>ENA-UOTX01002076-UOTX01002076.1-compost-metagenome-genome-assembly--contig:-NODE-2076-length-11047-cov-9.587511_pt1 | contig 11047 bp, 11 predicted proteins | sample MGYA00238143_ERZ746982 | MGnify/ENA primary metagenome ERZ746982 (study PRJEB28758, sample SAMN06268862) | compost metagenome | isolation source: single cell | place: USA: California, Emeryville, Joint... | reverse complement strand
ATTTCCTCGGTCTCCGCCATGAGTGGTAACTGCTGATTTTCGATCGGGTATCCACAGCACTCGCAGGTTTCGCAATAGTCATCGCTAGCTGGGCTATGTCGGCTAACTCGTCGGGCTCGCCTGTGCTTTTTAGCCTTACCATAGTCGGTTTCACCATATTTTTTGTCTGGGACCCTAAAAGCCTTGACTGCTAAAAGCTTTCCCCTCAATTTCGACTCTTCGGGAGAGAGGAACTCTTGTGTCTTAACTTTCCCAGGTTTTTCAGGAGAAGGAAGCTCGATGGCTTTCTCATCTTCGAATTTTAAGTATTGCATGGAACACGAAAAACTCTTTTCTTTTTACTCATATTTTAAAATATTTTACTGAGCCACAAACCGCTTTCAAAATTTTCGTTCATTGTGGTACATACATAAAAGTATGAAATTTCTGATTTCATTAGTTTAAACTGGATTAACCCTAGATAACTCCATATATTTCTTTCTGTGACGCATAACATTTCTGATTGACCACCCTAATGCTCCAAGCAGCAGCAGACCGGCCACTCCTGCTGCGACTCCAACAACGATGTAATCTTTTCTGAAAACTGTAGTCGATGCCACTTCTATACGCAGTTAAAACAAAGTTAGAACTCACAAATTTTGAACGGAAAATACTAGTGCATGTGTTTCCAACGTAGTCTGCCACTGATTGCACACCTGTATATCCTGAGGGGCAGGCGTTGCAAGTCGTTGAAGTCGTCGAGAAGCAAGTGGTACAGGATGTATCGCAAGCTATTAATGTATAAGGAACAGGAAATCGTTCTAAATTTACTTATGCAGGTTTGGTTATCAAATTGGAACGATGCACAGGCTGAGTATCCACAGTACATTTGTGCGTTAGGTGTTCCTATCTGAACCAGGCAACTAATGTCTGACAAGCAAGTCTGTGCTCCTAATTGGGTAGAGAGATCGGATAAGACAGAACTGTTGTTTATCCTTACCTGAATCGTAAGTAGGCCCTCCGTTCATATAATATCCGAATGATCTAATCGCGCCTTGGAAGCTGCATGAAGTATCTCCAAAGGTAACATAATTCTTGGCTGCTCCAAATGCGGCTTGGATAGTGCTAATGCTGGTGGTAAAAGCAGAGCTGATGGTGTATTTGGTGCTATTGACGTATAAGATGCAAGACAATCTGCTTCCTAAGTAGCAATTCAATGTGTATTTTGTGAGAGTCGAGTTTGTGAAAATATCAGAGGCAATGGTATGAGTTTCGCTACCCATGAGCACGAATTGAAGCGATGAGGTTCCAACGATATTAAGCGCCCAGAAAGGGACGTCATTAGAAGACTACATGAATTATTAAAGCTCAACAGAAGCGAAATGGAAGAATTACATCCCAGTAGTAAGTACTAAATAAAGTTGCTGATGAACAGGAAATGGAAGTTTGTGTTTCATTCAGCATCATCTCGAAGGTGACAGTGAAATAACTTTGGTAAGGCTGGAAATTAGAAAAGGTCGGCAATTGCATGGTCATCAAAGAATTTGAACTAAACGATGCTGCGGCCACACTCGCGTTCTAAATAGGAAGAAAAACTTAATTATTTTCTAAATAACTACGATGAATCACCAGCACAGGGGTAGTCGAGCTACTACCCAGCGTAATCGTACCTCCTGCTGCGTACCCAGAATTCTGGAGATATATCGAGCTCACTTGGAAATACAAGAACACAAGCGCTAACGCAGCCAAATAAATTTATCAAACTAATATAGTTTATTAAAGGAATTACCTTCTCTGTAGCCATAGATAAAGTATCCCATTCCATCCGTTGAATACGTATCTGGATAAAATATCAAATCGCTGATTTGTATATTCAGCGTGTCTCCATAGCCGCTGGCTGCCATATCACCTCCGACGTACAGAGTCGTTTGAGTGTTCAAATACCAACTGACAGAACTATCGAAATTGACATTGAATTCACTCGAACTCGCACCGTTGTTGTAGGAATTCCCATCATTATAGTCGTATAGGAAAAAGTACACGCTTCCTGTCGTGCTTGTCCCGTCCCACAGTGTGCTGTTGGCAACGATACTCGCCGCAACGAATATCCACTTACTCCTTGTATCTGTTAAACTCTTTTTCTCGTGTTAGAAACGGAGTGTATGCTATATTTCATTACCACACTGTACTCTAAGTTGTTTGGGGTTGATTGTGTTTGATAAATAAATATGATCTTTTTGCTAATATAATCTTCTTTTATCATGAGCCTTCCCGAGTCATGGGTAGTCGTGGTCCTAGGAAATAAGCTTAGACTGTTAAGGCAACTAGAAATTTACGTGTCATCGAGCGTAAGTCTGAAAAAATAGTTGTCGGCTCCTGCTGTTCCAGATATTGTCTTGAACCAAAAACCGACCGAGTATGCGGTGGTGGCTAAAAAAAAAATAAAACTGAAGTCCTGACGCTACTATTACTTGGAATTAGTGATGAGGATAGGGTGCTGAGTTTATAGGAGTTGTGTGAGTTGCTAAAGGTGAAGTCTTCAAGGATTGTTGTCGCGCTGCATTCTATTATTCAAATTCAGGACGATTAAAGTCAAAATTCATACGGAATCCATAGTTTGGGAGGACTGTGGAGTAGACGCAATAGCTGCTAAGAAGGAAAATGAGGGTAAGAAAGGTGAATCCTGGTTTCATTTGTCGTCAGGAAAATTTAAATTATTTATCTCAAACCTAAAAGTCATAACGCCCAGTATGCTGCAAATTTAGAGCCAATGTTATTTTATTGATCTTAAAATGAAACAGGATCTCTGTTGAAGAGAACCGCGATGGGCTTTAGAAATTTGGTTTTAGATTCAGCGAGTCTATTTGAAGTTCAATTCAATTTTTTCTGCGAGTTGAAGAAAATTGTTTTCAAACTGTTAATGGATCTGTGCCGATTGCGAACTAATTTTAGTTTTTACTGGAAAGACTCGAAAATCATTGATAGAACGACTATTCATGAATAATCGACTCCAAATTAACCATCTTTGAGCTGATATTGAACTAACTGAAGTTTTCTATGATTTTACACATATTTTGAGATCATATTGAAGGTCTGCAAACAACCTCTATTAATTAATTTCGCTGTCAGATTGTATGAAACTGATCATGGACTTAAAATTTGCCTCCTAAAAACATTTTTTATTGGTCTTCAAAATCCTCACCTTTTGTAAAACTTCTCATAATTTACATAGTTTTATTTAGTGGAGTTAATCAATGTGAAAAAATGAAACCAAAGGACATTTTCTTGCTTTGAAAAGGGAGGAGCAAAAGCATTTTACATTTATGTTACTGAAGAAAGGTTAAATTCAAATGCGGTCCAATTTCAAACTTGTTATAGTGGAGTTGTATTCAGTATCCAATCTTACATTTTGAATACGAAAAAGTCTGCTTTGTATCATAAAAAATTGTAGAAGTATTTTTGTATTTTCGCAATGCAACATTAAAGTTTTCAACAATTAGCCTCAGAAACCATTAATTTACAATAATGCCGATTTCTTAGAGCTTTTGAGCACTCAACCAACAGTATTTTAGTAGTTTCAATGTTATTTGATTGATTTCACAAATTTTGCCAATTCTTTGATAAGCTTATATTTCTCTACTTGCTGCGCCAATAACGGATGCCTTTCAGTGATTTCATCGATAACATCATCATCATCGATTTTGCCGAAATTTAACAGTTCAGCGGCTTCACTATCGGATATTCTGCTGATTTTGCTTGACTATCCAAAACCAGCTCAGGAAACTCTGCATCTTTATTATAAGTAAACGTTTTTATCATCGAACTCTTTACAGCCTTGTTCCTTCTACGGATATTTTTCATTGTCCTTTCAATATCCATTCCGCTCGCTCTCTAAATGGTCCAATCTCACTTCAGGCTTAACTGGCGTCGAAACTGTTCTTGAACGAAGACTCAAAATGCTAATTTTTATGAATCATAGATGATGAAAAATTCCTTTAAGGCTTTCTTTAGATCCAAGTCTTTTCTCCAGCTCTTTTCGTAATCAGCTTCGAGATCAAATCTTTGGCCTCTTTCGAAAGATATTTAGGAAATATTGGGTCTGTTTCAGTGATTTTCTCGGCGCAACAATGGAGATCGTCTCCTTTGAAAGCGCTTTCCCCTGTCAGAAGCCCAATAAGCAGCGCTCCGGCCGAGTAATAATCTAAGGCAACGCTTCAAGGGCCAATAGCGACTCAGTGATATGAAGCCTTGCTTCTGCCTCACAAAATTTCACAACGAGTTCCCTCAACTCAGCCAAATCGCCTCCAGGCACAAAATCGAGCACGAAATAGCAGTAATTCTCACTTTGAAACGCTGCGTACAGTTTCACTACGAAAGGATCGTCCACTTTGATCAAAGCATCCCACTCGAAAGAAAGACGTCTGGATTTTTCTCGTCGATTTGAGTTATTGGCAGCTGCTTTAGAGCGTAATATCTCCCATCGGATTTTATACGCTCAAGAAACACCTGAGAAAATCCACTTTCACCGTTTTGCAATAATTTCGAAAGACTTTTTTATTTAATTTTGGAGAGTCTGCGATTCCGTCTGGAGAATATGGAAGTCATATGTCTTCCTTTAAATAAGAGAGCTGATGCTTGAGTAAGGTTAATAGGTATAATAGTTAAGTCTTCGCTTTTCGTACGTAGGGCGACGATGCTGGATGCGGTTTCAATGCGAAAACCTCTCCTCAGACATTGTTGAAAAATTAAGACTTGTGCTCTGGATAAAAGCCATGAATAAGTGTGAGAATTGTCGAAAGGCCATTTCAGTTCGAGTGAAACACTGACTTCGTAAGATAACTCAATAGTAATTTTCAGGCTTGTCTGTTGGATAGAAAAGGGAAAAAATTTATGCCCTTGACAGGAATCCGCTCATGACTCTTTCTTATGAATGGCATGAGAAACTGTTGAATGGAATATTAATCGTTGTCGTGAATTGGAACTAATAGTCTATGCTAATTATATATCATCAGAGTGCAATTTTTCTAACTATCCAATTCACTGAGAACATTTTTAAGAGCGGAATTGCATCCAGAGTGAAATTAATGTATTTATTCCAAGACTTGAATCATTTCTCAAATTCCGTAGAGTTTTTCAGAACCTAAATGCTTTCTTCCTTCTCCTCCTTAAGACTCCCCTTAATACTAGCCTTAGAAGCGAAACTCGTTAGCGCTTGCTCTGCTTGTTGTGGAATAGAGCTTTCAGAGCTGTTCTGAGAGTAGCAAATAGTAGTGAAGCTTCTAATAGCAGATGTAGCACTATTTGGAAAGCTGTGGGAATCCACAATGCAAAAATGATATTTTATTCCCAACTTTCAAACAATTCAATTGAATAATAAATGAAAGTGCAAAAAAATTTCTCAATCTCAATGCCAAGCAACTTAATGGTCTTAATTATTTTCATTAAATCGCATCCAAAATGTTGGTTGTTGCCTCAATTTTCTCCAATTTAGGGAAGAATATTACCGGATATCGCAATTACATTAAAATTCATCATAGATTTTATGTATAAAAGATCCTTATGCTTTACTATCTTCATAACCTATAACTTTAACTGCTGTCATAATCGTGAGAACGAATCCACCCACCAACGCGATATCACCTAGGAATGCACCAACTCTTCTGAGAGGGTGCTTCGCGCCTTGTGAACTGACATACCAGCAGTAGAATAATCTAGCAACGAAGTAAATCCAACCGAATATGGCAGCTGGAACTGGATAACTGATTCCTCCAATGGCAAGCAAGGCCAATACAGAGGCTACCTGCTCTACAAGATTATAGTGGGCTCTCTGAGCGTTGTTAAAATAAACCCAATCATTATAAGAGAGTTTCTCTGAATAGCGACCAGTACCCATGTCAGGGTATCCTTCCGGATTAATAGGTTCTTTGTAGTGCTTGGAGTGAGCCTCTCCAAAATGATTTTCCATGAATTGCTGAGTGAAAATTTTTCTTCTTGCACCACCTACGACCACAATACCAATGAGGACACACTCGAACGCGATGGCACCGAGAGAAAGTAGAAGATAGCCATGCTCTGCTGTTAAGGTCAGTACTAAAGCCATTTTGAACTAGTGATTTTGAATTGTTACCAGGAGTTAGATTAGTTTCGAGCTACCGAATTTAAAGTAAATAAGATGTGATTCCTGATTATATCCTTTCAACAAAATCGAATTTGTGGATTTCGCTGGAGCTCGTGCATGGAGGCGAAATGACAAGGATGTTTTGGTGGTCAAAGATGAAGTGGATGTGAACTTAATTGAGAAAAAAAGGTGTTTGAATAGCTCGGGCAACATGGATTCAAACATCGCATTCGAATAAAAATATTTTGTATCTTAGATCGACTTTGTTTGGAAAAATTAAATAAAAATGAATCTATAGTTACGAAGCTGAAGTGTTACTTTCAACGTATTTGCATAAGTTGCCGAAGGGAATGTGCTACAAGCTTCCTCATAATTGATATTTGTAAAACATACGTCAGAATTATCCTGGTCTGATCGATTTCTCCCTGATTGTTTCAAATGCAGTTTATTTTGCAGCTCCTCCAGGGTTTCCTCGTCATAATCATGATGTTTCAGACATTCAAGGTAAAAATAAGTTTTGTTTATCAATAATTCATTAATCTTGATTCATTATTCATAACGAATTGATACAAAATAATTTATATGAATTACTTTAGGATTAACTTTTTTTGGGGCATTTTGAAACAACTATAAATCCTTTGACTGGTCATATCCTCAAAAGAGAAACTTTTTTTCGCTTTATTTCTGTTCTTGTCCCAGCATCCCTCCTTCTCGAAGGCATGGTCATTGCAGTCATTGCCAATGCACGCACGGTTACAGGATCGATCATCAGTGCCAATATTTTCTTGAATGTTGGATTTCTGGCGCTAGCCCTCAACCGCAAGCAGACTATTGTTAAAAGTACTTTGATTATTTGACTCACTCCCATGTCTTGAGCCAGGGAGATCAAGTAATTAATTGCCCAATTTTCAGCCTCACCCTCATTGTCTTCGGAATTGGCAAAAATAACCAGGACAATGTAGTGGCTTGCGCCTACGATGCATAGAATCAAAATGTAGGCTATAATCTTCTTAATTTTTGCAATCCTTCTCAGTCTGTTTCTTTTCTTAAGTTGCTCCTCTCTTAATGCAGGATTCCTCAATGTTAGGTAGTCGATCATTTTCATGCTTCGTCTAAATAACATTAATTAAAGGCAAGAGAAAAGAAGCACTTACATTTTAGTGACGAGGAGGAATTTCAGGATGATATTCAAGGGAGTCACAGTGCCAATTGAGAGAAGCGTTACAAAGGGCCGGTTTCCCTATAAATTATTTTTTGAAAATAGATGAGAAACGTGAATTAAGGTGTGAGAAAGTCTTACTCCTGTGGCCATCTTACTGAATATTGATGAAAAAGCCATCAAACTTAATATTCTGCAGTATAGTAATAGAGCTCGAGTAGTTCTTGGAAACGCTCCATCCTCATACCGGTAAATTGAGGTAATAATATGTCCATACTATTATTATAAAAGATACGGTAAATTTTATCCGAGTTGGCAAATGCATGTAATACCTGCAATCCATGCAATAATGCTCTAAAGAATCCCATTTTCAAATCCTTAGAAGTAGGGATTCTTCCAATTCCTGATGATTTATCAAACTTTACGCTGTATCGCAACGGTTGAACTATGCGAAACTTGAGGCATACAATCGTCAATACAATCCAAGCAAATAAACCCCATAGTATCCAAAAGGGCCAAGCGCCAAGATAATTAAACGTCGCCAATGCAGATGCCATCGCGAGTTTGTGGATATTTGATTGCTCGAAAAAGCCTTTTATTTGATTTGAACTCGACAAAGTTGATAGTGACTGGCAATCACAATTCAAGTAGCCTCCCGAAACTGAGGCTATGCAGCCTGTCGAACAGTTGGAGTAGGCCTGGCCAGAAGTTATGGGAAATGAGATTTGTGCAGAGAGCTGGCTTTGCACACTCGCTGGAGTCAGGGTATCAGGTTCATTGAGGGACATGGAGATAGGAGGCGGAGCATTATTCTCTTTTTGTATGTTCGGACATGCGAGCAAGTTGGTCTTCCAGATGATCAGTTGAATGTCAGCTGCACCAGAAGAAGAAGTGGCAGCAGACTTTTGTTGAAATACAATCCAGGGTATATTCCCTGAGTAATACGAGTCGGATATATTTTGCAGACTCAGCAGGGACAGTCTCACCGCCAGAGGTGTTCTTTGGAGTAAATGGCATGGTTCTCGATTTCTGCAGCCAAGTCGAAGATGGTGTTACCCCTACAAGTCGTCAGACAACAAAGGATGGAAACTTTGGCATACTGAACTTTCTATGGTATGCTGGACCTGGTGTAGTTTACAAAAACACAGCCGGTACTCGTCATCATTTCTTACAATATTTAATATCTCGTAGCGGTTCCTAATTGCCTCCGAGCTGTCGTTCTTAATGACAGCCAGACTGCTTGCTTGTTATGCGAAGATGGATATTATTTGCATGATACCATGAAGAGACCAAAACCTGCCAAGGTAAATTATTAACTTACATTTCTTTTAATCCAACTCATTTTTCCCCATGCTACTAGAATGCCATTATGGATATCACTACAAAATGGTAATGCAATAATAAATCGTCACCTTTTTCCATAGAAAGCAAATTAACTACATGAAACTCATTGATAAGTTTTTCTTTGGTATACTTATGGAGATTAGATATTGTTTGGTCATCATTTTCCTCCTTGAATTCTGCTATTTTAATTTTGTTAAGAGAACGAAGCCTTAAAACCATATTGAATTTCTGTCTGTCTTCTTCATCACCTGTGAAACCTAGCAGACGATACGGCTGATGTCCAATCACAAACATAATAATCAGCATGGTTTTCATGTTGAATCGATGTTCTGCAGTCGTCTAAGTGAGCATTAATAACCATGCTGCTTAGGTTCGACCTTGCCAAAAATCAGTGATCAACCAGTTGTAGGTGAATAATCACATTCCAAATTTGAATAAATAAAATACTATCAAGGAACGTATCGCAAGCCAGATATCCCAAACTATTCTGTTGTTTTCGAGGATAAAGGTGTTTCCAAAGGCTCCGAGATATGAAAGAACGCAGTTTTGAAAGTTGAATGATGAAGAGATATCACATCGTCGGTACTCAATTCCTGTTGTATTTGAGGAAAAATAAATCGCCAGCATCTTTTAAAAGGAAATTTTCCATTTAGTAAAAATAATGTAGCAAATTGGGTTGAAAATAAAATCAAAGAAGATATGCAATAGGTTAACCCTATTAAATCCATGTTAAGCCAAGACCCCATCGACTCAATTCTAATTAAGCCGAATGTTCTTAAAATAAATTCATGTCAAACATCCTCTTTGATTCCAGGAAGGTGGAGATAGTCCCTCTACGGCTGAATTTGTGGAGTTTGTGAGGTGATAGACCAGCAGTCCAGAGCATCTTTTTCAAATAGATATGACAAGTAATTTTTCGGTTTCCTTTTCTTTTTTTTTATTTTTTGGCAAAGAGTTTGTCGACGGCTCTCGAATATAATGCTGCATTGTATCAACAGCACTGATGTCACAAAAAATGCGGATGAACTGAAAAATTTATTTCAAAATAAAAGTTGCTTTTTTGATGTCTGAGGGCGTGAAATCTGCTTGAAACTGAGTTTTGAGAGCGCGTACTTCGCAGCAGAGAGTTCCAGAGAGGAACCACCCTCTCTGATAATAGTTGAGAAATTAAATCACTTCAGCCCAATCAAAACGATCTGTTCAAAAATTATTAAAGAAATGTACCTGAAATCGAAGAAAATTATATGTTTTAGGCATGATAAATCATTCCGGATTAAATTATCAGAATCTTTATTCGAAATTTTTCTATATATTTTAATAAATCCTTCTATAAAGTAATGAAGGCTTCTATAATCAAACTTAATCTTCAGCTATTTAATCAAGATCGATTTTAGTAATCAGAAAAAATTATATTCGCGCTCTGTTCTTGAGGAACTGAAGAAACCATACTATCGCAGGACTAAACCCTTAAATTAGAAGTTGACTTGGAATTTTGCCATTTCTCTGAGACTTAGAAGCACATATAAAAATTTCGAGCTGATAGCAAAAATATTCTTCTATCGAGTGTTTGAAACTGAAGCTTGTGTGACTCAAAAGAGAAGCATAGAATCAGAGTCCTTGGTCGCTCAAAAGAGTTCGCAAAGAAAGAGTACGTCTCTCAGCAACTTCGTGCAAGAGCTATTTTATCTCCAGCCCAGATATCCTGGGTCTATCTTGACCAACACATTCGAAATCAGTAATGATGGCCAACATATCTTCCACTAAGCTGTCTTAACGTGAGTACGAAGGTTTTCAATCCCAAAAATCCTCACCTGATTCAAAATCTGACAAGTAATGCTCTACATGACATCGAATTTCTGTGGAAGAAAATGCACTTGAGAACCTGAGAGCCTCTGCTTCATGAAGGAAAAAGGGGTTTTCTTTTTTAGGGGATTGGTCAAAATTCTTTTAGAATGGAGCTGACAATTTATAAATGAATATTGCTTCTACTACTACATCTTTGAAAAAGACAAAATCTGACTTCTCAAGAAATAGCTGAAGAAATTAAAGGCAGTGTCTTCTGCTGCTCTCAACCTGAATAAGAGAGAGCATAAAGAATTCGAAGATTTGAAAGATATAGGACTTAAACTCTATACTGGTGCTATAAAATTAGCTCTAGAAGTATGCTTTAGCTTCAACCAGACTGCAGGTTCTGGCCAATTAATTCACCATCTCTTGTGTGTGAATTAGGAAAAATTTCTGAAGTGATAGCGTAACAATATATCAAAATTTCTTGGGAGAAAACGAAGTTTTTCAAGTTCCGACTTGCTTACCCAAATTGCTCCTCAAGTTCGATCTCAGTCTGACAACTCAGGCTCGAATTATAAATATAAATTTCAACTACGGTATCATCAATATGATTCAGACCATCGCTCAAAAAATCAAAATCGAAATTGCAGACACTCAAA
>ENA-UOTX01002075-UOTX01002075.1-compost-metagenome-genome-assembly--contig:-NODE-2075-length-11065-cov-4.547051_pt1 | contig 11065 bp, 11 predicted proteins | sample MGYA00238143_ERZ746982 | MGnify/ENA primary metagenome ERZ746982 (study PRJEB28758, sample SAMN06268862) | compost metagenome | isolation source: single cell | place: USA: California, Emeryville, Joint... | reverse complement strand
AAAATCTCCTTCGCCTTCTCCACAATTCCCTATAAGGAACGTGCAATCAAAAGGCGCTCGTCCTCCACGTCCAAGATCTGCTTTTCAAAACGAAAAATCTCAAAATAATCAGGGTTTGGCTCCACAGAAAAATTCTCTGACAGCTCTTCAGACCAAAGACATTTCCGGTACACAGCCTTCCACAGTAGCAGTAAAGAGAAAAACACCTTCAGTTAATACACTGACTCCAATAAAACCTGAAGAGTTGAAGCATGGGAGCATCAATCAGCTGACTGGTGAAAAAATGCCAGGATCTGTGGACAAAAAAAGCAGACCTAAGCGCTTGAAGGGGCTTTGGGACCAGTACGAAGACATTTGGTTTGAGATTCATTCAACAGGCTTACACCCTTTATTCTCAAGTTTTGAAATGCCACCAACAAAAACTCCGATAAATCGATCTACTAAAGAAGAGAAGAATCAAGCACCGCTGGTACAAGAGCCAAAACCAAAGGAGCCTCTATTTAAAATTCGAATAAAGAAACAAGGAGATTTTTTCGCAGAGAAGTGTGCTGTTTGTGCAAGTAAAGTCGGAAAAGTGAGAACTTCTTGCGGTCATTTCTTCTGCAAAGAGTGTATTCATAATCACTTAAAGAAACATATAGAAGAGAAGATCTTACCGATTATCTGTCCAAGTCCCAAATGCAAATTGGAGATGGAAAAGAATGACATCCTGAAAAATACAAAGACGGTGGAGGAAATAAATAAATATTATGAACTGAAGGTTTCGAGGGCAGTGGAAACTAATCCTCACAAGATTGTACAGTGCTTTACAGGTTTGTGTGGCTATGTATTCGATTTGCACAGATTGAAAAACAAAGATGTTTTAAACTGTCCGCGCTGCCGCAAGAGTTATTGTTTGACATGCCACAAATTTGTTCACTTTGGTCTTTCTTGTGAGGAGGTTCCGGATCAGGCTGAATAAAGCAGAGGATATTTTCACAACTTTATAGTAAGTAAATACTTTTAAATAAATGATATTTATTGAAAAATTGCATCTGCTGTCATTCGTTTTAGTCTATGAAATATTTATTAAAGATAGCGTTTGTGTATTGTGTTGTGTATACACATGAGGGTATGCGGTTAGAACTTATTAAAAATATGATATTGTGATGACTTTTGGAAAATGTAACCACTGCCTTTCATTACCTAGAAAAATCTTGCTGTCTTGGGCTTACTGTTCAGAAAGTTTTTTCTTTGTTAAGCTTAATATCGAGTCTCACTCTATCGCAGTTCATATGAAGCCTAATTTCAACCTAAAACTATTTCTCAAGCAACCTATCTCAGTAAATATGGTAAAAATGATGCTATCAAAACCTCCATTCCAATTGACACTCATACATTGTTGTTAGTGATCGAGACGCAGGATAATTTTCATTAATTATAACTATTCTCTCTAAAAACTTGAACTCTGTCTTTTAGCAAGAACAATTCATCATTCTTGCTTTCTTCATATATTAAAGCTAAATGAAGCAGAGAGATGAGATGTGACCTATTATTTCAAATTATTTTTAATAAGCATACATCACAATGAGCTTACTTTTGTCTGCGGTACCCTGCGAGTAAATGACCTTTTCTGTTCGTAAATCGAATACGCTTGCATTCTTATCTGAAGTAGCCGAAGCGAGCATATTGCCATCAGAATTCCAACGTATACAATGTGTCCAATTATCTATATTTGTTCCTTAGTTAAAATCAACCTTCAAAAAATAAAGAGAGAAATATTGGATAATAGCCAAGCAAAATCAAATAATAACAGTGAACCTCTCTTCTACAGTTTCTGTGAATTTACTTACTTTGTTTCATAGTTTTTACTATTGCAGATTCGCGTCGATCGTATATAGTAATGCAGTTTTGTCCTCCGAATGCTATTAGATTTCCATCAGTTGGGTTGACGTCCATGCACATAGCCCAAAAACCTTCAACAACAAGGTTAAAATTTTGAGGGGAATGAATAAATCAAATTAGAAATTAAAAAAGAGCGTGAACTGTAACCAGTGCTTTATTTTACTATCGGAAATTCCAATTGGATCTGCAAGAATGAATTTATTCTTTTCTGCGTCAAAAATCGTGAGCGAATCGAAATCGTATTTGATATAGAGCGTTGGGTCTCCAGCATTGGTGCTCCATTTGCAGATATTCATGTTCCAATCTAAACACATTAAAGAAATACGACTTCGAAATGTGATTTATTGCTTGCTACCTTCCTCCTTTCCAAGATAGTGTCCACAGATCTCACGGTTAGTGTCAATATTGGCTAAAAGGAAACTTCCACTTGCTGTCATAGACCCTACTAACTGGCCGTCCTGACTAAAATCAAAGCTAACCCAGCGTCGAACTATATCAGGTAGATTAGTATGTCACTTGAATGAGTGACTAAAAGTTACATGGAGTAATTAATCGACATTTTGTTTTCCTTAATAACTTCAAAGTGTAATTAGATTTCCCTCTCTCGTAATCAAGTTGAAATAAATGATAAGAGGCTTTCTTCGGAACTGAAATAAACCCGATGATGTTCCTTCGGCTATTATAAGCCACGTCGCTATTATCCAAATCTATTTATTATTTATTATTATCTTAATTGTGAGAGGCGAATGTAACAGAAAAATAATTAATTCTATGACGAAGAAGAAGGAGAAGGGGAAAAAAGAGAGCGAGAAAAAGAAAAAAAGAGAGAAACTTACATGTCCCAGGAGTCTGTTCAAACGAAAATACTTTGGAGGCACTACTACTATCTTTTTGGAGATCAAAGACCTCAAAATTTGCTCCATAGGATTGAGCTTGGCTGAGGGAGATAAGTAGTGTTGTGTTCGGAATTTTCGTAATGCTTGCTGTAGTACCTGGAGTTGCTGAACAGAAAACAGTGGAGAGAGTATCTCAATAATTTTCATTACTTGGAGGAACATCCAATGGTGCCCCACTAAATTTGAGTCGTTCTTGGCTTGTTGCAAGATCCATGACATGGATTTCATTAGGTTCGAGTGAGCACAAAGCAATCAGCTTATTTGGGTAATGTTCTGATAACAGCAAATATAAAATCTCAAGGAACAAAGTTGGAGAACAGATAACATCTACCAGTCTTGTTTTCGAGACAATCTTTTTCTTGAGCATAATCTATCCGTGACTCTTTAATTGGAATATCTTCCATTTCTCCCTTCAGATTTAGCTAAGCACAGTTTAATAAAATAGAAATAAACTAGGTTGGACACAATTAACCTCAAATATAATTCCTAAAGCAGTTATGAAAGAGATGATTACAGAAAAAGTTTATTGGAGGATACACGATCAAAAAATAAGAAAACACTTTCGCATCTTCAGAGAACATTTTTCAGTAAGGAAGTTTTATCCGTAGATATTGTTAGATCATTGAAGCCACTTTATCATGATAATTTGTCGTTACTTAAATTAGCAAAGATTCATTGACTAATCAATCCTTGATAGAAGTTCAGTATTAGATCTTCCTCGAACTCTAATAAATATTGCCATTATTCGAGTTTATTTAATAATATGATGCTGTTCTTAAGCTGTGCGCTTAATCATGATGTCCTCTCAGCTTATCCTTTTTCAAACTTTTAAAGGATGACTGCGAATCTACAAATTCTTGGCATCTAAAATTGATAAATCAACGGCTTATAGCTGGAATATTGGGAAAAATTTATCTTTTTAGCTTTGGAAATTTCGAATCATGTATCATTTGCTTATTTATATGAAATATTTTTCAATTCAATTTTGAAGAACTATAAAGTGTCACTATCAATAATACCAATGCTATTATAATTTCCAAATATAACTTTCAGACACTATGTCAGCACTATCGACTCACCTATTAATAGAAATTTGTAAACGTTAGGGATGTTAGGGATGTAGAAATTGTACCTGGACAAGGTATCTCATTTTGATTTGGCTTGTGTCGTAAACAATATACTCGTTATAATTCAGCGAGCGTGGGTGGAGATGTCTATCGAATTTGTAGTTCTTATGCTTGCCGCATGGAACTTTGCATCCGTTTGCTAGAACCACACTTTGCTTCAGGTTAGGTCCCGACTGTCCGAGTCCTTTTACGGATTTGTATGGAGCTAAATAATCATAAATTAGCTCACGGCTATAAAAAAAAAACTCGATTTACATGGCAATTCCGTGATATATTGAGCTTGTGTGAGCTCATACATTGGTCCCAGAGCGACTTCACAAAGGAGCATCAACGCATAAGATTTCTTGTTCTCTTCATCATAAGCAGTGTCTCCGCAATATCCGAAACTCTTCTGGAATGAATCTGCAAAGTAGACTCCTTTTCCGAACATATAGCCGGTGGCAGGAGCTTCTGGAGGCGCAATACGAAGGCCTTGGTTTAGAATACCCATGAAATTGGAGGCTCTGGAACCGTGCCAGAGAAGCATGTTATTATTCAGATGCTGCCATTGCTTAATTCTTTGTGTCTCTCCCTTACGTTCAAGAGCGAAAATATTTTGGATGAAACCTTCATGGTATCCGTGGGAGCCATTTTGGATGTACTGTCGGATAATCTGGTACTCAGGGTGATCCTTTGGTAGAGGCATCAGTCTTATATTTAGGGCACTATAGCAATAATCCAATGGATTAATCTCTTTAATTCGATTGTACGCGCCTAAGTAGGAAGAGAATATATTAGAGGCTTTGGTAGGTGTCATTCATCTTACCTAAGATCACTTTCAGTGAAATTTCCACGTCAAGAAGATTTTCAATCATCTCAATCTTGTTTTTCAGCTCATGCTTGTTGCTAATCGGTGTGATTGGTTGGTTGTGGAACTGAGTGTTCGGCAGCAGCTCATAGAATCGACTAGTCTTGTCGCTGAGCGCTTCTCGAATTCTCTGCATTTCTGAGAGCTAAAAATAACCAAAGTTACATGAGAAAAAGTTTTTTTGTTTAAAAGTTACATCCAGCGCTGCTGTGTTTGTTGCTTTGACTCCCTCTAGCTCGTCTAACAAATCAGCAATGTCAACAAGAACCTGCTTCGCTTCGATCAAGAGCGTCTTTGTTAGAGAAGCCAACGGCAGGAATCGCGTATCGATGTTATAGTTTTGGAAGGTTCTCTTGTACATTTTCACGCTTGTTATTCCTTGAATAACTGTTTTGGTTTCCTTTTCAAGCTCAGAGGCAGGTAACTTAGGGTCTTCGAGATTGAAAGGCTTGATGTAGTCGGTGTGTTTGACTCTTCTCTCGAATTTCAAGAGCTGATATTTCTTCGGCACCTTTTTGAAATTGTCCTTCTCTTCCCACAGATTTCCACTCTTGTCCTTGAATATTTTGCAGAACTCAGCAATACACTCTTCTTTCTTTCCGAAAGGTGTCTGCTGGAAGGCCCCGGTCTCTCCGATTCTTCCCCATCTTGTGAACAGGATGTAAACGTTACGGTTCTTCTCATGAAGGACTTGCATAACATAGAATAAGTATTCACCGTAGCCACCGACCTTGACGTCGACTTTAGTCATCGTTAAACTGTATGGGCCGAGTTTTTCATCATAGACGACTTCAAGCTGATTGCTAATGCCAGCGTTGGGGTCTGGTTGTTCCTTTTCTTCTTCAATGATCATTTTCTCTCGTTCCTGGGCTTTCTCAAGGAATTGTTCAGCATCGGTCTCGTAATCAACCTCCTCTTTTGGCCAGTCCTTCTCAGAAATCACAGAGGTTGCTTGACGCTTTAGACCCATAGGACGAGCGCCCTCAGCTCCAAGTTCCTTCAGTTTCTCGACCATGCGGCCGGAATCTTGGAGGAAAGCGTAGTACATAGGGGGTTTTCCGTCAGCATCTGGCTCATTTAGGTTGAACCCTGCTTGAGCAAGAGCTTCGAGTATCTTCACGTTTTCATAGGAGCCATAAGGCAGAGGGTTGACGACATAATGAACAGGAGTTTTGCCGAAATTGTCTTTTTGCTTGATATCTGTGCCAGGCAGCGCCAAAAGGAATTTGAAGAGTTTGGTTGCGTTCTCTTTGATTGCGTAGATGATCGGAGTCTGGCCCTCATCATCAGTGTCATTCACATTGATTCCTTCGGCTACGAGCGTTCTGAATAGCGGTAGGTTTCTGTTTCCATTGGCAAGTAAATAGATCAAAGCGTTGACTTCCATCTTTCTGTCTTTGATTTTTGCAGGGAATTTCATCTTGAAATCAAAGCCTAATCGCTTGAACAGACCGATATCATGGTCGTTAATTCCATGACGAGTCAAATAAACCGAAAAGGCTGTGTGTTTGCTATTATCGACATGATTTGGATCACATCCATTCTGGACGAGTTTCTCCATGAGGTAAGTGAATTTAGATTCAGCTGCGTAGTGAAGAGGGGTTTTTCCAGCATTATCAACTGCTTTCACATCGATTTTGTATCTCAAGAGCTCGTCTACGATCTCAATGTAAAGCTCTGAGGAAGAGCTTCCTCCTCTCTGAGCAAAGCTATGGAAAAGGTTTTGACCTTGCTCATTTGGTTTGCGGATTTGCTCATGATCCGAAACCTTTGACAGCAAAGTGATGACATACTTAAATTGATTTTCGTTAATTGCGTCTTGAATTGCGTTCATTAGAGGATAGCCTTTCTGAATAAGAAGATAGCTGACACCCTGCCATCTCTGCTTCAGAGCAGCTGTAAACATAGACTGCTTGCTATTTCTTGCTCCTAAACCTTCACGGCTGCTTCCGAAGATAGGATTGGTGACAACAGCATCCTGCTGAATGAGCGTGATACTGATATCTAGTATTTAATTTGCGGTTAACTTTTAGTTCAACAATTCATCAAAGAAGTACTTGAAAGATTCGATTTCATTGCTAATGCGAGCGGAGTGTTTCCGTCGACGTTGGTAGCGTCCTTTTCTGCGCCTCTATTGAGCAAGTATATCATGCAAATTGTAGCACCGCTCTGAGCCGCATAGTGCAAGGCAGTATCATTCCATTTATCTAGAGGGAATAAAAATTAAAATACATGGACAATTTTGTTTAAAACCTCTAGCAAGATGGTCACAATCAGGGTATCCTAGGAGACTTGTGACGGTTTCAACAGGATCGATGTTTCTTGGTCGAGCATAGGAATCCTCTGCACCAACAAAGGCGTAGTGAAGAGGTGTTCTCAAATTCTTGTCTTTGGCATTTATTTCAGCTCCGTTATCTAGAAGCAGTCTCTCCATGACGAATAATGTGTCCGTGCTCGAAGAGGATCTGGTGACCGCATGATGCAAGGGAGTGGCTCCCTTGTAGTCGGCGAGTTTCACGTTTGCTCCCATCTCAATCAACTTTTTAACATTCTATTGATCGAATTTAGTAATGAAGAAAAAAAAAACTATTGTCTACCTGGACGTGATTCCTTCGGACCCAATAGATCAAAGGAGTGTCTTCTTTATTATTCACCACATTGATATCAGCTCCATGATTTAAGAGAGTTTTTGCAAGATCGAAGTTGCCGCTGGTGACAGCTTTATAAATAGGAAGCACTGTTCCTCCAAGGTTAGGATTTGCTTTCTCTTTGAGCAACGCATTCAGAACTTCAGGGTGGTTAATTCGAGGCGTTCTAAACAATGGCAAAGTGAGCTAAAATTCGATTGGTTCACAAATTACGTGTATGTATTGTAAGAGTTGATGAGAAGATTTAATGCTGTTTCTTTATTTTTGTCTTGCTGGTTGACGTCAATGCGGCCGCTCTCTAATAGTAATTTCACAATTCTTATGTGCGGATAGCTCATAATGAGATGAAGAGCTGTTTGCTTTCCTTGAGGACCATAATGATTCAGTTTTTCAGTGGGCCTGAGGTAATTTTTTTTAGCAGACTCGATATCCATAGAATTTGAATTTTTCTCTTCGACCATTGCGTCTTTTCCAATATCCTTCACTTTTTCTTTGGCTTTGGGCGCGTTGCGATACATCTTAAGCTTTTGCACCTTGTCTCCGAGATTAGCACCAAGATCCACCAACATTTGGATCTTTTCAAGGAATCTAGTGACGAACTCATCGAATTCTTTTTGAGCATCTTGCTCGAGTTTGGCAGTCTCTTGTGGAGTAAGGTAATGGTGTGCATTATATCTGTTGTAACCGGCAGAGTAAATCGGATTTTGCTGACTCTGAGGCAGTTTGGCTTGTTTCTCTCTGTACTCCTGGAAGAGGCGTTCCTTATATTCGTTATATACGCCTTCAGCGCTCCTTGCGAATTCCTGAATATAAAGCAACAAAGGAGTAAACCCATTGAGATTAACGAGCTTGTAAAGGTCTTTTTGGGTCCCAACAAGTTTGCAGACCTTTTCAAACAGCTTCATTCCTTCGCTGCTTGTGATGACTGGAGCCAGATGATGGTAGATTCCTGCATCGGAGGAATCTATTTCAGCCAATGATAACTCTGATGTAAAAGTGTTAACAACCAGAAAGATTCTCTTTGTTACCTGGATGCTCAAGCAAAATATTAATAACATCATAATTTCGGCAGCTAAGCGCAATTTGGAAAGGAGTCTCGCCTTTGTTAGTTTTGCCATTGATTTTGGCTCCGTGTTCAAGAAGTAAGTTCACAAGTTCCAGCTATAAAATAATAATGATTTAACAATTAAGGCTGTTCGATTCTCCTATAGCTTACCACAAGTTTCTTTTGTTCATCTGCTGTGGTGTTAGTTTCATCATTATTATAATATCCATAATTATTATAATTTCTTCGATTGAAGCTAGTCTTTTGGCATGCAAAATGAAGCGGAGTCCATCCGTCTCTATCCGGCAGATTGATATCTGCCTTCTTTTCTTTGATTAAGAGCTTAATATTATCCATGCTCTGCTCATTTAGATTCTCCAGTGTGCAGCTGACAAGCGAGCGTCCTCGGTCATCCTTGCAGTTAACATCAGTGTTCTTCAAATCGATCAAGGTTTTCACACAGTCATATCTATTCTTTAGCATCGCGACAGTGAGCGGTGTGAGCTGAACAGAGCAAGTTGGTAGTTAATTAGTTAAGAAAATTTGTGAAGCAAATAATTACATTCAAGGAGTTGTTCTTATTCTGATCAGCACCAGCCTTGATCAATAGGTTGATACAATCAGTCCAACCATAAGCGGCAGCATAATGCATAGGATAGTTGTCGGAAGAATCAGGCTGGTCGAAGTCCGCACCACTATTTAAATGTTATTAAAAAAAAAAAAGACTATAGGATCAAGGTACTTGGCAAGGAGGTAGCTGACGATTCTTGCATTTCCGTTTTTGACTGCCATCGTCAATGCTGTTCGCTTGAGCTTATCTTTTCCTAATATTCTCGCTTTATTTTCGTGAAGGTACTTGACGCAATCCAGATGACCATAGGCAGCGGCGAATATGAGTGGAGTCATTCTAAATCTGCCTGGAGCATTAATGTTCGCTCCTTTCTTAAGTAGTTCCTTGACACAATCAGTGTGTCCCATCATCGCAGCGAGATGTATCGCCATCATGCCCTCCTTGTTCTTGGCGTTAATGTTGGATCTATCTTCTTTCTCAAGCAGGAAACGAACGTTCTTTGCTCTTCCATAAATTGCTGCAATCATCAAAGGAGTGATACCGAGCTGGTCGCCTTCTCGCATATCCACACCCTTGCTGGCGAGAACTTCCAACGGTCCAGTCCCGACGCAAGCAGCCGCATAATGAACAGGCTTTCTGAGAGTTTCGTCTGGGAAGGTGTACTCTGGGCAGATTTCAAGGAATTTTTCAAGGACAGCTTTGTTCGGGTTAATACAGGCGCAGAAAAGAGGCGTGACCAATTTGCCAACGGTCTTTTTCGTCGCTGAGACACGCTTCATTTGCGCGATCTCTTTAGCAGTAGTTGCCTTAAGAGCAAGCTCGTGAGTTTCTGTAAAACCATAGCCTCCTTGCTTATTCAGCTGAGTGATCACATGCAAAGCGAGATCCTTATTGCCTGATTTAACAATGAGATGAACATGCTCAGCGAGAGCATTTCCGTAGTGGCCTATTATGATGTAGTTAAGTATAAGAGGCGAAAAAATTTCAATGGATTACCGAGTTTCGCTTGGAAAACGTCAACCATGTGAGGGTCTATGTCCGTCACTGCGATTTTCTCGTAGAATCTGTCATCGAAACCAGATGGCTCTTGAAGATCTGCAACAAACGCATTGTTACCTTCTCTTCCTCCTCTTGCCATGTTAACCTTTCGTACTTTCACTCCGAAAGTGTAGATGCTATTGTAGCCGGTGTTAACTTCACGGAGGTAGCATTTAGGGCGAGGTGCCTTTCGAGTGTCTTTTCCGTTATACGAATCCAAGAAAATTTCAAGTGCTTTTTTATCCTTATTCTTAAATATGAGCTCCAAGGCTGACATATCATTCTCTGCTCCCCAAATATCAAAAAATGTAGAGAGCTTGCCGCTCGTAAACACCTTCTTGAGAAGATTGTGGTTCTTAGTGTATGCGGCTCTGATGATGTTTCGATTGTTCGATTTTGTAGATTTGTAGTCAATGACTTCATCTGAAGGATCTTCAAGTTGTGGTGTCATTGTGAGTTCTTCCACGTCTGGGTTGAATTTTCCTTTCTTATACACTAGAGGTTTCTTTGATTTGCGAGGCTTTTTGGCTTTTTTCTTCGGCTCCTCCTCTTCGTCATCTTCTTCATCATCAAGTTTTTCTTCTTTCGTTTTGGCGCTCTTCTTTGCGCTCTGCTTTTGTTTCTTCACAGTTTTCTTGGCTTCTTCCTCTTCCTCCTCATCTTCATCTTCTGCTTTTTCTTCAGCCTTCTTGGATGGTCGTCCTCTTTTTCCCGCAGGTTTCTTGCCTTTTTTCGCTGGCGCTTCCTCTTCACTTTCTTCATCCTTTTCCTCCTCTTCCTCTTCTTTTTCCTCATCCTCATTCTCCTCATCTTCATCTACCATTTCCTTTTTGCCTTTCTTGCCTTTTTTCTCAGAGGACTTGGCTGGTTTTTTGGCAACAACCTTCTTCGGCTTTCCTCTTTTCGATTTTTTGGTATCGACTTCCTCTTCTTCTTCCTCCTCTTCTTCTTCCATATTACCTCACAAACTAAGACACAATCGAAGTGTCAGATATCTTTCATTTATCCT
>ENA-UOTX01002074-UOTX01002074.1-compost-metagenome-genome-assembly--contig:-NODE-2074-length-11088-cov-7.997911_pt1 | contig 11088 bp, 8 predicted proteins | sample MGYA00238143_ERZ746982 | MGnify/ENA primary metagenome ERZ746982 (study PRJEB28758, sample SAMN06268862) | compost metagenome | isolation source: single cell | place: USA: California, Emeryville, Joint... | reverse complement strand
CTGAATCGCGTCCAGTATGTCATTGAACATTTCCCGTAGTTGAATGTCTATAGCCAGGTAGATTATATTCAACACTGTGCTTATAAGCAGGAAAGCACTAAATACGATACTAAGTATCTCGCCTGCAGAGAACACAAATTGTGCTCGCCTGATAAACTCAGGCTTTCTAAGGAACCTCTTGCGTTTGTATACCTCAGGAAGAGTCTGGATGTAGATTTCGCACCATTGGTTGTAGACGTCGCGTTTTTGCAATATCTTCTTGATGAGGGAGTAGATATAAAATAGGAAGAAAATACCGATCGCGAAGATCAGTATATAAACTATAACGTCTCCAGCACCCACTCCTGCTCCAATCGGAAGTGTTTTCAAAGCCTGTGCGACGAAAGAGTACCCAACATTACCAATAGCATCCAACTCGAACACAAGCCTAAAGTACACTGGGACTTTATCGATGATATGATACAGTGGAATCTCTATCGCAATAGAGTTCAATGAACTGTCTATTAATCCGCTATCTAAAACCTGTTGCAGCTGCGTCTCATAATTATCGACTTCGATTGGAATTTGATAGCTTTCTGCTGTCTCATTATACGTCCAATACCCAGTTCCACTCACGTTTAGAATAGGCTGCGTAAACTCATTTGAATGCTTGGGGCTATTCCAAGAAAAAACGCCTTGTAACGAAACATTTTGAATCTGATCAAGATGCTCTTCTGTTTGGAAAAACGGCGTCCTTCGCCTGATCTTGAAATGCAGGAATTTGGAAGGTAAGAGCGCGTAATTTCCGAGCACGTTGCCACTGATTAAATCTTTAGTCCCTGAATTCGTGAGTTCATAATTTCGATATTTTATTCTGCTTGGAAGAACATAGGTCAACCAGTGTTTCAGATCGGTGATGGATAAGATCCTTGAGATCCCTGGGGATGAGAGAGACGGTGAAGAAGAAGGTATCTCATTGTCGACCCAGATCTCAGTGATTTGTTTCTCTAAGTTCTTGAAAATCTTATTGCCTTGGTCGATTTTATGCCTTTCGACTGTGATAATAATATAAAGCACCAGTATTAACATCGTCGCGAGAGTGTTCCAGAAGTTCCGGACAAATTTCTGGGCCCTTTTTAATCTAGTTTTTTCTGCAATCACATCATTTGAGAAGTTCTTTTGCTTCTCAGCCTCTTTTTCCATCGTCTGCTCGATGCTCTGGTCAAAAATCACAGCTTCGCTAGAAATCCCTTCACGTATCATTTCCTTTTTCAGCTTGTCTTCGTCTCGTTGTAAACGCTGGTATGTCTTTCTGTGAATGAGCTTCAAGAACCGTAAAACAAATTTCTCATAAACAAAGAGCAGAGTGACGCTGAAGGGGTTATTCGCCATCTTTTTCTGGTTCTCCTCCTTTTCTTTCTTCTGTATCGCCCTGGTTTCTTCGGAAAATGTTCGATATTCCGTCACCACATACACCAGGAACATATTCACCAGGATGAAATTGACGGAAAAACTAAAGACCAAGAAGAAAATGATGCTCGCGACGTAGTTCACTTGCATCATTGCTTGTAGCTGCGAGTAATTCTTGATAGTATTCAGACAGGTGTAGAAAAACGCGAATCCAAAATTCGAGAAAATATCTATGGTATGGCCGTAAAAGTAGTAGAGGAAAAACGTAAAGGCGAGTAGCACCGTTGCGAATAGAATAATAAACGACATGACCTTGCTGGCTAATCGGATGATGAGGATCAGTACTTTTTCGAGACTCACTTCGATACTGGTGATGACTTTAATCGCCTTGAGCAAAATCAGCACTCCGTTGATTGCAGCGCAGCGGAAATACAAATCGAGGAGCGCGATTAATTCAACGAAGAGTTGATTGAAACTACGAAGCGTGGCTAGGTCTTCTGGAGAGTTGATCACGAAATAGCGGTCTTTTATTTGGAGAGTTGCCATAGCATTTTGAAGTTTTGGATCGAAGATGATCTTGCACCAGACGACAATTCCGATGATCGAGAGGATAATAGAAGCAGCGTCTACGAAACTCCACAGCTTTGCGACGTGGTTCATCAGCCCCTTGATGACGCTATTGATGGTGGAAGTAACTTTCCCGTATGCTTTGTCTAACTGCTGCAACTTGCCTCCTTGTGGCTCTTTTTCTTTTTCTGCTAGCATAGCTTTACGCTTTTCAGTCTTGATCGAGCTAATTGTCTTCGTGACTTGATGTACCATATAGTACCCAGTCAGGATAACAAAAAGGACCTCCAAGGCGGCTCGAGCGTAGTCGAGGTTGTCTACGTAGAGATCCAGTTTGGTACAGAGAAAGTTTTCTTCTGGCTTAATAATTACACCTGTCGATGCCAGAATGAAATGAAGTCCTGAGTAACACATGATTCGCTCGATAGGAGAGTAGAACCCAAGGTCCATTAGCAGTCCATAAGAAAATTCATCAAGATATCCTTCTCCGATTGAATTAAGAAACTGAGTCTTGGCATCAGCAGGCGTCTGGTTGTATGAAAGGTCGAAAAACTGTGGAAATCCTTGATCGAGCTCAGAATAAACATATTGGTTATTGGACCCGTAAGTCTGTCTGCTCTCAGCCATGTTTCCATCCCATATCTGCGAAACTATCGGATTGTTACTTGGTACGCTGACAATACGTTGCTGAACGAGCCTTGTGGAGGTAAACTGATAATAGTATCTGAATTCGGGAACAGTTTGCCCATTGAAAAGTAAAGAATCTGTCAACGGTCGTGTTGGGGCAAGCGCTCCTGTTACGAAGGCTATTAGATCGTCAATAGTTGAAATTTCTCTGACTGTTGCGCTTTTCCCATCAACTGGGACAAATTTATTGTCTATACGCATTGTATTGAAAAATCTCTCATAAGAATCTTCTTGCATGAGCTGAGTCGTGTAGATTGCGAGCTGCCCGTAGATAATAAGGAAGAACGAGAGAGCGTAGAGTATAAAGCAAACCGTCTCTCGTCCAGAAATTTTGTCAATTTCGACATTATGCTTTTCGACGACCACAAGATGATCGCGAATGTTCTCGCTCTTGTTAATAGCGTTGGTAAACAACGTCAGCTGCTTTTTTCGGCCATAAGGACTTGCTATTATGCCACTTTTTGTAAAATCTCCCATCTATGAAAATTTTATATTTCGTATTAATTATGTCTATGACATTGAGAATCAAATTTCAAATCATTCTAAATTCGTTTTAAGCGGACTACCAGTCGTTCTCAAACCCACCATAGAATCAATTAGTTACTCCCTTTCCATTGATAATGCTCATTACTAAAGATTATTGAAAAGCTCCTCAGTTCAAGAGAGATTCTGTGTGACAGAATAAATGAGTTTTTCCTCATTACCAGTATTGAAATACCGACTAATTTTGGTCCTGAAACGTTAAACTACTGGGAGTAGCAAGTTTTCTTCTTCGAAACGAGTTAATGGATGATTTGCCCTTTTATTCCGCGCGTTGACGAAAAAGCCAAGCTGGTTTCACCCTTAAATATTTTTTTTTCGCTACCAGATTCGAAAAACGGCTAAACGAATTACATAAACGATTTCTTCACTTATTCGAACGAAATTGAAGTTTTTAGAAAGATGCTTGTATTCAAAGTAAGTAACTGTTATTGATATGTAAAACCTGAAGACATAAGTCAAATGCTTTCTTCTTTATCAAATAGGGAGAGTATAGATGCTCTCTTTTTCTTTTTTTTTTTGGCTGTGTTTTATAGAGAGAAGGATGATATTACAAATAATTCTTGCTAATCACTACCATCGTTCATAGAAAACGCCGAATATACTAATGCAACAATATCCTAGCACGTTAAAGCGTTCTCTTCAGAAAAAACCTGATATTTGGTTGGAATCCCATCCATCAAAGCCATAATATCCCATTCCGGGACAGTATTACATCTATTAGGTGAGAATAAGTGCATAACTCTTGACAGTTTTCTTTGAAGCAAAAAATTCAGTGTTCTGACTGAGAAATCCTTTATTTTAATTTAAACTTAATCAATATGTGCTAACCTCTCGCAACATGGATCTCTTTTTTTTTAATCGTTTTAAAATGGTTAAGTTTCTCAAGTATTAGTTCACCCATTTATGAATATAGAAATGACAATTCGTTCTCAGTTGATTTATTGAGCAAATAACTTCTTAAAGCGACATCGAGGTTCTTAATTAACCTGCTTAAGGATGAAGAGCATTCCTCTGCCAATGGCTGGGTCGTCATCCTTTGCTACCTTACTGTCATTGAAATAGACCCATTCTCCACCTTTCTTAAGATACGCGACGTAATGACCAGATTGATAGCTTCTTCCCAAGTGAATGATCGATGCTAATCGAGAATGTTAAACACAGCTAATTATCAAAAAGTAATTACAAATCAGCTCGTAAGTTGGTTTGGCTGGATCTGGTTTATCAGCCTCAGGCTTTTTCTCGCCTGCACCTGCGTCTTCCTCTACAAAATCTAAGAATTATCGTTATTCTTTCAGATTCCTCCCGAAATGAATACCTGGACCGATTTCTGGATGATTGAATAGGAAATCAATAGCTCTTTCAGGGTTATTATCCTAATCGCATTGCTTAATTTAATTTCAAAGAGTCAATTCTATACAGTTTTGCTGAGAGCGTATTTGGCCTGATTATCTGAGAAACCCATCGCTGTGATCATTTCCACAATTTCTTGTGAGACTTGTCCTGTGGAACCAGCGGCAGCTTTCTTCTTCTTGGGTAGAGGGTCATCGAGTGCTAAAAATACCATTGCAATCACTCAAAACACATGGTTGATAAGCTTACAAGGATCCTCGATTTTCTCAAACAGCCAATTAGTTGCCATTTCAACATCGCCATTGTTATTCAACAGCGCTCTCTTCGCTCGGTTTTCTCCGAAGCCCATCATGAGCAATTGATTAAGCGCGTCCTGATTAAACTGATGCTCTTCCTCCTCATCATCTTCCTTAAGTTCAAACTCCGTTGGCCCGGGTTGAGGAAGCACGAAATTGGATAAATCAAGCACATCTGATGGGAACTTGATCTCTGAAGGGTCTTTCTTGATAACCCAATCGTCGACGACGATTCTGTTAATCTCGAAGATAAGATACTTTGGCCAGTTCTTGATAAAGTGATCCTTTCTGAAGTCTTTAGGGCCGCCGCAATGAGGACAGTTCATGGAAATAATTTCGGTTTTGAAGAGGTCCACCATTGTTTTGTACTCAACCGCTGGCACGTTTTCCTCAGCCTCAGCTTCTTTAGTCGCAGCCTGCTTGCTAGGGTCCTTGGATTCTTCTTGTCTGAGTTCCTTGACTTCTTTGGGCTCTTCTTCCATTTTGTGAATAGGCTCCTTCTTCTCCTTAGGCAATGCGAATGGAAGCTCATATGATTCGTTGCTTCTAAGCTTGTAGCCGCCACAAGTCATGCAGCTGAGCTTTGTAACGAGCTTGAATTTGAAGTTGTTCGTGATGTCGTCCAACTTCTCCTGCTTCTCTGATTTCTAATAATTATTATTAATCAGCGCCTGCTTGGAGCTAAAATAGGTACTTGGAGCATGGTAAAGACGTGTCTTAAGTATTCTGCGGCATCCTGTTGTTTCTCAGTAGAGAACTCTGGATGTCCCTTGCCGGTGATTAATTTAAACATGAAAGGACGAATTCCGTCTTGATATGGCTATTTGATTAATAGGCTGGGTTAAGGACAGAAGGATAATGTTGCTATTTACTTCCATTTCTTTTTCATACAGCTTGCCATCAGGTCCTTCGATCATTTCAGGCTTTGCTTCTTTTTTGACCGAATGTTTTCCGCTCCAAAGGCCAACAGCGACTTTGCTGAGTTGGCAGCGGAAGCAGTCAGGCGGGTACCTCTCACATTTTGCAAGATGCTCTTCACCTTCCTTCGCGTATCGTTCTCTGAATTCATCCAGGTTGAGGAGAGATTGCATCACAGAGTTCATATAGCAACTGTAAAGCGGGTAATTCAAAGGCAGCGGGAGAATTATTACGTATTTCCGAGATTTTGCATTCCGGTTAATCCTGCACCAAAGACTGGAGGGAGCTTACGGCCTCGCTCAAGAACGCTGGAGAGCGTGAGGTTTAGGTTTGCTATCAGATTCTATATGAAATGTTTAGAATTTTAGGATAGGGCAGAGAATTTTACCAGTTCAACCATAGTTTTCTCGGTTTTTTCCATAACGTTAATATCGAGTCCGAAATGTTTGAGGTGCTCAGCCAATTTCTCGTCGACAACGTCATCATCGCAACCGTAGCAATAAACAGCTAAGAAAGAAATTGTCGTTAAAGACAGCTGTTCGAGCAAAGGTTTCCTTACATGCATTTCCGTTTGGTGTGATTGTTCCCATTTTGACGACAGCACCATGGCCGGTGTCCTTGTAATGTTGAAGAGCATGACCGTTACCACCTTGGTTGTTACCTTGCGGACGTCCGCAGCCGAGCGAGCCGCAGATCAAGCATAACCAAAGGTTAGTCGAGAGCTCGCATTTAGCACAATGCGCCAAGGCTATTATCAGCAAAGCGTTTAAACATAGTTCATTAGAAAAAATCACGTACCCATTTTGCCCAAAGTCACATCCTTAACTTGTTCAATTGTCTGAGTATGGACGCATGGCTTGATTTCCTGCTCCCAGGCTGTGATGCTGCTCTTGAGGGAAGCTGATTCCGCTTTCTTCAACGATTCTACAGGGCCAGCGATCTATATATCCGCTGAGAATTTGTCTCACAAATAAAAGGGTTTACTGGTGTAGGATCGAGCTCGATGTTGCAAGCAAGGCAGAAAAGTTTCGTTGAAGTGACGTATTCCTCCCCGGTATAGTCAGCGCCTCCTTCCTTGCCGATAGCGAGCTTGGTGATCTTTTTCTTTTCCTCAGGAACCTCTTTCTGGTGACCGCGAAATTCATTTTGGACAGGATTTGGGAAAAAAGTGGTTACCTGCACAATAGTGCGGTTGAATTTGAGGACAAGTGGATGTTGTTTCTTTAAGTAGTGGTCACGAGCATGGGCATCGCATCCTCCGTTAAAGCAGACCAGGCAAACGCTCACGCCTTCTGGATCATCCTGATTAATTAGAAAAAGTGAGCATTTTCCGGAAAAGAGAGTTTACTTGATTGACGTAGCATTTTGTGCATTCGTCTTTGAAGATCATACGGCCTTGGAGCGAGGCTGTGACGTTGTTGGTGTCGGATATATGTGGGCAACTCATTGACTTAATTTTTCAAAACACGTATCAGAAATAATTTATAATATATCTTTCGATGTCGAAAAAGACACCAGTCTGAAAACTCTCACCTTAATCATTATTGTTGATTTCTGATTTCGATGAATTACACGAAACTGACAAAAGAGACGGTCAATTTTATTTGAAAGACTAATAACTGGGACATGAAAATAAAAATAAGTAAGAATAATGCCAGAACAGTATGGCTGCTTAAGGTAAACTTTTAGAAGAAGTAACTCGGTTGCCGAAAGAGGCTTTAACAGTTTGGGTTGGCAGGAATAGATGAGTAAATTGCATAGGAATCGTCTGTATTTCTGAATTTTATTTAAGGTAATATTCTGAAGTTTTCTGAGCTACGTATTAAATTTGTTGATTAATTTCCGTTCTGACTCAACAGATATATGACTAGCATCTTGCGCAGGAAAGTAAAAAAAGCCGATTGGAGAAAATCGTCACATCGGCGACTCAAATTTGCTTTTTCAAAAGGCTTTGAAGACTCTCCAATCAGTTATGTAAAGAAAATTAACTAATTAAATATAGTTTTCACTAGATTCATGCTTTCTGTTCTTGAAAATACAGCAGACTCATCCAAGTTCACTATTGTAGACCAAACGAAGATTTACTGTCGAGCAAAAAGTTTTAGATTCCTCAAATTAATATGATTCTCCATGGATTATTCCTATCGATTTCAACAAATTGCCTCAATCAATAGCATTAATTCCCTCAACGCATCTCTAACCTATGTCTGTTTCCAAAAGGGTCTACCCAGCGTACCCTGATGATGAATTCATTGTAACACCTTACTTTAGCGAAAATCAATCGTTTATCATGAGAGAAAAAAAGAAGAAGTAAGCTTTCGAGACCGCCTACAACTTCCAACTCTCCGATTTTACTAAAAGCTGATAACCTTCTAAAAAAAAAAAACTGTTTTAGCATTCGAAAATCTTTCTTTCTTTATCGCTAATATAAATTACATTAAGGATTCTTTTAAAATTCAAGAGTTGTCAGCGGGAATTTCACAATGCATGAGGAAAACAAAATGGATCCTTCAAGTTTAGTACGCTCTCATCAAAGCCAGACCCCTAAAATCGACGAAAGCAGCTTCCAGAGCCGTTTTTATTCTGCATTTCAGAGCGACAAGCTCATTACAGCAGATGATTGGCCATTTTACAAACAAAAGTTCGCAAAATTAAACACCCGGTTCAAACTCGACGGCACCAAGCTCACTATAGGCTGTAGGTTAAGGGACTTAATCAGCTACGGCCCTGCCTTTCCACAATTCTTCGCTTTCTTAAAATATCAAATTTTTGGATACGCACTTATGTCTGTCATTTTCGCAGCACCTGCCCTCTATATCAATTACCAAGCAACTGTGAAATGCGCTCTTCCAGAATGTACGGATAAATCATTCTTCAAGAACCTTAGCAACTATGCGCTGGTCAAATTGGCAGAGACACAGCCTTCAGACACGTTTTATTTCAAAGAAGAAACCATTGTTTTCTACTCATCCGCAGTGATCATTGCCTTATATGCGTATTTCGTTTTCTACAAACTTCGCGCTTTTCTAAAAAAATGTATGGAAAACGTCGCTATGCCATCGGATTACGCGCTCCTGGTCCACGGGTTCCCTGAGCCGATCCTTGAGCCTATGGTAACGGAGTTTTTTAAAGAAAATTTCCCTGAGGTAGTCATTCATTCAATCGTCGCAATCCCTTCATTTAACATCCAAAACACAGGCCCTGATCATGTCGGCACTTTTGTTCTCATTCTCGAAACTCATGCGCACCAGGTCTTTCTGCTGAAAAAATTCCACGCCGATAAAGGATACCTGCTCCAAGCGTGCTACGAAGCCCCAAAATATCGAGATTACCCATTGTGGGTTGCTCGGTCCCCTGATCCGCAAGATTTATTAGTTGATAATTTCGGATTGCCTTGGGAGAAAGTTCTTCTAAAAAACCTCCTTTTCATTGGATTCATGCTTCTGCTCGTCGTTATCAGCTGTATTGTCCAGATATACATTCGTCGCTATAGCGTGCTTCCCCGAGTATGGTTTGGACTTATCGCGGTGATCATGACAAAGGTGTTTATCCTACTCTGCAGGATTTCGTACAAGTCAACCGTCCCTCATACAAACACCAGCTTGGCTTCAAAATTCGCTTGGGTCGCAGGCGTTGCTCAGTTTATTATGCTGGCGTTCCCTCCGTTTTCGGACTATCTATCCGACGCGAAGCCAGATGACAATGCGTTTGAAATTTATCAGGAACTGATGATCAACGTAGCTTTCCAGATGCTCACCCATCTTGGTTTTGCCATGATAAATATCACGTATTGGGTAAAGAAGATCGAAAGAAGTGACATCGAAAGCTCTATCGCTACTGAGATATTCACGTTTTCTCACTTGAAGAGGATATTCCAGAACCCTGAGTTTCATATTGAAGAATTCTATTCGATTATTTTATCTCTGGCCTTCCTCATCGCTGTCGTTGGTCCTCAGAACCCGATCGTGTATCCTTTCGTGATGTTGAGCATGTTCGTTTACTATTGGGTGTTAAAAAGACATTTTATTCACTACACACTCACACCAGTGAAATACAGCGCGAAACTCGTGGAGAACGTAGTGAACTTTATGTTTATTGTTCCCCTGCTGATGCTGGGAGGCTTTCGGCTGTATATGCTCAAGTTCGCGAAGCCCAGTCAAATAATCAAAGATTCCGATATGAAGTGGATATTTTTTATGGCAGGGCTGCCGGTTGTGATGGTAATCGGGTATGTGCTTATAAGATATAAGAAGAACATCGATTATAAAGCCAGGAAGAAGCTGAGAGATCTGAAGTACACTGAGGCGAAGGAAAAATTCATTGATAATTTTAAAGTTGATTATGAAGTCGCGATCAACTCGCTCCTGGATTTCAGGTTGGAAATCAAATCTTTTTCATAGAAGAATATTAAGTTTTATCGATTAAGAATATCTATTTAGGAATATCGAGTGCGATTTATTATAATCGCATATGTTTGGAATTTTCTCTCTATCTCTCTTAAAGGAGTATTCATCATGAAATTTGAACACGAATCCAAAGGATAGAATAATCAAAATATGCTATTAAATGTAGATGTAAGGATGTTGGAAAAAATTGGAGCAGGCTTTTGCTGATATGTTAATGCAGATATTTTCGCGTTGAGATCGCTGCATAAATTCAAAAGATTTGAATCATGATAAGGGAAATATAGAGCACGAACGCAACTCATAGTTATTCCAACAAGGCCACCAGAGTGTACAGATGGTGGGAAGTTACACCCCAATGAGCATTGGTGATGTCAACACAAACCAGGCCTTAATTAAATAGTTGCTTATGGATAAGAGGTTCTTTTCAAAAAGATCGTGTTCTCTTGGCAACGGCCCTTTCAATTTGAGGACATTAGAATATAATTGAGTATCGATGGACTCAGGATCGACTTTTTATTCTTTGAATTTTTCTTCAAGCCTATCGATGACATTTTGCTCGGTCTCAGCGACCTTTTCGTCAGCTCGTTGAGTCCATTTCATTGCTATGATCGCCTCCAGTTGACTTCGACTGAACCCGATAAGCTGTAGCAACGCAAGTGTGCCTATCATGACCCAGAGAATTATCCGGTCGACTTGTGAATTGAGAAGAACTGCTTTTTCAGTCTCATCGTATTTGAACACGAATAACCCAAGAATTTTTTAGCTAAAAGGATTCAGGTTTTGAAAATTCGAAACATTTGCCATACCCACCAATCCAGAATAAATTGGAACAGCAGAAGGTCCACACTTAAAGAGTTAATAACGATCTAATATTTTCTCCTTTTTAGTAACTGGCGTTGGAGATGTGGCATATAACACAGAAGGAACTTTCT
>ENA-UOTX01002071-UOTX01002071.1-compost-metagenome-genome-assembly--contig:-NODE-2071-length-11095-cov-13.086676_pt1 | contig 11095 bp, 10 predicted proteins | sample MGYA00238143_ERZ746982 | MGnify/ENA primary metagenome ERZ746982 (study PRJEB28758, sample SAMN06268862) | compost metagenome | isolation source: single cell | place: USA: California, Emeryville, Joint... | reverse complement strand
TTCGCTCCTAATCAAAGAGACACTGCTAAATTTTGATGGCCATTTGTGCTCTTCGAAGGTTTTCGGTTATGCTATCAATAGGTTTGATAATTTTGTGAGACAACTACAATTATTGTTAGAGATTAATGAGGAATAAACCTCGGAGAGATATCGGTTGGGCTCCTTCACGAATCTATAGTCTTCTAACCCAAAACAAAAAATGAATAGGTAAATGTGAGAGATCGCAGACCCCTTTTGATGGTTTTTAAGTGTAATTAAAACGTTTTTCAGATAAGGGAAGTAATCCACTCTCGAGAGATTCCGGTTATATGGTTTTTTACTCTTGAAAGGCCAAAATATATGATTTGGTATTCATTGAGGTGTTAAGTTCGGGTTTGTACGATTAGTGAGTTGAAATCGAGACTCGGAGCCATATCTTTCAGGAGTGTAGTATTTATCTTATCTAAGCAACATTAGAACTAGATGCTTGTTTTTGATAGGGAAGAATATAAAGATATTCTACTCAAGTAGTCTTTTAGGCGACACATTTTATTTATACATCAAGTAAAAAATTAAAATGAATGTATAGATAACTCCTTCTGATGCTGTGGCGTTTAAAGCATCTGAGAACACGAGCATTAGTTTTATAAAATGACAAAGCCTGCTCTACTATTTCTTTCCGGAAGTAGAATTTCAATTTTTTGAAAAATTTAATTCACTTTTTCAGTTTTTATTAAAAGGATACAACTTTACTTCAGTGAAATCGCACTGAGGATGAGAACAATTTGCGTTCTGAACAAGTTCTACTCGTTAGAAGAGATACTTGAATGCTTGGTACCGGCTATGGCAAGACCTATCTTACTCTCCAGTACTAAATGAGAACAGAAAAAGCTAGATATAAGTATTAATTAATAGGAGGTGATTCTCACAGGTCCATCTTTATTAGATTTATAAAATTAATATTGGATTGGGATTAATTACTTAGAATTCATTCAAAAAAGTTCCAAACGATTTAAATTAATTACCAATCAAATCCCAGATTGTAATTTAAGGAGATTCTTATTATTGGCGCTCGAGAGTGACTCTCCCTGAAAAGAATTTTCTTAATTCGAAGCGAATCGAACCCAATCCTCATATTGGGGAATCCATGAAGCTTCATTGCGATGATGATTTGAAGGTTTTACTCAAACCATTAGCACTCTTGAATTACTAGGATTATGGAAACTGTTGGCTCAGAGTCAAATTAATATCAGTAGCTTGATCTCATTATCAAAATTTCACCAGTGCATTGCTAATTATTATTAAATGTTCCATACATTCGAATGCCTATAATTATTTAAGTGAATATTAACGCGAAGCACCTCACTTCCGATATATAGATTTATGCAGCAACGATCCCGATCGATAAGCCCTATGAGAAAGAAGTCAAAGTTTGCTGAGAGCAGCGAGCCAGAAGCAACTTCGTAGGCCTCGCTATTTTTCTTCTCATAACCGATAAATGATATTTGATATAGAAAGGATAGTGCGGACATGAGCGCTTTTTCTGGCATAAAAACTATCAATTTATCATGCGATGAAATACCTGCTGCCAAGAAAATAAACAACTTACAGAAGAAGAAGCTCATAGTGAATCTTGACGGCACTCTTGTCTCTGTTTTCACCACGCAGCCAAATGTCCAGCATTCGGTTGTGAATATTAACTGCGGTGATTCAAAGCTGACTTTTTACGTTTCCGCTCGAAAGGGTCTCATAAGGTTTTTGCAAACCCTGAATGAGTACTATGAAATTCAGCTCTTTACTTCTTCAGTCAAGAAGGTAAAAGAATTTCTAATCTCCGCTTGTACTAAAATACCTATGCAAACTTAGTTTGCAGAAGCGATTCTAAGAGAATTTGATGCTGACTTTTACATATCTAAAATATTCCATCGAGAACACTGCTTGAAGACTTCCAGTGGTGCGAGGGTTAAAGCTCTATCAGCTATTGGTGCTGACACTACTAATTCCATCCTAATTGATGTATGCTCTAAATCCATTACCTCACCAGCTCTAATATTACAATTTTGATCAATAAAGGACAAAGAAATCAATGGGGCTGTACAACCTCTCAATTTTTTACAAATAAGAACTTTTCATGGCCAAGAGGACGATAATGAACTCATTAATTTCATTCCGTTCCTCATTTGGTTATCCAAGAAGCCTGACATGAGACCTGTCTGTGATTTGTACACAGAGTATACTTCTACGCATATTCTATCGAAGAAAACGACAGCTATGGAGACAACGGCTGCATTCACACACGCAGATTTGGAAGGTGAGGCTTCTGATGAGCCATTGACGGATCGAAGAAGAGATCAACCTGAAATGTATTATGCTAAGTCAGAAGAACAGCAGCACAACAGGAACACACGAAGAATGGAGTGTGTATTCTTTAAAGAGCCAAAAACTCCAACAACTCCGAGAACGAAAAACAAAGTTTTCATGAGGCCTGAACTTCTCAAAACAATAAGGAGCTCTAAACTTATAAATTATTAGAAACATGTAGCTTACAGTTACTACTTTACTGTAGTACAGCTAAATTAATGCAGAATTCGTATAATTGTATTTTAAAGCATCGTCCATTTCGAATCATTCTTATCTATGGTCAGAATTTCACTCCTCGAAATTTCTATCAAGTTTTCTTCGGAGTTTTGCAGTAGCGTGATTTATTTATCTTTGTTAAATGAATTGTGAAGGAGCATTCGCTCATTTGAGTGGTTTTCTTTTTCGAGAGAAAGCAAGGAAGCAGTTTGTCTCAGAAATTTATTTGAACCGAAATTTGGAATCAATTTATCAAGGCTCTTGGGTCTGTTAATCAAGATGCGTGTCAGTATTACAGATCCTATGGAAATTTAATGGAAAAGATACTTTCAAACTGAGAAGTATCTGATAAATCTCAATCCCATCCACTAAAGCAGGATGGTTCACTTTTTCTACCTAACTCGCTGAATAATGAGCCATAATCGCGAAAGCAGCGATTCTCTGAATTTTGACAAATAAGGAACAAGAATTAATAGACTTTTGGTTCTATCCCTTCAATGAATGATGAGCTTCAACAGAGTTAAATCGACAACCTACATAAATTTTGCATTATTAAGCATAAAATTCTGGTAACGCTCTTCCCAACCTCAACATTTTAAATTGTGTAGTTTTATTTGATTAAAAAGCAATGTTTAATTCTGTATCTCGAACTAAAATCAGAAGGAGCAATAATTCTTGGTTGATCTGAGAAGCTAAAGTTGCTGGAAGCTGTCTACGAGGCTGTAACTCGAATTCTTCAGCGCAGTGCTGATAGCGAATTGCAGCATTTTAAGAACTGATGAGGAACTTGGGGGTTAAATCATTTCAGGTTTTGTACTTCATTAAATAAAAGAAAAATTAATATTGAATTATTTAGCTTGGCTTAGAATCGCAAATAGAATCTTTGTAAAGGGTTCTTCATTTAAATTAATCAAATATCAGTGCCTAAGATCTAATTAAAAAATTCTTCTAAGCCAATAGCACTTACTAAACGCATTAGAATGATCTAATATAAATTCTTTGTATCAGATTCTATTCTCATTTCTAAGTACTTAACGCTTAATGAATTTAAATAAGAACTGTACAATAAGGGGTCTATAATCGGTACCTTGAAAAGTTTAATTTTGATTCTGCCTACTAGTGAGATGGCCATTTATCTCAGATCACGAACTGCAAGCCCCATGGGAAAGAAATCAAGGTTTGCTAACAATTTCACATCAGCAGCGACCTCGTAAGTCACTTTATTTCCTCTTCATAACTCACTAGAGTTGCTCTGAAATAGCAAAGATGATGTGGATACTAGCCTCCTTTCTGACATTAGAGTCGTTAATGTTAGACATAAACTCCTCTCATGGACTGAGGTTCCAGAAAATAAAAAGAAAAATGAGGGGACGAGGAAGAAGAGATTAATTTTGGATCTTGACGGCACTCTTGTTGCTGTTTTCAGCACGCAACCAAAATTCCAGCATTCAACTATCCGCGTACCGCGAGGTAATTCAAAGACCACCTTATACGTTTCAGCTAGAAGAGGATTTAGCAGGTTCCTGCAAACCCTGAACGAGTACTACGAAATTCAGCTCTTTACTTCTTCAGTAAAGGAGGTAAAATAATTCCTTAACTTTCTGTTCTAATAGTAATAATTCTTCTTTTCTAGCTTGCAGAAGCAATTCTAAGAGAATTTGATGCTGACCTTTACATATCTAAAATTTTCCACCGAGACCACTGCTCGAAAACTTCTAGTGGTGCGAAGATTAAAGCTTTATCTGCTATTGGTGCTGACACTACCAGTTCCATATTAATCGATGTAAGCTCTAAATCCACTCTTCCACAGTGTCTAATATTACAATTTTGACTGCTACAGGACAAAGAAATCAATGGTGCTGCACAACCTCTCAATTTCTTGCCAATAAAAACTTTTCTTGGTCAAGAGAGTGATAATGAACTCATTAATCTCATTCCTTTCCTCATTTGGTTATCTAAGAAGCCTGACGTGCGACCTGTCTGTGATTTGTACACAGAGTATACTTCTACGCATAGTCTATCGAAGAAAGTCACAACTATAGATAAAACAGTCGCTTCGACTCACGCCGATTTGGAAGGAGATACTTCTGATGAGCCGTTGACGGATCGAAGAAGAGATCAACCTGAAATGTATTATGCTAAGTCAGAAGAGCAACAGCACAACAGAAATACGCGAAAAATGGAGTGTGTATTCTTTAAAGAGTCAAAAACTCCAACAACTCCGAGAACTAAAAACAAAGTTTTCATGAGGCCTGAACTTCTCAAAACAATAAGGAGCTCTAAACTTGTCAGTTCATAAGTATCAATAATGAAAGATTCAATATTCTAAGTTAGCAGTCCAGCAATTTAGTATTAATTTATCTATGATATTGTGATACTACAATAGTTTTGCATCTTTTAAAAGCTATTCTATATTCCATGTAGCACGATAAACAAACTGGTAAATTTAGCATTTGTGTTTTAGCTCTTTGATTTCTGCCAAAAAGTATCTGTATTTTTAATTTTCTCATTATACTCAGGTCACATTTTAAGGAGAGACTAATTGCTTTTGATATGCTTGAATTTCATTCAACATTTTGTCTGCTTGAGACCGAGAGATATCAATACACAGAAGTAGGTCAGCGTGGTTGATGATTCTTGTTGATTTTGAGTTTAGATGAATTAGTAAGAGAGTCAAGATTAACTCACGACCATTTGGTGCTTGATGCTCACCTTTTTGCTTCGCGATATTGAAAAGAGACAGTGAGAGCAAATTCATTTCTCTCAAATCAAGGTTCTTGGGAAAACTCTCCATTGGATTGGTCTCATAAATGATTATTTTATCTAATTTATTAGTTTTTATTTCCGGGTGTTCTCTCTATTAATCGCAGCGATGAGAAAGTTCATCATGATTATCACGAAAACAAGATCCAACAACGATAAAACCACACTCACTGTGTTTCTGCAGGTAAAAGTCCCTATGTGCAGCTCACAAAGCTCATTTCTCGAGGCCAACGACCCCTCAACTGTCCAACAATCTGGTTGGTCGTAAAATTCTTTAATAGAATTCATGTGTTCTCTAAATACACAATTTATTTATTTTTTTTTGTTTTTTTGTTATCTGGAAAGGTTTATTCCAAATTGTAGAAATTATTGGTAACTCATGAAATTTATTAAATCTCAACGTCCGAAAAATCAGATCATACCCAATTTGTTTTTTGTAAGGCTCAAATATTCGTTATAATTAAGATGCTCATTATCGCAGCCTTTAATGAAAAATATAAGCTCTCTAAGGGATTGAAGGCAAGACTTCTTTGGACTATATGCGGCCGCGTAAGCTTTCCAGCGTCCAGACCATTTTCCCTGCTGATAAAGACAGGAAAACTATAAAATCCTAGTTTTCAACTTGATCAATATCTTTTAAATTGCGAACTCTTCGTAATTTAAAATGTCTTCAAAGGTCCCATTAATCTGAATAACTATAATAGTTTTCCGAATTAGTTGCTCTCCAAGTGGATGGAATTGGAAAATAGATCACGAAGTCTCAGTCCTCCAGGAAAGAAATCCAGGTTTTCAAAGAGCGCCAAAGAATTAGAATATTTGTAAATCTCAATCCTCTCTCTTTCTTCCTAACCTTGATTAATAGCGACGACTTTTCACAAAGAAAAATACTTGAAATAACAAAAGCAAAGAGCGCTCCATTTTCTCGAATCCTTTCTACCAACAAAACAAATAGCTTTGTAAATAAGAAAAAGAGATTGATATTGGACTTGGACGGCACTCTTGTCGCTTCCTTTCGCGCACCACCAAAAGTTCAGCATTCAGTTGTGAGTATAGATGCAAATGACTCAAAAAGTACTATATATGTCGTTGCTCGGAGAGGGCTCATTAGATTCTTACAAACTTTGAACGAGCACTATGAAATTCAACTTTTTACGTCTTCAGTAAAAGAAGTATGAATCTCAATAATCGTTATCAGACTCAAATTTTTATTTCATGTGAAGGCAGCTGAGGCGATTCTGAGGGAGTTTGATGCTGATTTTTACATTTCCAAAATCTTTCACCGAGAGCATTGCTCGAAGACTTCAAATGGTACTAGTATCAAATTGTTATCATCGATTGGAGTAGATACTTCCAGCTGTGTATTTATAGATGTAAACTTCCCTTATGAGATTGGCGCTGATGTCGTTTTAAAAGGACAATGAGGAGAATGGCGCATCACAAGTGCTTAATTTTTTGTCCATAACGTCATTTGTGGGCCAACAGAACGATAATGAACTCATAAATCTCATTCCTTTCCTCATCTGGCTGTCTAAGAAGCCTGATGTGAGACCTGTTTGTGATTTATACACAGAATATTCGATGTCGATGACCAAGAAAATGGGAACTGAAGGCACAAATACAGCTTTCACCTACGCGGATTTGGAGAATGACGTTGATGAATTCATTTTAACAGAGCGGAGACTAGACCAGCCTGAGGTTTATTATGCAAGAGCAGAAGAACAGCAGCACAACAGTAATACCAGAAAGATGGAGTGTGTGTTCTTGCAAGAGCCGACCACTCCAGTCTCCGAAAATAAAGTGTCTATGACACCTGAACTTCTAAAATCAATTCGAAATTTCAATCGCAATAATGACAGTTCGGGAAAATCATTATTCTTTCCTTGAATCATCTGATAGCTATGTGCGGTCGCTGTCATTGTTATTTAATTGGGATATCAATATCGCGAGTATTAAAATAGCAAATCCTTTTAAAAAGTATTTCCTGACCTGCGTTAAATAAATAAGGTTCTTTTTCCTTAAAGAATTGTAAAAATACATACAGTTGTATGAATCAACTTTTTTTTTCATTTTTTGAAACTTGAAATAGGATCTAAATATTTTTCTTGAAAATAACTAATCTTTGTTGGCACTTTGCTTTCAAATGCGTAATCTTGGTTGACTCTGATTCTGATGTATGCCTCAAGTTCATCCTTTTCCAAAGATAAATATGGACTTGAAGGTGAGGATGATGAGAGGTTATTTCAACAGCAGAGCTTTTGCAACAACTAAATATCACTATGATCAGCAGAAACCTATTCTCCTGACTAGAGGAAATAGGTTCAATAATAGCTATTTGGCTTATTAACTGGAAAACGTAGCAAGCTATGAGCATTAGATGATTCTGGATTTATGCATCCAACTTCGGCATTCATTTTCTATTTGTATTTCCTTGGAATTGATGAGCGCTGGAGTTCGACTTCATTTAAAGATCCTACTTGTACTACACAATCTATTTCCTTAATAATGCGGCAACTCTCAGAGAGAAAGAATGTTGACAATTCAAATAAGTTAATTATTCAAACATCTCATACAATCTGAGGCTAGCCTTTATAAATCTTACATAATCTTCTTTCTCCTTTAAGCAGGGCTCCCTGTCCGTGATGCATTTCTCCTTTATTTCGAGACATGCTTCTTATAAAGAGAAAACTTAGATGCGATTGTTGTATTACTTCTAAACAATTTGTCTTTCAATAAAAAGATTGCGACAAGTGCTCATTAAACTACATTGGTAGCTTCCAATCATTCTATATTTTATAAACTTGATGAGAATTAAAATGCAAGGGCTCAATGCCAAGAATTAATGAAGAAAGACCCATAATTGTTAAGTATTTTAATTTATTTGGATAGCTTTGATATATAACCGTATAAATAATTTGTGCTTGGTTCAAATAAATTTTGAATCATAACAAAATCGTAGGAATCTGCTCAAACTGTTCATAATTTGAATCAGAAAATGCCCGCTAGTGCGCCCCTTAGTAGTCATTATTTATTGTTTTCATCAAAGCTGCTATCCATTTTAGCGACGCATTTCGCGCATGATAGATATGTCTACTGTCAATGATTAACTCCTTCATCTGAGGAACTATTTCACCTCAAGGTTATGATATGAGCGACTCCAATTCCTCTCATTAAGCGTCGCTAACCTTTGGGTACATGAAACAGAATCTTGCAGATATAAGGCAAAACGTAATAAAAGGCAACCTAGTTCTCATTGGAATTATATAAAATTAGAATGGCTATTGTTTTATGATATTTAACTCTCCAAATTTTATTTAAGCATTTGAAGTGAATTGTTTTTAATTTTCATGGGATTTGTTCCTTTGCACTGCAAATTTCTTGATATTTCCTTATTTATTTGATTAATTCATTATAATGATTTTCTTAAAGTGATCTCGAATGAAAATTCCAATTTGTCAATTCCCACCATCATACAACCGCTCTCAAAGCTGTTCTCCAACTGGAAAATCAAAATTTGCTCAGAGCTTGAAACCCTCGGCCACCTCGTAAAATCCTTGCTCTCTATCCTATTCACCTTCTTTTCATTATAGCAAAGATGACTTAGAAATGCCAAACAACCAAATTGTAGATATAAGCAACGCCGGGTCAACGACTGGCTTCAATTTTCTGTTAGAAAGCTTAAAGAAAACGACAAAAAGGGGTGCCCAACAGAAGAAAAAACTAATATTAGACCTCGACGGTACGCTTGTGGCTGTCTTCCGCTCACAGCCGAAAGTCCAACATTCAGCTGTCTCTGTGGAAAAAGGCAGGTCGAAGGCGACTCTTTATGTTGCCCCAAGGAAGAGCCTCGTTCGATTCTTGCAAACTTTGAACGAGCATTATGAAATTCAGATTTTCACATCGGCAGTCCAAGAAGTATTGCTTTCTCCTGGGTCTTTTATTGATATTATTGGATTTAGACTGCTGAAGCGATTCTGAGGGAATTCGATGTTGACTTCTATATCTCCAAGATTTTTCACCGAGAGCACTGCTTGAAGGCGTTTGGCCATAGTTGTGTCAAAGTGCTGTCAGCGATTGGTGCTGATACCTCTAAATCTGTGCTAATAGATGTAAATTTACATTGATTTTAGTTGTCATTAATAAATTATAATATAGGATAACGATTTGAATGCCGTCCCGCAACCGCTAAATTTTTTACCAATAAAGACTTTCCTCGGTCAGCAGAACGACTGCGAGTTAATAAATCTGATTCCTTTCCTCATCTGGCTCTCGAAAAAGCCCGACACTCGTCCTGTTTGCGATTTGTTCAATGAATATTCAACGACCTTTACGAAGAAGATAAGTCGAGAGAGCACACGAGCTTTTTCTCAGGCGGTGTCGGATATTGAAGATGAGTTGATTACTGATCGAAGGACGGATCAGCCTGAAATGTACTACCCGAAGACAGGAGAGGGTCACAATCTGAATGTAAGAAAAATGGAGTGTGTTCTCATAAAGGAGCCGACGACTCCAAAAGCGAAAAATAAAATTTCTTTAACCCCTAAGCTTAGAGAATCTATAAGAAAGATAAAGTAATTCAGTATCTTAAATTGTCCAATTTATGGACAAATATTGATTAAACTAAGCTTTCTTTATATCTTTATTACCATCGTTATATGGAGCAAATAAAATAATATTCATGTATCAATGAAATTCGGGTATTAATCAATCGGGTTGAGTGAAGAAATTCATATTGTCATTGCATTTATTAAACAATCTCGAGAATGGCCTATTTGAAACTCAGCATAATCTCATATGTTGTCAACGAAATAGTATGTTGCTCAAAAGCACTCTTTGTCTAAATTAATCGATATTTTCGAGATAAACTTGAAGGGGAAATCCAAGTTACTGAATATGAAAGAAGCAATAGGATTGAAGAAGTTGATTCATTATGATCTCCCACCTGGAACAGATAACAGTCTAATGCATTTTACCAAGTGAGAAGTGAAACAGCGATGCAATGGTGTTGTGGATCATTGATAGTATCGAACTCAGGATTGAAAACTTTTTGGCTTTGGTAGAATTTTTAATATTTTTGAGTGTTTCATAAATCAAGAAGATCATTTCATAAAAACTTGCAAAAGAAAAAGCAAATTATGCAAAAATTAGCCAACTTCCTTCAAGAAATCTGCATCTACTAGCAATAAAGGACTTGATCGTCATTTCACTTCTTCCTATGGAGATGTTGCAATAGTGTCCTCTCTAATTTGTCAAAAGTCAACGGCTTGTAAATCACTCCATCGAACTTCGCGGCGATTTCATAACTTACTTTATTCATCCCACTAAGCAGAAATATCGGACACCGTTTTGTGTTGGTTTTCATTTTTGACCTAATTTTTTCACAGACGTCAGGACCATCCATCATCGGCATATGAAAATCCAACAGAATCAGGTCTATGCCCTCAGGACAACCATCGAAGAATTGGTACGCTTCCTCTCCATCTCTCGCAGCGAGATAGTCTAAGTCCATCTTTCGTGCATATTCAGTCAAAATATCGATATTAAAGAAATCGTCATCTGCGAATAGCACTCTCGGCCTCCTTGGAGCGGAGAGAATTTGTGGTGACGTGGACTGGGAGATACTTCCGTCAGAGATCGGTTGCTTGTGTTCTCTGCTTCCGACCTCTTGTCTTTTGATTGCTTCTGCTAGAGTCTGATAACCGCATGGCTTGGTCAAGAACGCATCGGCGCGAATCTTTCCTTTAGGGTCAAGACATTCGTTTATTTCTTTGTCTATCGC
>ENA-UOTX01002070-UOTX01002070.1-compost-metagenome-genome-assembly--contig:-NODE-2070-length-11125-cov-15.946868_pt1 | contig 11125 bp, 11 predicted proteins | sample MGYA00238143_ERZ746982 | MGnify/ENA primary metagenome ERZ746982 (study PRJEB28758, sample SAMN06268862) | compost metagenome | isolation source: single cell | place: USA: California, Emeryville, Joint... | reverse complement strand
AAGCCTTTTGGAAACCTCTAAAGGATTGCAAGCTTTTCCAAATATACCAGGACGAATTATTCAGGCTACAATTTTATCTCTCATAAGGTCATACATGTTCTCTGTCATTGAAACATTGGAACAAAGGAGGTGAAGTGTCATGCAATATTTATCAATAGCCTGGTCTGAGGTCGATCCCTCTTGCAGCCAACCAACTCAGGATATATTTGACTTTGAGGAAATTTTAAGAGTCAGCGATTGGAAATCCATATTTAAGCTCAGTATTTTGCAAACAACTGGAATCAAAAAGAATTTCTCTAAGTTTAAAAGATTAGAGAAGAAGGCTCTGTTATCACAGCAAAGATTGAGAATTAATCGGCTTTCGAGAGAAAACGGATCATGAAATTGCACTTTAATAAAAGGGAAATCGTTCGATTTGTAAGAGCCAATCTAATTAATTAAAAAGGTTTCATTATTAAGGAAAGCAATTTTGAATAGTAAATGTTTTTAAACAAAAATCAATTATTGATAAAGAGGGTTCCTGTAGTTTATTGAAATTATAAAACCAAAAAAAAAATAATTATCGTTTACTTTTCTTTCACTATCCAGCTAATTTAATTTCCTTGACGTCTGCGCTTCCTGCTTTTAAATCAATATAGGAAATCAGGAAGTTCGCGCTTCACATCTCTTCTCAGAAGATTTTGTATGTGAGCCTAAACTCAACTAAACTCTATGCAATTGCTAAGTTTTGATTTGATGGTTTCTCTTAATTTATTCTTTGATCACTTCCTTGAGAATTGCCTTTCAAAATCTTTGAGTAGCTGGTCCAAAATTCGTTTGTTTCGTTTCCTGTGTCTGTATTTGAAAAACAAAACAGTTCAGAACACGAATCGTTGTCGCTGGTAAAGCTATAGTCCTGGAAATTTGTTGGAGGAAGCGAAGTCTGCTCGCCTGAGTTAAATTATTTTCAATTGATAGTTCGAAAATCCAGCAATCCTGCCACAGGAAGCTACAACCGTCTCACATTATATCGTTAATTAATAACTTTCTGCAGCGATGACTCCTCATATTTTCGAAAGAACATCGTCCAAATCCATTAAATTATTCCACAATTCAAGACCCAAACCTTCGTTTCAAAGCTCACGATCATATTTCATACTACGTCAGCCTTACTCAAGGCCTTTCAAATCAATTTCCTCATAACAAATAGGAAATCTTTATCTTTTCAGCACCCTTCCAAATCGACATGCCAAACGCTAATCCTTGTTGTATTCGTTTTAGCAAACACTCTCACTAAGATCGATTAATCTGGAGATTGATGTCATAAACAAGCGGGTTCGAATTATCAATTTCCAAGCTTTTAACATTTTCAAAACTCGAACTACTAATTCAAAAAAGTACCGGTAACAAAATAATTTCATAAATAAAAGCTCAATCACTTTCCTTCACCAATGAACAGAGCTTACAAAACAGCCATTTTCTTAGCAGCCACAATAGCTTTCCTCTTCCTTTACAGAACTGTCCGTACCAACATCCTCTTAGAATACACAGAATTGCTGAATGTCCCTATCGAGCCTATCTATGGTTATCCTCCAGCAATCTACCTTCCAGTTTTTACATTCGTTTTGCTTGTGCTACTCATTATTGTCACGGTGAGAAAGGTCAATACTGAGAAAGCTCTGAGGGCTCTGAGCTACACGCGGAAGCTATCCGTTGAAGAGTTTGAACAAATGAAGGCGAAACACACGAGAGAGGCTGTCAGGGAATTAACGACATCGGAAGCATACAGAAGGTATTTACAGGATAAGTATGATGGGAAATATGGAGAGATTGCTTTATCGGAAAATGATCAGATTGATCTGTCTGATGACAGTTCTATGCTTCACAGTTTCCATTAGAATTTTGAATTTTGCATGCACATCTTTTAATGTAACCATTATACAATATTGAGATAATGATTGCAATCACCGGCCGATTCAACAATTTTGTTCTTAAATGAGCTTTTTCGCTAATGTCTAGAGAGTTTTAAGCGGGTTAAAGATGATTCAAACTTAATTACAGCTGTTGTTGCTGCTGCTCTCGTTGACTTATTATATCACAAAAAAAGAAGTAGTCCGTGGTTATTGATGAAAAACTAATTTCTCAAAAGTTATTGTTTTGTATGCTAAAATTTATGAGGCGAAAACCATTGAGCTAAAGCATTTGGAACTTATAGAGAAAAGAATAAGATTATATTATAATAATTAAATTTCAAAAAGGAAAAATTGATAATTGGAAGTGTATTGGTAAAATTCAAATCAGAGCAAAAATGATCAAACAATCATTTTCTTCTCCCTTGAAGTGCATTATAGCAAATTATATTTCAAAGAATATCATTTTTTGAGTGTAAAATTATCCTCTCAGTTGATTGTATTTGAAAATAAACTTGTAAAAGTGTAGATAAGGACTGAATTATTTCTTCGAATGAGTAGTATATCGTGATTACTTGTACTGGTACATCGGTCTCTTGATTTCACATCTTCCTCCACTTGGAAACCAAAAAAAAGTTAACTATCACACATATTCGTATATATTAGAGGTATTAAAGTCAAAAACTAATGAAGTTTTCCATTATCTGAGTAGTATTATTTTGAAAAAATAGTATTGTTTTCTTTTGGCTTACTATTCCAAAGAATAATTAGATACTAGGAACACAGGTTCTCGAGACCTCAGATAGTAGCTACCAATATATTTAATCCTTATTAAAGGCAATATAGTTTATCAAAGTAGAAGTCAGTTTTCAACTCTTTTTGTGAACTACTAATGGTTTTTTATTAAAGAGAACCCTACTTTCTTCTACTATAATCAATGTATCACTCTTCGTCAAAGAAATTTATTTACTCTCTAATAAGGAATATTAATACTCGCGTTTTCCTGTGGAAAAAGGAGGTTTATTGAGATGAGCAAGCGAACTCGTATATTTATAAACAACAGCAAGCACGAATAGAGCCAACTTAGTTAATATAAATTAAGATATTTGATTGTTACCCAAAAGCTGATTTGCGGAGCTGCTTGCAGTCTGGCCAGCATTTTCATTCTGCTGATTTCCTTGTATTGATAACGCCATCGCTGATGTCTTCAACTTTGAGAGCATTGGATTGTTCAAATCACTCTATATTTAATGAATTTCTAAGATGGCTAACACCTAATAAATGTCTGTACCTCAGCTGACAAAGCCGAAAAAGGGTCATCATTCTGTGAAGTCCAGAAACACTTTATTATTACACAAATCGGAATAACATGCGTCACAAGTCTGTATCCCATCATAGTAGTGGCTCTCACTACATCGTCATCGAATGGCATCAGAGAGCACCCTGGTGGATCGAAAACTAAATGGTATCCATATGCAAGGGTGCTTGATAATTCTGATAATATTATCGTAAGGCAGATAATTCTGATGATAAAACATCAAAACACTGTTCATTGAATTGTACGTCTTACTTCAGCTTTTTGGAGTCTCCGAGGACCTTTTGTCTGGTAATTCGATCTTGAGCAAATAACGTCTCGTCTTTTAGTAGTCTCCATCTCAAAAAAATGCCTATACGATCGTAAGTTAGCTCTAAATCGGAAAACACACGATTTTAACTTATAATGATGAAAGAAAGGAACAACGCGTTAAACGTTGTTTCAATGGTCAAGACAAAAGGATCGTCTAGTCCTTTATATTGCATTAGCCAGTTAAATATACGCCTTTCTAATCGTGATACCTGGACAGGACATATGAGTAGTCGCAGGTCTTTTGATTAATGTATAAATCAACACCGCTGCTGCCATCAGCAGGAAAAAAGCAATGAAAATCTTCGCACTGTTAAAATACCTCATTACAAAGCTATTCAATAGATATTTACCATATAAAAACAGGGGCCTCGCTGTTGAGAATCTTCGCTTTTCGATTTAGAATGTATAGGGTGTAGATATACAGCACGTATTTGCATAGAGCTTCGAGGAAACTTGTACACAAGGCCTTTACAATGGAAACCGCAACGAGATAGCCTATCACGAGGGTAAGCGATGAAAGGAAGAGTTGTTGGACTTAGGTTGACAAGGATGAGCAAATAGAAGATAATTTGCTTCTTTTTAAAGAATTTTTGGAAATTCCTGCGTAATTTAAAAGCTTCCCAGAGAATCGGTATGAACATGAGGAACACTAATGCTGTTATGCCTCGCATGCTGTGATGAAGAATTGATAAGATACAAGGATAAGAGATAGTTCACGTATTGCATTCGACTGGAGTCAAAGTATTGACCTCTTTGTTGGGAGCTACTTCCTGGCAAGTGATAAAATAGACTCCCTTTGCACTGTTATTTAAGAGAATGTTTCCCATATGGTCTCCTGCTCACCGAATAATGCTCTAGAGTGTACCTCTTGATTCTGAGTTATGTTGTTTAAAAATTTATTTTTGTATGCGGGTTCTAAGGTTACTTTGCTTTGGGCTTTTGGAGAAAGTTCACACACTGGAAAAAAATATGAATAGAGGAAAAAAATAAAGTTTTTAATTGAAATTTGAGAGTTCCTAGCGATCGAATAGTTTTAATGAACTATGGAGAAGCTACTTGTAAGATGTATCTCTTTCTTGGCAAGGATAAACAGTAGGATACAAGAATTAGTTCACAATTAATACTCGTTTCTAAATGGAACTGCAGCAATAACTTTTTTTTCCCGACAACTTTTGGCTAGCTTCACAGCGACTCTTCATCGCTTATTTCAAGCTATTCTGGTAGCTCGTGAATTATTTGCTGTTCTCATGGTGTAATGGTGACGCAAGCAAAAAGCATCTAACACTGTTCAACTGCTCATTCGAGAATAGAATTACATTGGGTTGAATTGATGCAATCTTCAGTGGTAAAATGGATCAATGAATTAGTGTGTGAAAAATAGACACCAATTCAATGCTTATTGAAGATATTTTTGAATGACCAGCATCGTTCAAATCTTTCGTCAGTATGCAGCAGGCGTGAACAAACCCAAACTTCTTCAGCTGAAAATTTTGCTTCATCAAAGGTAACTTCACTCAAATATTGCATTCGAGTTGGTTCGATTATTTTTCCGCTTAAAATTTCCAAATGATGAGAGAACAAAAGACTCTATCAATATATAAATTGGGCTTATTATATGTGTTAAAAGTTGAGTGCTTCTTTGGTCAAAGCTCGTGGCCTCATTTGGAATAGTAATAATGTACAATATCATCCTTCAGACATCATGGATATATTTATTTGAAACCGGGAAAGAAAATCATTGATTACAAAATTCTTCCGTAATGAGGTCGCAAAAATAATATAGCCTCATACGCTTTGACACTTCTCCTCTATCATCTACCGTTAATATAAGTCTAAATACCTTCCTTAGGCTATCGGTTTAGCAAAATTCCTTTAAAATATTCCACATCACAGTCCTATAAATTAGATAAATTTTGAAGATATGATTTCAAACGCAGAGTTGGAATCACTATTCGAGACCCTCGCTCAAACCGAGGGCTCATTGGATGATTGCTACGGCTTTTTCTTGAAAGGCCTCAATAACGGCGATCCCTTCCGTCCTTGCTGTGTCTTAATGAACATGCTCGCTCACAACGTAACATTATAATTTTTCAGAAAAATCATCATTTCTCAGATGCTCAGCCTCACCGAGCGAATCATCTCAGAATATTGCATTATTGCCTCTTACCGCAACGATACTACTCGCAAGAACCCATTCACAGCAAACTTACTCGAAACAATCGAGAAATGCGAGAGCTCATACGAAAGAAAATTTTTGTATCACACCTTCATCAAAGGCAACGAGGATGTACCTCTCCAGCTTTGAACCTCCCGCTAATTCCTTTAGTTTGGAAAGCACAAGATCAAGTCAATTCCAACAGAAACTGACACCACGGACCAATTTGTTCTGCCAGAGGACTATTTTATAATCAGAAAATCTCTATACGAATCATTGCCGCAGGTTTGTTTCTTCGCTGGGTTCCCATTATAAAAAATACATTAGTTGAGCGGATACAAGGCAATTGAGATCAGCAGAGTCGTAACAGATCATAATTTGGATGAAAACAACAGATACACGCCTCCTTCGTAACTAATCTCCGCGTTCGATGCCATAACAAATTACAGCATACCACTAAAAGACAACAAGATCGATTTCCCTGAGCTAGAAGTGGGAACATTCCAGCCAGATTTCCTGAGACCGATCCCAATACCCCTTGAATTGAAAGAAGAAGAGGTAAAGAAAAAGCGTGTTCTTCTGAGCATTTATTTGAAATGTCCTCTAGCTCTTCTGGCTGAACCCAGGCGTTTTGCATGATGTGATGTGGGATTCGAATATGTGTGTTAATAATGACATTAAGGGCTATATTAAAGAGCTCTTCCAAAAAGGACTCAAAACGTCGCTGAGTCCGCAGGAGATGGATAGCATCCGGTCCGCGTTCAGCAAAGACGCTAAGCTCGTGCATCACCTTGACCTGACTCCTGACCATCTGCCGCTTCTCATTGAAATTAGCCCTCAGGTTGCAACGAATCTGCTTATCAATGTCTTCCCTTCCCCACAAATCCGAGAGTAAAGAAACCCACAGCTGGAAATTAACTGATAATGTGTGTGTAGGTACTTCGAAAAGCTGGTATCGATGGAGCTCAGCCTGGGTTCACTGGAGGTCGTGAATCATCTATGCAGTCAAGGGGACGTTCCTAAGGAGTTCTTGCAAATGTACGTGGTAAATGCGATCAGACACTGCGAAAAGAAAGTATTGTTTTCCTGCAGCGGTAGAGGCTTTATCTATCATTTATAGCAAGATGCGCAGCGTCAGAAGAGAGAAGTGAGATTGGTGAGCGTGTTTATCAAGTCTTTGATCAAAAATAAGCATTTAAACGTGAAGGATATCTATTTGGACGTAAAACCGCAATGGAAAGGCTATTTATTAATTTAAATTGACTTAGGTTCATGCCTTCACAATTGAGTTTATCAAGGTTCCTGAAGCGAACAATTTGTTTAAAATGCTCAAGCAAATGGGTGGCGATGAAGGAAAGTCGCCGACAGGCAATTAATTCAGAAAACCCAGAGTTATCTTCCCACGCGTTCTACGTGCCTGGCTCTCTTGCAGTGCCCTAAATCTACTTGGAGTTGTTAGAAAATTGAGATTTCTTGTGTTGCTATCTTGATGATTTATGTGTTGTACACGCAGCTAGTTACTTAATTTTTGAATAACAAATAAAGCTGAATGCAATTTGAGAGGTCTATCTACTCAACCCATATACACAGATCGAGTAACTTATAAACACAACAAATATTTATCATCATACCTGGCACAGAGATTTGAATTATCCCTTTTACACTTATGTAACGAACTCATTTTCCTTTGATTTTGATTGACTAACTCTGTTAAAATTACGAGTTTTTGATTAAGGCTAAGTTCAATGGCGATGGTTTTAATGAGATTACCAGATGTATATATAACAAGCATTGATTTCTTCTTAACAAAATCGCTGAGACGCAAATAACTATTAGATGTGAGGTCTAGAGAACCCAGAAATTGGTTCGAAATCAGCATTAATTTTCGTCAAGCCAGAATTAATTATCGTCAAACCAGAATTAAGTCCTTTTCAAAATAGCTTCGAATGGTTCCGAAGAAATAAAATCTTAATCTTTCGATTGATATTCAAAACAAAAGAAATTACTGACTAGACGGACCGCTAATTCAAATAGTCTGTACTGTGTTGATTCAATAATTCCTTAAATTTTAGAGGGATAAAACACCGAAAGAAAGCGTCATTATGTCGAGCAAAGGGACTGCGATTCAAAGGTTTATTGTGTGTGATAACGAGGTTAAGATGATGAGACTTAAAAACCTCGTTAACAACGATAGAACAAAACAGAAGAGACTTGCGAAATATATTTTGGAAGAGCAAGGAGACTTATCTACTGAATTGAGCACAGAAGAAAGCTTTGACGATAAAGAAAATAAAGGCGCAATGGAATCGCATTGAAAATGCGCTGCTTTGTAGTTTTCTACTAAGGTTTTTTTTCTCTCTCTCAAGAGAGAGATGTCCTATATACTTTGTGTTATAATTCGCCGTTGCATGCATTAGGCAGCGATAATCACCGAGGAATGTTTACTTTTTAACTTAACTTATAACGTGTTGCTCTGAGCAGAGTTATGTCAGAGTCACTTGTCTGTGTGAATTTTGAATAATCGGAAATACGATCTAATTAAACAGTAAAATTCTTTTCGATCAGCGGAATAATGATATGTCAGTAAGAATCACTTTTCTTCTCCCGATAAACTGTCTCGGTAGCAAAGGAACGCGCCCCGAGAAATCACTTGAACCCGCTGTTAAATGTACTTGGTTGAGCAGAAGGGTGTAATTAAGAATTGCTAAAGAAGCTATTAGGTAGTGTTGATGTGGGCTTTTTAGAGATTATAATGGATTCAGTACCAGCAGGTCAGAATAGATCCAGTGTAGATTGCAACAATGGGACCTTGATAATTGTTAGGATGTTCAAAATAACAATTATGGAGAATGAATTGTGGGACTTTAATCTAGTTATGAGAGTTAGTACTGTTTCAAAAAAATTTTCTTCTTTAATGGTCTCCGTTTCCATTAATTAATGATTATCCAAAAATACCTCTTTTTCTTTTGCTGTTGCTGAGCTATCGCTGCATGAAACTCAGAATATTTGACCCCAAGCAAGTCTGAGACTATGGATCTCAGTGAGTTTGTTGGCTTTTATTTTGAGGCAACTTGAAGAAGAAAGCAATGTAGTCGCGGCTAATCAAGAATTCAACTCCAGAAATGGAATTTTCTTCTCCGAATTAAAGAAAGTGGATGAAGGGAGACACCTTTAATGCAAAAACACTGATATATTTCACCAAGAAAATCAAGAATTAGCTTCAATGTTAAATATGAGATTTTAAAACAGAATTTATGAATACACAAAAAAATGCATTTGCTTAATTCTCCACAACGATAAAGTTAAAACACGAAGTAATTTATTAGTAAGGTTTCGATTTATTGTAGGATTTCAAAAAAATTTTTTTAATATATGTGGCATATGCACAGGTAGATCCTTTCAACTTGGTTTCTTTTGTAGGGCTTCCCTACAGAAAATCAGATCGAAAGTAATCTTCCATTCCCTTAGAGTGTGTAATAAAATGATCAAATTTGGCCCAATCTTCTTGCCTACATAAGAAATATTAAACTGCATCCTAAATAATTCAGAATTACATCTTCACAGAATGTTCCTCTCCGTTATCCTTTCCCATTTTTGTGGAAGACTCAAATAACTTCTCGTTTTTCGGACTTTTCTCCTCGGTTTCAAGAGGTGACAGGTCTTCTACCACCACTTCTCGATTGCTACTGAAAATAGGTATTCGAGGCGCTTTTTCAATTATTTCGCCCTTCGATTCCTCAGCTATTTGCCCCTTCGCTCCTTCCTCATATTCCTCATCTTTTTCCTCTGTCCCTATCAACATTCGAAAGTCTCAAAGCTTTTTTCAAATTGAAGTTACTCGTTCTCCATGTTGAACCTAAGACGAAATCAGTTCTCGAAGAATTGGTATTTCGATCGGATTTTTGTGCCATTTGTTTGAACGTGGACGGTTGCCATCCAGAGACTTTTAGTTCAGAAATATTAATGAAGAGTTTATTGCTGCTCGACGCAGCAACAGGATTGATGATATTATTCGAATCACTATCACTCCTGAAATCTAGATGGAAAGGCTGCCGAAGCGGCTGTTCAGAAGTTGCCGTTGGAAGGTTCAGATCAGTCGATGTGGTATTCAGCTCAAGTCCTCCGGTCTCTTTACCTCGTGCGCTGGCCTCCGTAATTTGTGGACCTGAACAGAGACAATTAGAGGCTTTCATGTCAAAATCACAGTTATACCCTCTGTATTCTCTGTATTCGCTCTGTTCATACGAGAATTTTTGAATGCTTCATATTTTGCAAAGAAATCGCGAAGCTTAGCATTGACTTCATGTTCTTTTAGCAGATCCTGGTTTTTATTAATTTGAGAATGCCAAACCTTTATATTACCCATTCTAACCATTGCAGCTTGGTCTCTTGGCTGCTCTCACAAACTTTCAGAAAGAGCCGCTTTAAGTAGGAGTAGTCAGGAGAGTCATAGAGTTTTAATCCTTTGATATACTGAAAATATGCTTCCAATTCTTCTGCACATTTATCAGGAATAGTTTGACGAAACTGCGTTACCTGGCAGCCCGAGACAGTAACTAGAAGGATCAGTATGTCCTTTAAATCCAAGCATGTTTTCTACCGTCTCACCGTAAATAGCGTCCTGTCCGGCTGAATACATTTCGCCTAACACATTCAAATTGTCCCTTAAGTAAAAAAAAATTTACCATGCTTAAAAAAGTAAAGCAGCACATAACCCAGTGATTCTAGATCATCTCGAGGACCAAGCACTATCAATCATACCAATAACTATTTAAGCTCGCGAAACTGGTCTTACCATATCCAAGATGAGCAGAGAGACTATCAAAAGGGTGATGCCGTTTGAATTTTCTAAGCTCGATTCGTTTCCTTTTGCTTGTACTTGGATCAATTTCGACGATCTCAGCTGACTGGAATCCTGTAATATACAGCTGATGCAAATTGTCTTGGTGTGCATCGACGACTATTTTCCCAGGGTTTAAGCTCCCATGCATAATTCCTTGATTATGAAGAATCTCGAGTCTTGAGATCATTTCAACGCCGATGTAGAAGATTGTAAACAGAGAAAACTGTTTCTGATGTTTTTGGAAGAGCTCTAACAAGCTAGGGCCTTGCATTTCATAAATTGCTAGGAAGTTTCCTTCATTTAGCGGTTCCTGTAGCAGTGTGGGTACAAAATCGACTATATTTGCACTCAAATTAGGCCAAATTTGCATATGGAAGTCTCACTTGGTTTCAATAGATCGCAAAGATAGCAAAAATCATTGAATCGACTCTTTGGTAGCATTGGTCGCTTTTGAATTATTAGATGAGGGAAGAATTGTAGAACATACAATGCTTGCAAAATATTCGTTGGTCTGGCTGCTGTCACAGACTATGATTGAGGATGAGAAACTGTTACAGAAAGTAAACTGTTGAGGTACTTCTGTAGGCAGTGTGATCAGAATCTTGTTTGAG
>ENA-UOTX01002069-UOTX01002069.1-compost-metagenome-genome-assembly--contig:-NODE-2069-length-11134-cov-5.073347_pt1 | contig 11134 bp, 10 predicted proteins | sample MGYA00238143_ERZ746982 | MGnify/ENA primary metagenome ERZ746982 (study PRJEB28758, sample SAMN06268862) | compost metagenome | isolation source: single cell | place: USA: California, Emeryville, Joint... | reverse complement strand
CTCTGAAATTCAGGAAATTAACAAACAATTGGATGTGTAAGTTACCAGGAATCTCAGTTGTGCCTTGTCTCTCCATTGAAAGAGTTTTACTACTTTATTGCTGTATTAGAATTAAATAGAAATTTATTCAGGATTTTTTAATACTGAATTAGAAGAGAAATATTACTACTATATGTGACAAATCCAATATTCTACGTTGCGAGCATAGAGTGTCCAGCTACAGTAGGTTAGGTTTAGGCTGCACAAAGCCTACCTTTTGAGAAGTGTTGCTATTTGAGTATCCCCAATAAGATTAGGCATATGGACGTCTATTGTAGACTAATCATAATTGCGAGCAGAAATTGTTTCTTAGAGGAATCAAATGCGTTGACTTCGAGAATTTTAGATATCGTACTCACCTTCTAGAAATAGCCGAGTTGGATGTATTGAAAAAATGTCTGTATCACTTAAACGCTTTAGATTGAATCATCGCACTAATATTGTTAGCCACGAAGACCACTATTTCTCACGGAGCAGAGTGTCTTTTCCATCATCTTTTTCAGCACTGTCGGAACAATTAATAAAGGACATTTCAGCATAATTTTCATTTTCAAGAGTTTATTCCATTTTCAGAATATATCAAATATATACTCTTGTGCTTCTGGCGATTTTGGATTTTAAATCATAAGCACAGTATCATTGTTGTCATTAGTGCAAGTATGATTCCTAAATTACAAAAAAGTAGCCTAATCCACCAAAAAAAAAGTTGCATTGCTATGAATAGTATTAAAACAAAAATCTGATTTTTTCGATTGCTGAAAAGCCAATTCAGCTTGAATGACTGCCTTCAATGGCTTTATATCGCTAAATATTTCAAAGAGAATTTTATGGCAAACTAAAGTCCACCAGCATTTCTTCAGTTAGCTTAGCGCCTCCAAGTAGATTCAATTTTTTTCGAGAAGAGAAGCTTCCTAATTAATTTGATAAGAACAGTTTGAATAGATTCCAACAAGGAATGAAAAGGTAATTTACCTGGCCAATATTGAGAAGCTGCTATATGAGAAGGAAGAATGCCAATTTTCTTGTAGCAGGATGCAATCAGTTCTGAGCAGAAAAAAGTTTGCTCGCGAGTGTCTTGCCCTTTGTCATTTTTTAAGTTTTCTTCTTCTTGCGCAGAATATCTTCTCATCAATTTGCTTGCGCTCACCTGATATCTCTTCCCTAATGTCTCCTAAATAATACCTGTTAGTTCCAAATTTGTTGACATAAATTACTCTAACAAACTTCTCTATGGTACTCAAAGTTTCATCACTCCTTTCTATTTCTAATTTTCTATACGCGATACTGAAGCAACAGTGAGAGAAGCTCTCCACATTAGTGATACCAGCTGTATAATGAATGCCATTGATTCGAAACAAAGGTCGACCACCGACAGAATCCAACACCACTATCTCTTGTTGATTCGAAAAGTATGATGTCTCCGGATCCATACTTTACCATCATCGCAACATGGTCTTTTGTAAAGTAGGATTAATTTCCGACACCGTTGGAAAAATCTCGCTTACCAAAGTCACTAAATGTGAACGATCTTTGGATTCTTGCCACTATACTTTTCGTTCTATAATTGCTACAGCTTCCTAATATTAAAAGCAATAGTTACTTAAATAATAGAAGATCTCCAGTTTCGGCAATTGAGGTCAGCTCGCAACTTGAAATTCTCGGATACTAATTGAATAATGAGTATCAATCAGGTGAGTAAGTTATTATTAAAAAAATTTACTTTCCAGAAATTTTTATCGAAAGTGAATATTTCTTGATCATTCAGTTTTGTCCCTGTTGAGGCATCTATTTGAGCTTGGATCGCTCTTGCCCAAATATAAAGCTCTTCGTTGCTAGATGCTCGGAAGGTGAACTTTTTCTGAGATTTTTTCACAACTATTCTAATTATCATAAAATAGAGTCGTTAATTATATCCATGAAAAAGTGGGGTATGCATACCTGAATGTTTTTGTAAGAACCGGGTGTCCCACAATCTGGAGTATTTCAGTAAGATTACAAATTTAATGGGTGAAAGTACTTCGAGCACGACCGCAATTAAATTGAAATCAATGCACATCTGAAGTTTTTCTTTATCTCTTGGATGATAAACAAGCAGTTTGGAATCTTTGATTTGCACCCATTTGTTCTGTATGTTGAAAGAGAATCAATCACCTTTGTTAATATACCAAAAAAAATTACATCCCATCCTAAGTAATCACCCTTTTTCTTGAGAACACCTTGATAATTCAAAAGGTTTTCAAGATTTTGGTCCTCTTCCTCTTCTTCATATGAAGGAACTTTGGCATCCAACTCCATTTTCTGGGTATTTGGACTAATAATGTCGCCAGGACAACCATATTTTTCATTAAAGCTTTGAAGAACTTCCTCTTTTCCTGTGCCAATAAGAGCATTAATACCTTTTAAGCAGTTAAACCAATTTTACCAGACAGAATGTTGTCTACGGAGACGATTCCTGAAATTGGCTCTGTCTTTTGAATTACGAGATCATTCTCGTTGGAATTGTCTTCGGAGGAACTTTGATTTAAAATTTCTGCTGGAGCTGATTCTTTGATGGTCGATTGATCAACGGAGGGCTCTGATAATAAATAGGATTTCTCTTCAATCATTATGGGATTTTCTTCTGTTCTGAAATTATTTTTTACACTTCCCAAGCCTGCAGGGCGAGGAGAATTTGCTCTGCTTCTCGCCCCTATGACCAAATTAGTTGGAAACTCTAGAGTTTTTATGGTTGCTCTCACAGAATTACTCATGGAACTTCTGAATGATTTAATTCCATCATCCATATCAACGAATTTCTTGAAATCATAATCATCAATTTCCATTAACTTCAATTCTTTTGGGTTTTTCGATTTGTACGAAAATGTTTTGGGAGTTGATGGATCATTGGTAGTTGGGATTTCCAAAGTCTTGAAATGATGATTTTGATCATGATGCTCGGTGAAGCTTTCTATTGCATCAGCAGCTAGTCTGAATTCTTTGGTTGCTTCATGACTACCTTTGCGGTCTCTCCCAATCAATTTCGAGCTCTCTTCTACAACGATAGACTTTTCACTCATTTGAAAGGAACAGTATTATAGGGCTTTATTTTATGAAAAATGAATCGTTTTAATTTGATCGATTATTGTTTGGTAAATGTGTCATATCGATATTAATTTGGAGAGAATGTAGACTTTCTGTCCACTTGCCAAGAGCACATTCTCTCCTAATATGTATCATGCTAGGCAACCAAATATTGATCCAAATAACTTCTATCAGGAAGACGCGATTGTCATTAAGTATTTTTGAACAACCCATGTATTTCCATTCTGTAGCCAAAAAAAAGAGAGTACATGGTGGTTTGTTCAAAGAACATCCTAATTTTTTCGGACTTGTCCCTTTAGTTCAATTGATTTTACACAGCTCTAACTCTTATATAAAAACCAATGTTTAGTTTCGTTATCAATATATTATCAAAGGGTTTTCAAGCAATCGACTCCTAAATATGCATAATCTTAAGCAATCTTTAAAGCAGCGACCAAGTATTAACGCAAACAACAGCGTGTCTTCTTATCACCTTCTTTTTGTGGTCAAGATCTGTCCTCACAAGATCAATTATCTGACAGTAAAACAGATTTAGATAAGCATGTTCTGGCTGATGAGAATAATCTACCTCTTTTTTGAAGATCTTGATTTGGGTTTGATGCTTTTGAGAAAGCCTCCAGAGGCATTTCAAAGCCAGTGTATAACTCTTGAGATTATTTTCGTCGTCAAGTTCTCGGTCTATCTCTCTCAAGTCTTTAATGAGCTCTAACATTGAGAGTATCAATTTGGAAACATATTGTATATTCGCTCCCTGAGTTTCTAACAGCTTGTCAATGAACTCCAATGATCTTATCTATTGAAAATTGAAATTAAATAATTTCCAGTTGAATATATCCTTACAACAACGTTCGTGTTTTGATCTTTCGAAATCGTAAATCCACCAATCATGTACTCGACGAGTGAATCGAATTCATTCTTTAGGACGACAAATGGCGAATTTGCCACCAGAATTGTCAAGATTTGCATTAATGTGCTTCGAGTAGCATTCACTTTCAAGCCCTCGAGTGAATCTATTCTTTGCTTCAAAAATCCAAAAGCCGTGACATAGATTCGTTGCTTGTAAGTAGGACTGAGCTTCAAGCCACTGGTTCTTGTTGTTGGTTTGAAAAGGAAAGAACTTATGTTAATAATCTCAGCATTGTTGAGATTTTCAGCTTTATGAGCTTGCTCAAGCAATAGAATGAATTCGCTTAATCTTGCAAACCCTTCAGAGGCTCCCCTTACAATCTATTTCAAATAATTCAGAACAGAAACTGAGTAAAATTTCTACCAATCCCTTGAGAATAGCAGAGTAAATTGCGAGTCTATCGAATAATGGATATTCGCTTTTCATTAAACTTTCGAGGATCGGAACAGCCTTGCTAGTGTCTTCTATCTTATTGGACAGAGTGAATACAGTTTTGAGAGCAATTTTATTGTTTATGTCAACGAGCTTCAACTTTTGAATGTATTTGATGTGTGCATCAAGCAAAGAGAGTATTTTATTTGAGTAAGAAGTTGGGTTCAGCTCTCTCAGATAAGCATAGAAGAAGAAAAGATTGAGGGCCTTTGATCCGCTTGCTAATCCGTTCTCAAGCTCTTTTAGATAGACTTCTTGTTTCGAATTCATGTGGCTCTTGATGCTCGATGCTTCAACGTTTTCGAAGATTTCACGAACAGCGGCTCTGCTAACTTTTTGAGCTGGGGTTTTTTCCTTGTCAAATATTTGCTCAATCAATGGAGAGCTTGTGGTGAGATAAAGAAGATTGAAAAATTGATCCAAAAGCTTTTGATGCCATTCATGTTCGCCCTTTTTAACGCTAATCTTCAGGCAGTGATCAAATGTCTGCAAGACTTGAGAAATAAGTTTTAGTTGAGGCTTATTATCTGCCTTCTGAGTCTCAACTAGAATTGCAAGTAGGTTTAATAGTGATTCTAAGATCTTTTGAGAGACTTCTCCATTTCTCGAGAAGGTCTCAAGTAAATATAGGGGACAATCAATGTTCCTTTCAAAGTACTCATGCTGTTCATCTTTCATTGCTCCATCAGATTTCTTCAGAATACTTTCGAGGGTTTTAATGACTGTTTCTGCAAGAGGATCAGTCAACCCTGGATAATTGATGAGCACCAATGCATCCGCCACGCAGTTTTTGAAGCGTACACTGGCATGGACAGAAAAATCATTGTAGTAGTCAATCAAAAAAGCGACATAAGATTTGTCTTTGGATTCGGTCTGATTAACTAAAGATGCGTAAACCCTAATAGCAAGGATCTTCAAGTGCTCTATTGTCTCTTTCGATTGAATGACGTCCTTTATCTTGGAAATTAGTTTCTAGTAGAGAGCGTAAAGGATAATTTCATTTTCAAATGTGTCAGCTATACCAATAATGAATTCTTAATCGTCTCTTTCAACAAATTAGGACGGTCTGATTGATACTGTTTCTCGAATATGTTGATCAATTTAAAAAGATTTTCCATATAAAGCTGGCACTCTTGTCCTCTTGTTGGGTCAATCGTACTCAGGGTTGATTCTGCGCTCTTGAGCATCACAACACGCCAAATCGCTGGAGATTTTTGTGATACGTTCTAATGACAAAACGATCGGTAATTCTAAAATTTGGATGTGCTGGGGAATCTACCTGCAGTGCTTTGGCTGCAATGATCGACTTCTTTGTGTAGCCTCCGTCATGAAGAGAACTTATGAAAAAGTCAATTATTTGCTGTGCGAGATCCTCCGCGATGTAAGACACACTTGATATCGTATCTTCATCACAACAAAATGAGCTAACATATTAAAAGCCATTTGAAATACCGTTCGTGACGAAGCTGCTGGGGATCAAAAATCCTAACAGCAGACTCAGAGTATCCAAGACGTCATCTTCTATGTCAGCGATGGTTTCATCAACTATTAAATGCTTTAACTTTCTCCATATCATCGTTCCGTGTTGACTAACGAACTGCTCGCTGTAATTTTTCTAGTGAGGATATCAGAAATGGCAACATAGAAGAGATAAATGAAATACTTCAATCACATTTTTGAGTGTCGTTAAGCATTCAAGCTTTGTATCTTTCTGACTGGCTGTGAGTTTATCAAACACAAGCCCCAAGGTATCAGTTATAAAGTTTTTGTTAGCGAGACACCTATTGTGTGCTCTTCGTAGATCCTCTGGAGTAATTTTATAAGGGTCATTTTCGGGAGGAGTAAAACTGATTGGGAAATAGCAAGATAAGTTGTCAAAAATTTCTGGGAGGAAAGGCTTCAGGATCACATCGGAGAAGTTCGAAAGTAAGAAATGTATCAGGCCAAAAGTTAACAACAAGCAACGCGGATCTTTTTCTTCCTCCGTGGCATTGATTATTATGGAGATGAATTTGCTCGGATTGTTTTTACAAAGCTGAGGGTAGTTTTGGCAAAAAAAGGTCAGGATTTTGAAAGCAATATAACGAACTTCTTGAGAGTACGATGGTACATGGAATTGTTTGGAATCGAGGAGGTCGATGAAGAGTGAGAATAATTTCTCCTCATCTGTATACAGCTTCCCTTGAGGGCGTTGGTTCATCTCCAGTAGTAGATATATACCATGAAGAGCCTCAGAAGTTGAAGCCAGATCTTTCACTTTAGATGTGAAGAACTCATAGAGAGTAAAGAATTGTTGTGAGTCTAATTGAAGGTTCTTCACTCGATCCAAAGCTTCTTTGAGAAGTAAGACGGCTCTTCCTCGATAGATTTCGTTCGAATTGACAAAGTAAGTTCCCATAAGTTCTATCACTTGAAGCAACGTATGCTTTTTGCTGACAAGCAGCACGATAATAGAGTTTAGAGCCTTTTGACGTGCTGTTGCCTCTTTGTCTTGATTAGTTACGAAAGTTGCTATTAGTTTGTCGAGTGGATCTTCTGACAAAAACTCGATTTGCATTTTGAGATTTCGCTTAATAAAATAATTTTTCTATCTTTCTAAATTTTGATTTAAGTCAAAGTTAATAGAGAGTATCAGAACTCTTTTGTTTTGAAGTTTGTTTCTGTTCTTATGAGAAAAGATATTTTTAGAATGAGCAATGATGAGATGATGCCTTTGAATGCAATAGGTTTTATTGCTTGTATTACTTGGCTAATGATTCAATTGATAAATCTGAGGTTCAACAAAATATTGATGTTAAAGCTGAATGTTTTCAGAGAAAGGAAAGGCTTTCTATTTTCTACCTATAAGGACAATAGTTCAGCAAACACCCTTTACTTATTTAGATATTATATTTTATTGTACTCTAAAACAAAAATGAGGGTTCAAAGAAGTCTACTGCTGAAAAGACATGCCGATGGAATATGCATCTCCTGTAGATCATCACTATAATCATCTATTAGAAGGAAGAGACAATGACGTTGTACTCATCAATGTTCTCTCTATAGTATAGTTCAAAGTAATTTGAAGTAATTCATTCCTATACTGTGATAACAGCGAGAATAAAAATACTTTCTTGTTGTGGCTATTGTGATTGACAGTAACAAGTACATTTGCCTTTGTGTACTACTTCACGTACGTCCCTTTCTCACCTAAGGGCAATGGAGTTGAATTAACCCAGGAGTATAACTACCTCAGACTCCTGCATGACCAGTCTTTCAGTCTCGCACGCTTCTTCACAGGGATTAAAAAATAATGCCTAAATAAGCAAACACAAAGTTTTTCCATTATATTTAATCTCAGGGTAAATTATACTACTAATCTCCCACTGAAAAGCAAATTTCTGCTGAACGAAAGTGGAATTAGTAATGAAGATTACTAAAACAGCATAGTTAATTATACTATTTTACCTTTCATAAAACAGCTGATGGATCTTTGTATGTGAATGAAAAATGAACTTCGAAAATAGTTTGGAGTGGCTATTTCATTTCTCTCTGATCGAATATTCATATTTTGTTAAGGGAAATACTATTCTGGCTTAACTGAAATTGGAATTTGAAAGTATTCCTTATTCTGCATTATGGTCAAATTTGCATCTGTCAGAACTACTAAATAATGAAAAGTGAAGCTTCCTTTTTGAATTACTACTTTCGACAACTTTCAAAATCACAAAAAATTCTTTTTTGACTAATTTAGAATTCTTTAATTGTTAAGATTTACAATTTGGATTCACGCAATTTTGAAAAAGTGTTTAACGGAGAAATTGCTTCTAATTACCGTATGTGTATAAATGAAGGAGCTGGCTTGAAAATATTTTCTGCCCTCTTCTCAAGTATTTGCCTAATGTTATAAGATTTTCTGTTATCTGACATGCCAAATTGCAATTTAACTTGTTCGGCAAGAAAATTACCCATAAAAAATTTACGCAATTGATCGCAGTAAGCCAACGATATTCGCTTTTTCGTACTTAAAATAGAACTATTAGCTCGCTAAAACCACTCAAAAAATTCATCAAGCTCTTTATACCCAAAATTTATTCCCAAATGTTTATGGACTAAAACAAAGAAATGTAAGCCTTCCAAACGCAAAAAACATAGGTGAAAAAATTCACTTTAAGTTCGAATATGCGAATTCACCAGGTGGCGAGATTACCAAATTAACTTAGAACTGCCAATTTCTTTTTGGCTTTCACATTGCAGAGTAGGTATAATTTCAATTTCAAATGTTTGTTTTTTTGAAATTATTTATTTCTGAATTCAATAATTCCATTTTAACTTTCTCTATTAATTTGGTAAAATTAGAGTGCAATAAAGGTTTTTAATAGTGTGATGGTTGACCAGCAAGCTTCGAAAAATAAATTTGAATCTGAGGCTGATTGAACTAAAGGCTAAATTACATAATGTAGCTTTCTGTTTGGAGATGAATAAGAAGACAGCATTGTCTTTGTTGAGATTTATGAGCACTTAAATGTGGACGCACACAGAGAACAAACGATAGACTTCTTTCTATATATAACACTCACATTTAGCCAATGAAAGATAATTCGTGCTGCTTGCATATATATTTTTTAAAATGCTGACCTCCCGCCTAGACACCTTTTCCATTCCAATTTGATAATTTTGCGTATTCTTTGGTGAATTGTGAGAACGAATCATAAAGAATGCGTTCCATTGCCGAATTAAACTTCCTTTTCATCTCATCAACACATGCTCTGTAGTCAATTATGGTGATTCTATCTTTTCGCATATTCTTCAGCTGATTCCAGAGGTCAAATACGTCATTAAAGAGTAGATGGTGAATTTTGTACAAAACTTCTGAATCATTCAGCAAAAAAACACCAAAATTTTTCAAACATATCCGTGAGCTAATTTCTTTTTTATCACACTCGTAGATAAGAAAATCAGCTAGATGTAAGTATTTCAGCAGAAAATAGGTAATTCCAATCGAGCTCATCGAAGGGATAAAATCATCTTTGGACTCTAGCATACGCTTGATGTTTTCGGGACAAGTCTGAGCATAATGTATCATAATCTTCAAGCTTATCACTCCTCCACCACGGAAATCAGTGCGAGGATCAATATTCTGGAAACCGAAAGTTTTCCAAAGAGGATTAGGGATTTGGGAACCCATAGGCTCATGGAATAAGGCAGACCATAAAGTTTCTATTAATTTATTATGTGCTTGCTTTTCATAGTCAAGAGGAACGTTGCATTCTGCTTTCAGGTTATAAAACGCCTCAAGTTGATCTAGAGTCAGGTCAGTTTTCTTGGAATTGTAGATACAGCAACAATATTTCTGAAGGAGTGATTTATTTTTTGCATGTGTGAGTGGTTGCTTTAAGCTTCTATGATCGAGGACTGGAGCTGAAAGGTCGTGCGGGCTGCTGATCTTTACAGCCGAGCTTTCAACATCGAAATAGTGCTTTGGGGTGTTTTTCTGAGGTTCTGTGACAGTCTTTTGTTCCTCTGTCATGATCGCCCAGTTTATTAGTATTTTTTATAGTTTGAATTAGCAATAGTGTCAGAGAGGGATAAATTTATAACCTTTATGAATTGCAAATATGTTTCAGGTAGCCTGTGATAAGACTGAAAAAAATATACAATTTAACATGAATTAATTATTCTTTGTGTGAACAGCATTCCTCTCGGAGTTATTAAACGAGCTATAGCCTCATGCGTGCTCTAGCTAGGCCAAATAAAAATGAAACGCAGAACACGCACACAACCACTATTACTATGATTATTCCACAAAGAATTTGATACGTCAAAGTCAAATAATAAATTGCTTCTTCATAAGAGTAGGAAGTCCAGAGTATCAACAACATTGCAGATCCCATGAGAATTTCTGGGTCCTCTACTGTTCTGATCCTGCGACGCCTGCCTCCGAAAAGTAATGTTAAAATACACCAGAAGGCCACATAAACACTATAGTCAAGCCAAAGAAGCTTCATTATTATCTTTGCAATGGACCAAGCTCCGAAAAAAGGATCGAAAAGGATCGTCCCAAAAAGCACAGTTACGTAAAGAAAACCCAATATCATCGTAAAGAACCAAAACAGGTATTTTGTAATTACAATGAGGATGCATAAACTAACGTAATGGTGGCTGAGTCTCCTCGCATCTCCAGCAGAAATCGTGTCGGCATTTGAGACAGGTCATATCAAGACATTCTCCGTTTTTAATAATTGATACTCCACAATTAGAACAACTTTTCGTGAAAGTCTTGATCCAAAGTGCGCTCATCACCGACTCCATGCCTCTCAAGAATCCAATGGCTTCCTCAATTCGTGTAAGCTGAGCTCGATCTCTCCATTTCGTTCCGCAGGATGCACACTCTAATGCTGTTCTGCATTTTCTCTTTAAATCTATCATACCTCCATAAGAACACTGCGAGTTTGGACACATTCTAATATCCGGAGTTTTATTCATGTAAACTTTGAGGAGCGTTTCATTCACCTTGGCACTGTTGTGACTATCAAGTTGGTGAAGAATCTCGGCCGGATCAAACTTTCCTTTGCAGGATGCAGTCAGACAAGAGACTTTGAAGTCGTGAGCGAAATGAACTTGAGAAATCTTAGACTCTAGCCATCCAGTCAGGCAATCAGAGCAAAACTTACAGTTGCAAGGAAGGACAGTCAA
>ENA-UOTX01002068-UOTX01002068.1-compost-metagenome-genome-assembly--contig:-NODE-2068-length-11141-cov-23.796457_pt1 | contig 11141 bp, 13 predicted proteins | sample MGYA00238143_ERZ746982 | MGnify/ENA primary metagenome ERZ746982 (study PRJEB28758, sample SAMN06268862) | compost metagenome | isolation source: single cell | place: USA: California, Emeryville, Joint... | reverse complement strand
ATTAAGCTTCTGTTCTGCATTGCTACTAACCTTCAAGACGATCAAATTTTCCACAAAACTCTGAACGAACTGCTCAGCTTTTACATGGAATCGCAGGAAACCCAGCAAAATGCTGCAGCACGGGCTTACATCCAAAAATATGTCCTTAAAATGGCGAATCGTATCTCTGACCCGAAGAAGATCTGCATTTTCTTCATCTTACTCTCGACCTATTCCTGTTCGGTAAGTTTGCTCATTCCAACACGTATTTAATAAGCTTACTGTCGTTATGACTCAGATTGCCAGAGATAATATCCAAAAGGACCTCAAGAACAAGTATTTAGACCTCTTCTCCGCGAATCTGACCCCAATGGCGATTCTCCTTCGAAAATATATCACTTCTAAGTCAATGCCTATTAAATACGAGATGAAAGTCCTTGAGAAATTGATGGACCTTTGGGTGTATATCATCCTGCATCTCAACGATCTCAAACCAGAGGCTATTGTCCAATGCAAGAAAATCGGCTTTCTTTCGCCCAATCTGGTTCATGCATCCACTGGGAAGAGCTATACGAATTTCTTCCTCGTGCATAGTTTGCTAAATGATGCGAAAATCATCCAGAAGTACTTCAGACCATTTAAGCATATCCTCCGCGCTGAAATGCCAAATCTTAGACCGTAAATTTCTCCAAAATATGCGTTTGATGCCATAATCCAATATTTAGGAAGGTAAAGCAATTGACGTTAGGAGAGATGGTCTTCTGCCGTGTGCTCGAGTTTGTTACCGACGCAAAACTGGAAGAGTTACGAACTAACAGCCAAGGTTTCTATGAGATTTTCAAGGACGTTTCTGTGCTCGATATGATCCTCGTGTACCTCAAAGACATCTATCTGAATGAGAAGATCCACCTGCAATGCGTGATGGCCGAGATCATCTATCGCAAGGTCACTACCTATATCAAGTAGTCGCTGGTTATGATCCTTTGATAACCTTTTTCATGATTAGATCGCTGTTGCAGATGCCTTCAGAGAGATCACGCATGGGTTTGGTGATCAAGGACTACTCCACGCTTATTCAATCCTCTTGTAGCATAAACATCCCATATATGAAGCTCTCGCAGATCTTCCTTAAGGAGTACGTGCGACAGTTCTCTGCGCTGGTCTTCCGAGAAGAAGTTATCGTGATCACCTGCGAGGTGATGCACCAGCTCTATATCAAATGCAATCAGCAGTACGAATCAGTTTCGTCAGTGCTAGCGGTCTCTTCCTTGAACAGGCACGAGATACCATTGCCCACCAACCGCGTATAAATCTGAAATTTGTTCGTGTTTTCCTGACAATCTCTAATAGAAAGATTTGGCTTCCTTATTCTTCTTTTTGATGTCCTGCATGTACCACATGTGTCTGAGAGGGCATCTCATCGACAATCAATCCATGAAATCAAAGGTCACAAACGTCATCGAGGACAATTCGCTGAAAAACATCATTTGGGGCGGTCATGCGTTCAATTTCGTTATTTCAACCCTGAGAGTCTTCCCAGTGCCCTCTCAAGACAATAACGGCGAATCACATTACGCCGGAGTTTGGCTCTACGACAAGGCGAAATTTGAAAAGATGGTCGAAAGCTGCGATAGCAGTAAAATAAATTTTTCATCTCTTTCTTACCTAACCTGCTTCTCTCTTCGCTCAGAGGCAATCCCTGATGTGTGGAAGCCTATCGTTTCCATGCCAAACAGCTCCCTTGAGTAAATTGCATATTTTGATTCTATTTTCTAACGAAATATTGCGCAGTATGCCGGACACAAAGAACATGCTTCTCGCCTTCGCAGCGTACATTCAGCATGAAGGCGCCTACTTCAACAAAAACTCTGTGGAATGTAATATTGTTCTAATCTAATGATGGACCTAACCCGCTAATAGTAGCCGGCACGACCTCGAAATCCACTCTTTCGCAAAGCTTCGACGAGTTGCAAAATTTCCTCATCCGATTGTTCATATACAATAATCTCCTCAATGACACTACGGACAAGGTCAGATGGACCGATATTGTAACTCTCCAAATCCTTGTGTCAAGCTAAATCCTCTCTTATAGGTGAAGAATTCTAACCTCAAGCATCTTCTCGAAGAAGAGTTGAAAAGTCTGTACACAGCGAGAGTTTCTCAGGCGAGACTGGTTGAATACGCCCAGAAAAAATATACTTTCCACCTCGATAACGTGCTAAAAACCATCACTGGACTGTTCAATGTCGCCAAGAATCACCTTGAGCACGCTTCAGAGATCCTCGAATCAACGCTCAACCTCGTTTGCTACTTCCCTCACAGAAGAGTCGTCGCTGTTCTCTTAAAACACCTCGTTAAGACGCTCTTTGCGGTTGTTCCCTCAAATCATGCTGAGGAAATGCTCTTTGTACTCAGACGGTTCCTGAAGCAGATCGTGCACCGCTACAACCGCTATTCTCGCATTAATAACTACGCATTGAAAAAATCGTCGTCAAATAATCTGTTTAAGTTGGAGTCTGAGGTATTTGCTCATATCAAATACAAAGAGCTGAAGGAAGAAACCGAAAACTACACTCAGATCTATGAAACCATTTGCAACCGCTTCGGGTTCTCGGATCCTCATTCGTTGTTCAGTCATAAACAAACGAAAAGCCTCGAGTTCCTTGACCTGCTGTCAATGACGTATTTCTGTGAGATGTTCAATTGGATACACAGAGCGTTTATGATCATGTTGCATCAGTTGCTTCCGCTGCTGGTTTCCCATAAAATCAACATTTTTCACATCTATTCCATCCTCTTTGAAAACTTTAGGATCAATACGGATAATCTGGAGAAATTTGAACCTGAGACAGTCTATCTCACGCTGATTTCCAACCTTAACTGTCTGTATTTGATGAAAAATTCGCCATATTACATTGAAAACGCTGATATTATGAGGCAATTCTTCAAGCGGACACTCAAATTCGCCTTCCATTACTTCGCCAAAGACAAAACGTTCTACGTAGGGAACGAACTGCTATACTCCAATGAGCTTGCGAGGGTAGAAAGAAGAATGCAATTGGCGGTGATGGCGATTTCAATGCTTCGTAATGAAACCTCATTTGACTCATCCAACGACAAAAAGTCAGACCGAATTCCCAAAGTGCAGTTCGGCTATCGCAAAACCCAGCCATATAAGATGTCCTTTACAAACAAATACCAGAAGTTCTTCCACGAGGTGGCTGATGCTCACAATTATATCATTGGAAACCCGACAGGTCACAGCAGAACGGTCCTACTCTGCGGAAGCGAGGACATCCCTCTCTTTGCCAAATTGATCGCAGTAAAGGACCCGCATGAGGACAACTACTTCTCGAATTGCAAGAAATTACTTACGATTTTAGTCGGACACGAGCTTGACTCTATCCGATCTTTCTACCGTCAGGACCTTGGGACGTTCAAATATGATTTCACGCCCGAGAAGCGGACGTTTAGTGATTCTGAATACAAAACCTATCTTATTCTAGGGCTCTCGATTTCTTATAAATTGGTCATGTACCTCATGCGAAAGTTGGATTACGCTCTGCCATCTGCAACGCAGTCGAAGCTGTTGACGTCGTACATTGATTTTTACCACGAATTCTACTTCCAAGCGCCATTGATGCTGGATTATTACATTGAGCACAATTTAAAGGACCCATCGAAACTTAAAGAGACGCTCTTATGGGACGCGCCGCAGATTCCCACGCTATATAAATACGTTGCTTACGAATACGAGACAAACACGATCTTGCATATAATGTTTGCAAAGACAATGAAGCGATTGCACGCTGAGCAGCTGCTGTTCTACCTCCCGCAGATATTCCAGTCTTTGAATACAAAGGCGGCTTATATGATCAGCAAATTCCTTCTGAGTTATGCGAAAAAATCATTCTTGTTCAGCCACCAGCTCATTTGGAAAAGCAAAGTCGAGTGCAAATTCGAAAAGGAAAGCGTTAATTCAAGCACCGTTTTACCGCTGATCTCGCAGAAGTTGCTAAAGAAGGCATTGGGCTCGCTTAATCCTACCGAGAGGTACATCTTCGAGAACGTGGATGGATTTTTCGAGAGCATTACAGCGATATCGGGCAAATTAAATCCCAAGTGGCCCAAGCCACAGAAGAAGGATAAAATCAAGGAGCTCGTGCTGGAAATACAGCCCAATCCATATCTATACATCCCTTGCAACCCAGGCTATAAGCTCGAGAAGATTAAACTCGATTCCGGAAATCCGATGCAGAGCGCTGCGAAGTGTCCGATTTTGATTTCGTTCTATTGCCGCAAATTCGAGGTATTTTGATAAATTGAGTTTTTGTAACGAAAACTGCTTTTTCTAGGGCCCTGATAAATTCTACGAGGAGTTATTAAAGAAAGAACATCAGAAAAACAACTCAAAGCGCCAGATACTTCCCGAAGACGAGGACGAAATGTACGTTGATGATGAAGCGGTTGGAGGCTGCTTGATTCATAACTTAAAGGACTCGATTCAATTCAAAATGTTCCCTGGAAACGCTGAGAACGGATCTCACAATCATGCGCATGGTCTCCATGCTATATCAGAGGAGCAGTAAATAACTACAGTTTTTTGGAATTTGTTGCTTATATTCGCTAAATCATAGAAAGGAAAATAGTCCTGACAGCATCTCGAACGCCCAACTTCTCAAACTGCAAAGTTCGGCTGAAAATTCCCTCGAGATAGATACAAAACCAATACTTGCAAAAAGAGAAACTTTGGGTAGTTATTTGCCTAATATCAATTTAAATCCCGGGCAATTATACCCAGGAGCCAGCCTGGGTCGTAACAACTTAGCCATCAATATACCGATGGAAGAATCAGGGGTCATCAAAAAAATTGAGGCCAGCAATAATGCGCGAACCATTGGAAAGCACATGAGCTTGATCAGAAAAACTGAGGAGGGGAATGCTGATAATCAAGAAAACAAAGAAAAAGAGACAGAATACGAGCTCATTTCCTGCATCTTCAAGGTCTTTGATGATATTCGGCAAGACACCCTCGCCCTGCAAGTAATAAAGCTCTTCCAGTACATATTCCAGACGGTTGGACTCGATCTCTATTTGGTTCCATATACTACGATTTCAAATAGAACAGGACCGGTAATGGAAATCTATCTTATGGCAAGTCATTAATTCCAATGTATATAGAACCTAGATATAGGAGGTATCATCGAAGTCGTCCCGAATAGCATCTCCAGAGATCAAATCGGCAAGATTAATGAATACAGTCTTTATGAGTACTTCCTGGCGAAGTTCGGAAGAGAGTAAGCTTAGATCCCACAAGCCTTTTTGATTAAACATCTGCAATATTAGAGACTCACCCGAATTCCAAATTGCAAGGGAAAATTTCATTAAGAGCATGGCGGCTTACTCTATCGTGAGTTATATTATTCAGCCAAAGGACAGACATAATGGTAACTTGCTGATCGATAACGTTGGGCATTTGGTGCATATTGACTTTGGATTCATCTTCGATATTTCTCCGGGTGGAAATATGAGGTTTGAGAGCGCGAATTTCAAGTTAAATATGTAAGAATAGCGTCTTAGATGTTCTTTGGCTAATGGGTTTTAAAGGGAGATGATACATATCATGGGACACACATACAACTCAGAGCCGTTCAAGTTCTTTATCGATCAAACGATTAAAGGGTTCCTGGCGATCCGACGCTATGAAGAACATATTATGAATCTGATTAAGTTAATGACTTACTCAGGAATGAAATGTTTCCGTGAGAAATCGATGCAGGTAATCAAAGTTTACTGAATTGAAGTTGAACCAACTGGTGCGATCTAGAACCTGAAAGAAAGATTCTTCCCGAAGCGCAATGATCTGGAGGCTGCTTATCTGATGAAGCAGATCATCTACGATGCGTACAACAAGCTTACGACGATCATGTAATTAGCTGTTTGCTGGTTTCGCTCTCTTATGTGAAAATTTTATAGTTACGATGATATTCAAGCCCTTCAGCAGAATATTCATAGAACGTAAGGATCGTTCTCAAGAGGAAATGACGTCACTAAAGAGAAAGTTTGAAATACCAAAAGATTAGTATTGTTGTGAGTAACTGAGATGCAGAAGCTATTATGATTTACAAATTACATATTGGATTCAGCCAGTTCGAAAAATTCTCAATTTAGAAAGTAACAAATCGAAGGAAGATAACAAACACATACAGTTCCTGTTAATTTTAGTAGATTTAGAGGAAAAAAGTTCTATGAGTTCGAATCTATTTCAGAATCAATTGACTCTAGAAGAGTTTGGATTTATTTATCTTCAGGCACACCTTAAATTATATAAGTAGACTAGAAAAAGGAATGAGATAGTGTTTCTTCAACCATTTAGATTATGTGCTGTGTACGATCGTATTCTTTAGAAGAAGCGAGGGAACTCATTCAGCATTAGAACGATCCATTTTTCATTAAGGAGAAGCAAAATCTTGCAATTTGAATTTTAGTTAAAAATCAAAAGTGTGTTGATAAAATTCCTGATTCGATCGGAAAGAATAATTTTTTAAAACTTTATTAGCTCATAAAATACGTCTTGACACTCGGTAGATTGACCTGTCAAGTCTCAACGTATTGAATCAACTACGATCCAACTTCATTAGAAGGCATCACTTTGGGACAGGTTCCCCGACTCAACCACAGTTTTATCGCCAATATCTGCCCTAAGATAGATCACGCTAATAATAGCTCTGCCTATTAAAATTGATTGTGCTTGCAACAGGACCTTCAAGGCATAATCTACGAGCATTTTTCGAATCAAACAATACTGCATCATTTGAAGATTAAACTCAGGCATTACTTCACGAAAGGAATGGCTGCATTTAGACCTCCCATTAGAGTTCTCCAATAAAAAAGAAATTTACCCTTCGGCGGACCAATTATTTTTGAGAAAGATTAACCAAGGCGATTTTCAAATTTTGCACTTAATGAGTCAAGATAACTTCTCAAATAAATTAATACATAAATTAAAGCGCTACAGAACCAAATTCCTGGATTCTTTAAGAGATTTATCCTATATTTATATTCCTACATAAACTCTTTCATTTCAGAAAATGGGAAACTGCCAGAATATTTCCAAGAGCGATCAAAAAAACGCTGTCGTTAAGATCAAAGAGAAAACACAGTAATCAGCAGTCCCTTTCCTTCCTTCTAACACCCGCCAAGTCTGATTATTAAATGTTTGACTTGGGAAAAAGATTCCTATGGTTTATTTGATTACGAATGCAAAAGCCTCATTGGTAAAAGCTTGAAAACAACGGCCGCTGGTGGTAGTGATATACATGAGATCCATTTTTTAAAGGATTCAACCTTTTAGGCAGAATTATTCGAAGTGGAGATGAAATACAATTAAAAAAAGATGTCCCTCATGTAAACCAAGGACGACCGCGTTCAGTCTGATAATGAGAATTTATAGAAAGGGCATATTAAAAAGGCAGAAACCAAATACGCTGACGATGAGGAATTGATAAATTTGCACTATAAAGAGGGAGTATTTTGGATATCCACGGCAGTCGAGCACATCATCAAGAGAGATCATAAGATCCTGGCCGAAGAAGGGCTCTGGATGGTGGTTAGATCAGCGAAACCGAATAGCAATGAAGCAAAAGTACTTTTTTTCTAGGAAAACCATGGTTTGATCACATTATTGAAGGGATATAAGTTATCCGAGGGAGAACTCCTCAAACTTGGGAGAATAAGGTTCCGGATAAAAGAGTTGAAGACTCCTGAAGACCCAGAATCAAGAAATAAAAAAAGAGTTCTTTCAAAAGTAATGAGTTTTCGTCATCGGGGTTAATATGGGTTAATTCAAAGGAGAAATTCGATGATTTGCCTCTACAAAATCCAGATGAACGGCGAAATTCACAGGCTAGCTCTCTTAACAGCATTGGACAGAAAATAAACACAATAGCATGCAAAATTTGTCTTGCAGAGGGCAACGACCCAGTGCTGGGTGCTTTGATCAGTCCTTGTAATTGCTCGGGTACGATGAGATATGTCCATCTAAAGTGCCTCCAGCGATGGCTACAAAGTCGTTTGCACTCGAAGCAATCTGGCAACGCGATTGCTTACCAATGGAAACCGTTTGATTGTGAACTTTGTAAGCAGCGTTATCCACGTAAAAGAAATCTGAGAGTTCAGGCTTTTATTGTTGTTTCCTAGAGCAATTTGAGATTGATAATAAAAAATATGATCTGATTGAGATCCCGAAGCCAGAGGCTGCGTCTTACATCGTGATAGAGGTTCTAAATAAAGATTCCCAGCAACCGAAAGGGATTTATGTACTAAATATGGACACAAAAACTACTATTGGCTTGGTAACTTATGAAGATTTGGAAACTATTTCTAATAGCGCTAATCTTAATAATAACAGGGAAGAGGCCATGATAGTGATATAAGGATCTCAGACATTTCCGTTTCGAGATACCATGCAGTGATAAGGCTAGAAAAAGGGAATTTTTATATAGAAGATAATAACTCGAAGTTTGGCACGTTGGTGAATATCAACAAAACTGTGCCAATTGCAGACGAATATAATAATATGTCGATTCAAGTTGGAAGGACTGTGCTCAATTTAAGTGTCAAAAAACACGTGAAAGGAGCATCTAGTTGCTTCAGGTAAACGCGCTCTGTGTGTCCAGGCGGCTTATGTGTGTTTAGTCCATCAAGAGTACAAACAGAAGCCGATGAAGTCTCAGAAGCTGAAATTCGCGGCAGAATTGAGGAAGATGAAGGGGAAGGAGAAGAGAGTCTCGATGAGCATCAGGAGTCGCCACAACAACAAGCCCAAGAGTTGCAAGCGAACGTATTGAATATAATCTGATCGTCTCTTATTCACCGTTTTACTTTGATTAGTCAAGTTTAGAGATTGAGCAAAGCAACAATGCCGAGTCGCCGGAAATTGATAACAATATCCAGACGTAGACGCAAAATGATATTTAGATTTATTATTTATTATACTTCGGAGTTATTATTCCTTAGTGGATACACACTTAGATCTCATTGTAATGGATGAATGGCGTACTGAAAATGGGATGCCTGTGTATTTCACTTTATGCCAGGTCACTTTTATCTGTGCCTCCTAATAAAGAGTAAGAAATTTCCAATGAAAATATTTACTAGTACCCACTAAGTTTTACTCCAACCAACAATTATATATTTTCATTGATGATAGGTCTGCCCACTCAAAAGGATTTATTTTTGATATATCGGTAGATATATATACAGAAGTTGAGGGTAACCCAATAGTAAATTTAAACTTCAATTTCTTAAAAAAAAGCAAACAGAGCTGTCTCAACTCTCTCTGAATTTCGAAAAAGACAAATGAACCTGCAGTTTATTCATTTGATCCTCATATTTTAAACAGCTAAACAATATGGCTTATGATAGCCCCTTATTTTTCTGTTGAAGGCTTTGAATTCTTGATCAATTAGAATGTAGCAATGAGAGTATATGAACGTGGACCCAATACACCAATGATGTAAAAAACTCGATAATCACGCGTTATTCTTGCTCGACAAATACGATTTCTCATAATAAGTGACTAAAAATATCAGCGATTTGCAATTTGTTAGAAACAGCTTCATGATTTCAGTCCATTTATCTAGTTTATAGGCAGCGAATTTAAATTCCAAATTATCAATTGTATCTCCGACGATTCTAAACAATCCATATCAACATTTACAAAGCCACAAGTAATTACCTGTGCGGAAGATCAAATGAATCTCCAGGATTCAGCGCTAGCAACTTCGTTGCCAAATGCTCGTGAATTTGCCTCATTAGCTGCAGAAATATCGCAAGGACTTTATTAAAACGATCTTCGTCCCTTGGCTTTCCATACCTAAGCAACCAATTCAATATTATTCAAATCTTCTCCTTTTATTACGCTTCAAATCGATCTTCTTTCCCAGACGCGTCGATCCTTATCACCTCTGACATGCCTCCGAACGGCCTCAGTTTAATACTTAAAATAATCAAAATCACTCAACAGGCATTCAACTTCCTTACTTTTTATATTCGATTTTACAACGCTGCTCCAACACGCTGAAAAAAAACACCAAATGACCCAGCCCTTGATTCGTTTCTTCCCAGTTTATCTTTTAATAAATAAAAATATTAGCCCTATCTTCCAAAAGACTGCTTTGTTATACGTCTGACGCGTTATAAAGCTTTCCAATTTTCATATCGTTGATGGTTCCCACCTCATACTCAGCAGAAATTCTGAAAACATCGTTAAGCACATTGGACTTTTCGAGTTTTTCCAGCTCCTTTTGAAGGCTGCCCATCGTTCGTTCAGCATAGACCTTCTTCTCGAGTAAATTATGGAGGGTTTTCTCGAAATACAGCAGATCTTCCCAATATTTCGCTTCGTCTTCCTCATATTTCAAATGGCTTTCTCCCAGCGCCTTGAGTCGAGCGAGCTGAACCTCCTCTTGCGCCTTCAAATCGCTCAGCTTCATTTGAAGATCCTGCTCTAATTTATTGATTGCTTCGAGGTTATGAAGGTCGGCTAGAGATTGGTGAGTGAGCTTCTCTAAAAGGGCGATTTGCTCTTTAGTTTTTGCGATTTCTTTTTCGTCAACGGCGACAGCTTTTTCAAATTGAAAGGCGACAGAGTTAAAGCAATCGTCGCAGATAGAATTGGTTGTGGGATCCTAGAGAGGGATATGAAGGGAATTGAAGGCGATGTGATACGTATTGGTTGGGTGTGGGTTTGATTGTCATGATTTTTTGGATGACTGCGTCTTTGTTCTTCAGGAAAAGGTCAGCAGAGGCTTTTTCTTTTTCGTCGAGGTCGAAGTTTGGGATTCCTATTTCAATAAACGTGGCGAATGTGGGAGTGGTGGCTTTACGCATGAGGATTTGCTTGGCGCAATAGACACAAATCAGAGAAGGAAGGTATTTTGAGTCAGATATCATTGATTGGAGGGTCTGAGGTCAGCTATGGGCTGTATCTGGAGGAATTTCTCCGAATTTTGATTTTATTTATTGAGATGTAAAATTCAAGATCTCTTCAAAGGGCAAAAAGAGTGAGTGCGAGGTTTGAGAAATTAAAGATAGTAAAAGCTGCAGGAACAGAAATGTGGGACATTACGAGCGATATGAGAGGTTAATTCTGTATGAGA
>ENA-UOTX01002067-UOTX01002067.1-compost-metagenome-genome-assembly--contig:-NODE-2067-length-11151-cov-4.748871_pt1 | contig 11151 bp, 7 predicted proteins | sample MGYA00238143_ERZ746982 | MGnify/ENA primary metagenome ERZ746982 (study PRJEB28758, sample SAMN06268862) | compost metagenome | isolation source: single cell | place: USA: California, Emeryville, Joint... | reverse complement strand
CTGATAAATATTCTAATCCATCTGCTTCACCGCATCATCACACTAATCAATCAGTCCGCAGCTCCCAATCCGGAATATCAGATTATTTCGATTTTGAGAAGATCGATCCAACTCAGATCCCTCTATACAAACTTCTCAAATATTATGGACTACAACAGTATGCAAAGGTAGCCTCACCATCATTTTTTTTTTGCAACAATAAATTATTTTTGTTCAAAAGGGATTGATTTCTCGAGACTTTGGCTATGATTTGAGCAAGCTCGCTCGGCTGTCTAACCAACAGGTCGAGTTTTTAGCAGCGGAACTAAAAATTCTACCAGGTCATAAAGTGAAATTCTATTCACTCATTCGCCAAATCCAGAATGTACTTTTATGACGTTATTCTCCTATTTTAAGCGATTTAGATTTGCGTGGAGATTGAAAAAGAGGCAGCAGCAATTCTGCAAGAAAACCATTATGATTACATGCCGAAAACAGCAAAACCGACTTATGGAGTCTCAAGAACTAGTTCGCAGAAGTCAATGTATTCTAACAAACCAAAGAGGTATCATCGAAATCGTCAATCCAATGCTGAGCTATTTATAATAGTCAAGGGAGCAATCCATCTCTACCAACCATGAATATGATGATGACAAAAAAACCCCAAACCACGACGTCAACAGCTCAATCGCGGAAAACAACCCAACCATCAGTAGACTCGGGTAAGAAGCAATCAAGAAATGAAAATGCGACTCAGGCCCAGAAGAAGATTGAAGGTATTTAGCCTAAACCCCTTCTTATTTTACTTATATAGCGATTTCTTAGCTATTGGATTTGATTTCTTCAAAGACTCCGAATCTGTTGATGATGAATTTGCGAAAGCTTTGGAGCATATTCTTGAAAAATACCAAAGTAAGAGTCTCTTCGTCTTTGACTTATTGATTTTATTTTTCAGAGGAAGTGAATGATGACTCAACAGCATTTAAAAGACCGAATTCTGGATTCTTCAACACGTATTCTGACACGACTAAATACTATGATCCGAGTCAAGACAGTGATTTAATAAAAAGAGTAAACTACTCAGAGTCCGACCGCACAAAAAAGGATCTATCGAATGTAACAAATACTAAATTCATTATGAATGATTAATAACCTTCTCAATCAAAAGACGACTGAGAGTACACATTATGCAGATGAGGAACCTAAAAAAGCTGTTGGAAAAGAGCCTGAAAAACCCAAAGACTTCTCACGACAAAATAGCAATTCTACCGCTCGTACAGTCAGCAGTAACTCCGACACGAAACAGCCTCCATCAAAGAACCAAGCGCCTGAAAAGGTCCCGCTGCAGACTAAAACCCAGACAGCTGACCACAAGCCTATGAGAGAGATAAAGAGCATCTCGAGGGATGATTCTCTTCCGACAAAAAAAGGAAACTTAGACTTCCAAGCACCAATCGAGAAGTCTTCTATCAACAAAACAAAGACAGAAGTAAGTAAGCCGAGTGACAAGACAGGGAAACCTCAACCGAGCACTCAAACTAAGAGGATAGATAGAATAACGTCATTGGATGATGCCAGCGGAGGGAAAAGCAATGTTGTCAAGTTGGTTGAGAAGAATATCAACAAAGACTTCACCCCAGATACATTAAATCAAGAACTCCTGAAAATTAAAGATATGTATTCTTCTTTCGATGGATCAAAGATGACGTCCACTTTGATCAACTTAGATATCGAAGAAATGTGTTTCTGCTTGTCTTGCGCAATCAGAAAACACATCCAGTATTTCCTGGACAATATTTACTCTCCTGAATACCAGGACTTTATGAGAATCAATATATTCGCACAAAGAGAGGACCAAAATTCGAAGGAAGTTAAATTAAATTTCGGTGGAATGAGAAATGAGACTCAAAACATGGCTGGCCTGATGCTAATGAGCGCGGATAAGCGCCAGATCTTAAATGAAGTCACTCAGAATCAACTAGCCGATCAGATTTCAAAGCCTTCGGGATACTCTCCAAGCAAGAGAAAACATGATCAAAAGAGGAGGATCATCTCACAAGAGGAAACAGGAGAAACCCCAACCCCATCAATGCACAGAAAGGAAGAAGAGTTTAAAAACGAGTATGGAGAGGACGAAGAAGAAGAGAGACCACCTCAAGATGTATCTAATAATAATCCTATGGAAGACGTTGACAATGACGATGGCGATTATGATCCAAGATTGCACATGCGACCAGCTATGAGAAGAGCTGGTAGTGATCCTGAGCTCTATGACCCAGAAGGCCAAGGAGAAGGCCACTACTATGAGAATGGCGGAGTGGAAGAGGACCTTTATGAAGAATACTATAATAATCCTTATAGACAGCAAAGCCTCGCCATTATAAGTGAAAGGACAGGAGAGCATAGTGAAGGGCATACAAAAAACAGTCAGCGGGTTTCGAAGAACGAAAACGAGGTCATGCCAGAGGAGCCTCAGGATGAGGAGATTGAAAAGTTTTTGCGGGAATCTCTCAGAGATTCAGTGATGTTCAACCTTCGTGAAAGCGATTACCCGGAAATGAAACAGCAGCAAGGGTTCGGTTTAGTGATACAGGGACAACAAATCCCAGCATATGGTACTCACAACTACAATCAAAATACTGAGGAGGAAGATGAAAATTACGATCCTAGACAAGTAACTGAAGAAAAACCCGATCCATTAGAATTCTCAATGGAATCGAGGTTTACTACCCTCGATGAGTTAGACTCTTCGCAGATCGACATGGATTATCGAGCAAGAATCATATTTGAGCGGACATTCAGTGATAAGAGATGGAACGAGCAGGATTATTTCAAAAGTAAAAATTTTTAATAGGATTTCATAAGAATCTCTTACCATACATAACAATTAGGAATCAATGCGAATGTGGATTGCGGAATCATATCTGACTACTGTAAAAGCGTGATAATCACCTCCAAGATGGAGAAAGAGGTTGTGATAGTGGCCCTAGTATACATTGAAAGGTTAATTACAAGCAAGAACCTGTACTTAAATCCCGCAAACTGGAGAAATACCGTCTTTACGGCACTCATCATCGCCTCGAAGGTATTTTTTAAAATTATTTTTGAGAGCAGTTGGATTAACTTTCTCATATATAGATTTGGGACGACGAGTCATATGAAAATGAGAATTTTGCTAAAGCCTTCCCGCAATACACAACGAAAGAAATCAATCAACTTGAAAGAGTGTTCTTAGACTTTATTGACTATGATATCGTGGTTGGGTCAGCCGAATATGCCAAATACTACTTTATTTTGAGAACATTTGCAGAGAAAAACAAGAAAAGTTTCCCTCTCAGAGCTTTAGATGTGAACACTGTGCTCGCTTTACAAAAGAATTCGAAGCACGCGGCTCAAGCTCTTAAAGCAATGTATGCTAATTCGCTTAATAAGACACTCTAAATCGCTGATACTAATTTACTAACATCGTTATAATTGATTGTATGTTTTCTCACTTCCTCATTGTAATTTAAAGATAAGATTGCTTTAAAATGAAAGCTTTAATGCTCAGAACTAAAATTACTATTCAAATCCAATTTTTTGACCTATGAATATTATTTTCTCTCAACCAAAGATTCAACGCATTTCCCATAAGATTACCTTCGAAATAAAATATTGAAACAATTTTGAATAAGCCTCTGGATTGATGTCAAAGGACTGAATACATAATAGGAAGGAAAGGGAATCGAAAAAATGAGATCCCATTGGGCATAAGAGAATAATGTTGAGCGATATGTTTCATTCAATAAGTTAGATACTTAGGTAAAATCTGCCATTCCTCCTGATGTATTTCAGTGGTTTCTAGACACTTAATGATGAGTGCGTTATAGACACTTTCATGTGAAAAAATTCTATTCGATTTCGTCACAGAACAAACCTATCGCAAATGAATCGTTGAGAAGATTTAGCTCAATTGAATAAATAAGTGATCAGTTTTCTGCTAATAATTTCCTTTCAACAAAAAAGAGAGAAATACTAGTAATCAAAATTTCCTGAATCTTAATTAAAGATCGTTTTCATTCTGAAATCGATATTTGTTTCTGCTGAGATAAAATACTCATAATAAATACATTGTTTATTCTCAACTTTTAGATACATAAAAAATATATATTAAAAGCTCTCAACTCCAATCGGTACAATGAACAAAGAAATCATTCAGCTTCAGATGTATTTCCAAACTGCGGACGACGTAGAGCTTGGAAATCCTGTCACCGCACATTACATCAGAGCATATACAATTAATAAGGCTATGGAACTGTACAAAACCGCCCAACAACAAGGAAAAGATGTTACCGAAATCAGAACGAACCTTGAGAAATGGTTCGCAGAGACTGAAAAGAAGAAACAATTCATCCCACAAGAAAAGCTAGCTGACAAAGAGAAGAATAAAAAAGATTTCTTGAACTTCGTTCTGCTTCTTTTCAAGGCCTGCGACGATGAATATCGTGAAGAAACTTATGACAACCAAACAGCTATGAATTTTCATCTTTGCGGCATGCTCTTCGATGCTTACTCGATTTTTGGTGAGCTCGACGAGGATACAAAGAACAAAAGTAGAACTTGAATATGATTTCATTCATCTAATAGCAAATGAATGTTCTAATTAGGAAAATACGCAAAAGCGAAAGCGATAGAAATTAAAAAAAATCTGGCTGCTGGATTCATTCCAAAATCGAAGGATACTCCACCAGGTATTATCAAACTTTTAAGGCTTCCTCTCAATGAAAATCGTAGATGAAATAAGCGACCCACTTGCGGATATCAAGAAAAGCACCGGTCCTTCCTATCAGAGCGGTGGATACCCAACTTCTCAAGGTGGCATGAATCAGGGTTTAAATCAGTCCACTCCAAACTTCCAGGGGCAGCAGCTAGGCGGTAACACATTCCAAGGCCAAAGCCAAAGTACTGTGAAACCAACCTTCCAGCAGCAACAACAACCCCATCACGATGATGAAAATCTGTTTGACCCAAAACCAAGAAACCCTTACACAAGCCAACCGACCAATCATAGCTCCAGTTTTAACCCTTATCCAGGTAGCCAAGGGACCTCAACTTTTCCAACATCTAATCAACCAACAATTTCAACCTCGACTCACCCCACTTCCAATCAACCAACTTATCCAACTTCAAATCAACCAACTTATCCTACATCCACTCAACCAACGACTACTTTTCCAACGACGACAATACAACCAACGTCTAATACTCTGACTCAGCCAACATCTCAACAGCCGATTCAGGGCAGTAAGTCAGCCGTAGCAAGAAGAGATCCAGAATTTTATAAGAAAGTCCAAGACGCCAAGTTACTGCTGCAAAAGGGAATTTCTGAGCTTGACTATAAGAGAGTTCCACAAGCTATCGATAACATTAAATCTGCTCTGGAATTGCTTGAAAAAATGAATGCTTAGTTAAATATCTGTTTTGAGCTTCAGAGTCTATAAATTCATGCATATTCCCTTTTTTATGTCTATCCTCAATGGAAAATTTGAACAACGAAGATAGAATTTGAAATTACATCATCCTAGAATATTCTTAGTTGAATCGACCTTTATTGAGGCAAGAAGTTTGAGATCTCACGAAGATAACTACAATATAGAGATGAAATATATTAGATAATCAAACTATAGAACTTTTGGAAAAAGAGATAACTTTGCATTCGAACACTTCAGCTCATTGAAATTCGAGTAATACCACAAGAAACGAGAATTGTTAACAGTACATAAGTTCCTTACACATTTGATGATAAATTGGCCATAAATCATGAAGATTATTCTGAAATAATGAATTCTTAAAATTGTATATATTGCATTAGAATTTCACAGCAAGTCAAATCCCCATTTCCGTAATACCGTCAACCTATAGAATTAAAGCTTAGGATCATGTAACACAATGTGACTGCTATTTTACCTCTCCTGAAAAAATTAGAAATCGGCTTTTAATTTTGCTTCGTCTGGCATCAATGGATTGTTTTGGTTCGGCTTTTCTTGACAAGCTAGTGCTTTTCGTGCTTCTTTCGCCTAGAGCAGTCATTAGTTTTATCTCCTAGCTACTGACATTTTCTTACCGCGGAAAGCAAAAAGTGAAGAAAGTAACCGAAGGCAAGCAGTGTGAGTATACAGAATAATATGACTAACAACGCTCTAGATCGCGCATCGATTTTCTCATCATGAGGACCTTGTGAGAGAATTACATCGTAAAAAAGTGATGAGTTAATACTTCCTTGAGTCACAGAAATGTCCTCCGCAGTAACTGAATTTGACATTTCAAACGACATCTTGTTTCAATTGTTAGATGAGCATCAAGTTCAAAATATATACCTGTTCTTCAGATTTCAGAGTTTCAGTTGTGGTTTCGATCTGGTTAGACACTCCTACTTCTGAAAAAAATTGTTGACCATTAAGCACGAGTCTTACCGCTTGATGCCAGTGTATTCATTTGAATAAAAGAGTCTCCGACAAATTGGCGATCTTGCAACTCCTATATGAGATAAGTGATTTAGAATGATGTGCAAAGAAAGAAATGACATTGGGCCCCATTTCGATTTGTTTCGAGTCTCTTTGATTCATTCTGGTTGCATAGGTTGCATTATAGAGAAAGACTGAAATATTGTGAGGTGTTGAGAGGCGGTCAATCACTTTATTACCAGTAAGTAAAGCAAAAAGAAGAGCTCTGCTCGTTTTCATTTATTGGTTTTTATTTAAGGTGCAATGATTACAATAAATCTCAAAATAAACGATCAACTTCTTCCAAATCTAAAAAAACGGCCTTTTTATTAATTAGTAGATGCTCTATTTTTAAAGTGAAAAACGGCCTGTCCGATTTACAGGTTGATCCTACAACAAAAGAACCTTAGCGAACTTCTGGGCGCACAAGTTTACTATTCCTGCTCCTTCTTGTTCATCTATTAATATCTTCATAAGATTCTTCGATTAATTGAAGAAACTTAACATTCATTCAGTTATGTTGTTTCCTTCCAGTTTCGTTATAGCTCCTGCATGAGACATCTTTCTTACCTATTTGATCAAAACGATCTCAACTCTCTCATGACTTCTTAGCGATTATTAAAATTCCCAAAATATCATGAATCATGGTCACAAATATGGACAACCTTAAAATCTAGCTTAAGAATCCTGTCTCTTTCTTTCTCTTTAAGTACTTGAGAAGGTACCAACAACATCAAGCAGGCTTAAATTTTTTACAATAAGATTCGATAGAGTTAGAAGCAAGATTTAATAAAAAACGATTATTAACTCAAACTTGTATACCAGTTCCGGAAAATAAATTGCGAAACGGAATTAAAGAAAGAAGAAGTTAATGAAATATATGAGGTCAAATATTAAACTCCTTTCCTTTCTCTACTTTTCTCTACTGATTGAAATGCTGGTATGTTGTGGTGGGTTTATATTCCGAGACTTCATGAGAAGTCAACAATGAAATTCTATTGATCAAAGTCCACTAAATCTTGCTTTCCAATCCTCACTCACACCTCATGGGACGGGCATGTTGGTTCTTAAGGCTCTTAGATAGGTGGAAACTAATTCGAAAGAGATAATTGAATTACCTACTCGATATACATAAGGTGTTACGCACAGAAAATTTGTGGATTTACTCTATTGATTCAACCATCCAAAAGCATGCTCCTCCACTGGGAGTTCAATCTGAAGACTCTCTGGATGCTTCTTTTTCCTGTCCAACACAAAATAATACCTTTAACACGTCACATTTTCCGATCGTAAAATTTTCGAGCGATAGGTGTCTTAAGATTGACTAAACGATATTAAATAAAAATTACTAAGACATGATGGACGCTGACCAGAGACCAGACGACAAAGCAGATAAGCCACAAAAAAAGACACTTGTATACAAATTGGTCCTTCTTGGAGATGTGTATGTTGGCAAAACGAGCATCGCATACAGGTTTATTCCCTCTCGTCTTCTTTCATTCGAAAAAATTCCAAATCAGGTTTGCAAAAGGAGAATTCTCTGATTTTCAAGAGAGTACGGTTGGTAAGCAGTTCTCTTATTTTGACAGGCCCATTACTCAAAATGCTCTCTTTAGGTGCAGTTTTTATGACTCATGGTATCGAACTACCGGATGCGATGATTAAGTTCGATATGTGGGACACAGCCGGACAAGAGCGATATCGTTCATTGGCTCCTATGTATTATAAAGGAGCAAAAGCTGCAGTTGTTGTCTACGATATAACATCATATGTAAGGATGAACTTTTTTCCCCCATCATAATGGTTTTTGCAGGAAACATTTAAACGCGCGAAAGAATGGTAAGCTTTAAAACGAGTCATTTTGCCTATAATAAGACCGTTGCAACACCCTAGGATTGAGGAGCTCCGTCAAAATGCCAGTCAAGGCATAACTATCGCCCTCGTAGGAAATAAACTCGATCTGGAAGAAAACCGAGCAGTGCAAACAACTGTATATTTGAATATATTTTCAAAGGCTCTTATCTCGATTTAATATTAGGAAGCCAAAGAATACGCAGATAAATATGGATTACTTCATTTTGAAACTTCAGCCAAGAGAAACGTGAATTTGAGTGAAGTCTTCTTGGCTATTGCAAAGAAAATTCCAGAAAAAACGCCAAATCCTGCAAATGATGCTATGGTACTGAGATTTTGTGGGTTTTCATGACACTATTTCTTCTAACTTATAGAAAATTGATCAAGTCAAGCCAGAGAAGAAAGGCTACGGATGTTGTGGCTCTAGTTAAGTAAGATTACGGAAGACAAGGGGATTTAGAGGCCAATTTAGTCGATTATTTCTGGGAGTGGTTCTTTACAGTTTACAGTTTTCCTTCGTATTAGTTTGCGACTTTTGCTCGGTCTATATTTGTAGTCTTATGGTTAGAAGTTTCCGCATATTCCTGAAAAAGAATCTCTAGGGAAAAGAGTCTGCATTCATTAACTAAGAAGTAGTTGGAAGTAGCAGCAGATTTCGAGTTTTATGAAATGGTATTTGGTGATATGTTGCTAGCATCACAAAATTTAATATGTTGATGTCTCAGATGTTTATGAAGTAATCGTTTAGAAGTTCGAAAAATACTGTATCTCAGTATGATGGAAGTACTGCTTTCCTTTTTATTTTTCTATTGTGTTCGACAATAATGAATAATTATGAATGATATGGCTTAGATGCTAATTTCAATCTGCATCTTTATGGTTTGATTATGATAGCCTTGTTAACATTTCCACCAAAATGGTATCGTTCTTTTAGGTTTTATCTTTTCGCTAAAGGTTTTCGAGCTATTAGAAGGAATTGAAGATTGGAATTGAAACTAATGTTTTATTAAATTTTTATCGGAAGTTTGCGACTTTCACTCAACGACGAGATTGCTATTCGAAAATAGCCATTTAGGCATCAAAGAGTCTCATTGACCATGAAGCAATCAAAGTAATGGGTCTTATCTACCCTTCCTTCTTGAAGGTCCTTACTTTTCTTATCCATTTGTTCGTTGTGAGCAATCCAACTGTTTCATGATCGCAACAGAAATACCGCTAAACGACGAAAATTTTTTATTTGTCAGTTACGGCAGTTCAGGTTTGCTAACAGATATTCGCGCGGTTTTACCTACCGGCTCAGATATAAAAGCATGAATTTTTTAATCAAATTATTTCATAATAGATAAACATTCTCCGAAAACAACAGCTCAGCTAACCTAACCAATGGCAACTTGTACCTACAAAAAGACTGTATTGGGTGACAGCACTAATACCTACACCAACTATCCCGCGAAGCCTCTCCAGCTGTCTGTTGCAACCTCGATGAATCAAAAGCGCCTCAGGCAAGAGCCTGGTTCCAAAGGCTCACTTACCTCAATCACCCCTTCCTCAAGCTTATCGACTGCATCCTCTGTTTGCTTCTCTGAGGCTTCATCGTACGCGACTTCTCTGACCGACTTGGATCAATATGAAAACGGTTCATATGAGATGAATGAAAATTCATTCTCAATGGCAAAAAACAAGAAGAAAGCTCAGATTGATGACACTAAGTACAAGACCGAGCTATGCAAGAACTGGATGGAGCTCGGCAAGTGCAATTACGGAAAGAAGTGCAAGTTTGCACATGGAAGAGATGAACTCGTGGGAAAACAGATTCCCACTCGAGGCTATAAATCGAAGAAATGCAATTCTTTCTATACAAAAATGTATTGTCCGTATGGCGTCCGATGCATGTTCGCACATGAGCAAAGATCAATGGAGGAAATCAACTGTGATCACTATTACCAGAAATTTTTAAGCTTTCCGGAATTAATGGAAGGACCAGTCATCCAAAGAAAGGCAAGACTTCCAATTTTCGAAGAACTTGGACAGGCTGACGAATGCAATCCTGCATTCAATTTGCATTATTTAACTGACTCAGAGGCGGGTTTCGAAGGATTTTACGGCTTTGGATTTGGTGTGTACACTCTTTAGGTTGTATACCCTTACCCAGGCTATAGCGAGGACTGCCTCCTATCTGCAAACACCAAAGCCATCTGGCAAGATTTCAACACAGCGCTAGCCTTGGTATGACACCCGATGAGGGCAGTACCGCTCTAAGAAATAGCATATTTAATAAATCCATCATATATGATTTTAACAATCTAACCATCTTATTTATACATATTTTCAATCTATCTCATTTTGTCAGTAGCAACAAATCTGTTGCTGATTTTTTAAAAATTTTCTCCCCAAAATATGATAGTAAGCTAGCTAGATAGTTCTATACATATAAACCTTTTAGTTTCATCCGAAAATATAATAATCGCAAATTCCTCTTAACTGATGGAGAGAGCCTGAGTGCAAAACCATGAGAACTGATATGAATTCAAAATCACAGGAAGTTTTTCTTTGGATCACCTTAGCATTGCTAATTTCAATCCAATAATTAAAAAAATTTTTTTTTTTCTTTTCTCTCTCTCTTCAACAACAGCTCATACGAAGGCAGTTAGAGGTTATTTTTTGAGATCAGTTTATATATGATATTATTAAAGAATCAATTGAAATGAGAGAGTTCAGTTGTTTATTATGTATAGCTATGTTATCATTCTTAAAATAATGAATTGGCGTTCAGAGTTGTTGGCTTCTTAGGTGGAAATCTAGTTTGCAGTTGGAAACGAAGTTACTTTGGACATAT
>ENA-UOTX01002066-UOTX01002066.1-compost-metagenome-genome-assembly--contig:-NODE-2066-length-11151-cov-6.522395_pt1 | contig 11151 bp, 5 predicted proteins | sample MGYA00238143_ERZ746982 | MGnify/ENA primary metagenome ERZ746982 (study PRJEB28758, sample SAMN06268862) | compost metagenome | isolation source: single cell | place: USA: California, Emeryville, Joint... | reverse complement strand
TGAGAGAAAAAGAATGAATTTGAAACCACCCCTTTATCTAAGTCAGCAGCGCCGCAATTTGTTGTTGTCTGAGTTCCCGAAATTTGCTGCTGCCAAATTGTGACCCCATCAGCGACGAACAGAAACGTTTCGCCTGTCCAAGAATCACCGAAATAAAGCTGAAAAGAAACTTCCAAAGCATAATGCGTAGGAATTTCTGTAAATGTTCCTGAAATCCAAGAATCTTCAAAAAAGCTGGGCCCACCGAACCAATCCTGGCCGGCGCAAGTCATTGAACCTGCTGAACCCCCAGTGACACTCCATAATTGCAAGGAAATAGCATTTGAGATCATAGTTGAATCTTCCAAATCAGCAATTTGCTGGGCTTTCACTTACACATTTATTATAGTGATTTAAGTTGAACAATATTACCTGGCGACATCATTAGAAGTACAAACAATACAAAGATCTCGAATTTCATGTTTTTCTCACTCGTTGGGAACGTTAGACAGTTCTTTTTTGGTTTTATCAAATGCGAAACTCTAATAAAATTAACGAAGCTTGAGTCGAAAGTATTACTACCAAATAATGCCAAAGAATTAAATTTTTAGAATTTTATATATCTGAGATTAATTATTAAGGGTGATGAAAGGGCCCACCTTGTTCCTTGAAAAATCTTTATGAAAATATAATGTTAGATGACCAGCAAGCAGGTTCTTGGCTCTATTGGAGCTTTATCTTTTAGTGATTGCATTATAATGCTTAGTAGTTGATGATTAAGATCAAGATTCACAAGAAATACCAATAATTGCCTGTTAATACGTTTGCTTTTCTCCAACTTCTGTGAAAACGTAGAGTACTGCTAAGATAAGGAAATAAATTCGAGGTTGTTTATCATTTTATAGAATAGTTGCTAAGGTTCTTGCTTTTCCATAAGAAAACTTTTAAATTTTAAAATAAGGCGCCAAAGGAGCCTTCCTAATGGGGAAACAGCTCCCACTTACAAAAGGTAAAAAAGATTCTAAACTGTTTTCTTTGGAGTGTGGGTTCATGAAGAAGATTCTGGAAAAGAATGGATCTTTGTTATTTTTGAATAATTATTACCTATTGATCTTATTCTTTTTTTCATGAGTCGAAGCTTGAGTCATCTGATGAGCAATAATGAGAAAAATCAATATAATAAAGTTATCGAAAAATACTTTGATAAACTTAATTCATTGCTAAAATTATTCAAGATATTGGATTTAGACAGCCCCTAAGGGTGGTAGTATATTTTTAGCATTGCATAACCTTTGGTTAACACTTCCTATTCCTGTAGACCTTTCGAAAAAGAACACGTAGCATAAGAACATTAGATTGTGAATAGAGTTAATTTCGATTTCTCTTCCAGCGTAACGAGCAAAGGTTCAACTTTTGAAATAATTTGACGAGGTCTCAATGAGAGGTAATAAACCAGCAAGAATTCGGCTGCTTAAGCTTTGAAAAGTTGGAGCTCGTTTATTAATTAGCAAAGTTCTTTTATCTAACGTACTCAATTACTGGCTTTCGAGATCCCTGCCTAATTTGAAATTTTCTCTCTCTCTTTCCGATTTGAAACAATGCTTGGAGTCTGTCGATAAAGAAGCTCTGAGATAATAGGTCAACATTTTTCGACTTCATTTTAGATCTTTAGTGATGTTGAAAGCGAATAATGTTATCACATACAGGAGCGCGTTCCTTAAACCTTCTTCGGTATTCAAGAAATCGTTTGTGAGGGCTTTTTGCTTTTAATTGCTTTACTAAGAGGAAAAACAAAAGCCATCTAGGAACCAAAAAAAAATTAGAAAATCTTCCAAAAGAGCTTGCTGAGAATGCAATATTGCCGATATACTTCGAGCACATCATTTTTTTTCTCACAGTTCTCAAACTTATTTTATTATTGCAGCTAAGTTAATTATTTATGAATCTCATTCTTAAAACGATAAAATGCTTAAGTTAAAGTTTTTTAAATCAACCGAGTCTCCGAAGAATAATTAAAGACTCTAGTCCACTAAGAAAGAATGTAGTATACTCTTTCTGTGTAAAACTCACAACGCCTCAAAAAAGTTGGGAGATTTATGGAGAAAGGTCTTTCTACCATCGGATCTTGTTCTCGATCTGCTCGAATTAGGATAAAGTCCTGTTGAAGTTACTGCTGATTTGGCTCAAAAATACAAAAGAACGTGGGTTGAACTTTACTCCGTCGCAAACATGGATTTTCAATTTTAACATATTTGCAGACCGCAATTATAACGGAGTGGCTCAGGATTTTCTTCAGCTAAACTCTGTATTCCAGAACAAAGGAACAAATTTTAGCTCAATATGACTTTAAGAGCGTATTTATGCCAGATTATCTTCAACACCTTCGGCCTCAAAATTTTGCTGGATATATAACATGATACCATCACAATATTTTGTTTTAAAGCTTGACATTGATACTTGTGGCCACTGCGTATCACATCTTAACTCCACAGTCTCCCCTTCCCAGTGTAAGGTACAACAATTGAAAAATCTTAGAGCCATCAAGATTTGCAGATTATTCGTAAATTGAAAGTTTTATGTTCGAAATTTGAGCAATAATAAAGCTCTTCCGTGTATAACATGGAGCCGCTGTTGATGGATGTGTTAACAGTAGAGGTTCCAACAACTTTCTTGTCAAATATCATAAGTTTTTGGCAAGATTTCAGCTTTTTCTCTTCGATTCCTTCAGAGAGTGGACTATACATTAGAAGTTCCTCTTACGTTCTCAGTATATGAAGGCGTTGGCTTAGTTATCAACAGAACTACCTCAATTTATTCAAATTCTTCGTTACGTAAGAGGATCGAGGGCTTCAATTGAAGAAATTTATAATAGCTGGAAATTTAATCCAGAGTTTGATAATCTGATTTTATGTTATTTGCAAATCTTAAATAATGAATGCATCATCACTTGTGAGCTCACAGGCATATCCATATTGAAACAAGTCAAACGTACTTGAATGTTAAGACTCATCGATTTCCTTTTCAAAAGATTTCGAAGAGAAAACAACGAAAAACAATTAGATTGACCAATTTTGAAAAAGAATGAATCAAGAATTGCCGCAGTTGCAAAGACAACTACGAATGGAATTTATTTTCCTCTGTATATTTAGCAACAAACAAACAAAAAAATCAATGATCTACCTCAGCAAAGCAGGTAGATCATTTCATATTAATCTTTATTGAATTAGATTCCTATTTTATACACATTGATTTATTTCCAAAATCTCCAACTTTCTTAGAGAAAATATGGAAGCGTATTGCGTGCTCTCACGCTTTTGGCGGACTCAGTAGCTTCATTGAATATCTTAAACTCTCTCTCCAAGTTCTCGTCAATGCTGAGTATCGAAGCGACATTTCCACTGCGGTAGCAATAATTTGGCGCCGACCACACAGTTACAAGACTTTTCTCAGGGAACCAATACTTGTAACCATCATTCACGAGCTGATGCGCTCTACATATAAGCTCCAAGCCATTCATACGATTAAATTTCTTCACTACGTTTCCTCCAAAAAGCCATCCCGCCCCTCTTGGGTTTAACTTAAAGTCTTCAATATCATCGGGATCTGACCACATGATATCGCAGAATGGCCCACTGTAAGGGATTTCCATTTTTCTTTCAATTAATCTGATGTCATCCAGCGTCCATGCATCTGGAGAAATGCCTCCATGGACACAGAGAATCTTCCCCTCGATAACGGCTCCTATTCCAAGGTAATCAAAGACATCAGTGCAATATTTCCAAGGATTAGCATTTCCGTATTTCTTCACGATCTCGTCGTAGAATCCATAGGTCCTTGTAATTTGGCGTGACTCGTGATTTCCTCTTAAGAGCGTGATGTTGCCTGGATACTTGAGCTTGAGGCAGAGAAGGTACTGGAAGGTTTCAACGGAGTGGTACCCTCTATCAACGAAGTCTCCAATGAAGATATAATTGCTGTCCGGGATTTCTCCACCTGTCCTGAAAAGCTTCAATAGATCATAAAATTGTCCATGGATGTCACCGCAGACATTCACGGGGGCTGAGACTGGCTGAATGTTTGATTCTTCAATTAAGATCTCTTTTGCCTTCTCGCAAAGGAGTCGAAGGTCTCTTTCTGGAAGGATTTTTCCGTCTCTTAAAGTTCTAAGGCAAAGGTCAAGATCGAAAGTTGGCATAGTTGTTGTTTATTGATATGAGAAAGTTGTTATTATGTTGTTATGAATTTTGCGCTCTTGCTATTTAAAGTGAAGCAGCCAAGAATTCTGGTCAGTAGACGATCGGGAGGCCCAATTTTAAGACACACACAGCAATCACGATATACTTCCCGAATCACTCACAGATGGCATGGTGCGTTTTTGCTAAATTAAGAATTCTAAATGCATGACTCAATAAGTTGGAACTTAGAAGGGTCAGATGGCCTCTTCTTCGAGAAGAAATGCTTTTGAATATTGCTAATTGGTGATTTAATGTTAGTTCACCACCCCCATCACTCGCGACTCTATCATCGGTAGAGAAGCTTTTGTTGCTATTATGATCGCGAATAGGCCTCAATGACTTGTATTTGTAATACTAAGTGCATTCTAGTGCCATCTATCGGTTAAATGTGCCATTAGTCCACTTTTCATAAGAAAAAGAAACCATTCAAAAGGATATTTGTATGTGCTTCGATTAAACTATTGCTAAAGAACCTCCGTTAGGAAGTTACGCTCTTTCGTTTTATTAAGCGCCAGCCATTCATCAACTAATCATCAATAGATACTAAAAATGCAGCTTTCTTATTATAATAGGCTGTTGCTGCACTCATTGAGAATCTTCAAACAATGAGTTGTCGCAAGGTCACGCTCCTCGAATGGCTTTAGATGAAAAGGCCCTATTTTATGGTATATAACTAGGTTTCGCTCGAACAGAATGAGTAAATTTAAAAGGGTTCTTATAATAGGAGCATTCTAACTGATACTCTTATAAAACTTGTTTGAGGTCGAATCGGTGATAATCGAGACCTATCTATGAAAACCACCCAGCTCATCACTAGAAATTGATAAGCCTGTGATCCAGCTGAATCTGTCGTAGCATGGAGAGCAATCAGCAAATAAATCAAAGTGAAAATATATAGAGTTCTGTCTCCAATTAAAAAAAAACTTTTTGAGAAGCAATTTCGAGAATTCCCCAAGAGAAACAAGAGCCAGCTCAGCTAAGAACGGTTTCGAAGAGATTGAGAGTTAACGCTTTTTCTTCATTTCTCAAAACAGTATCAGAATTCAATTTATTTATCAGAAAATTTCCGTTCAGCCTTCTCAACTATTTAATGTGGATTATAAGTCTGGCAGCATATTCATTATGACTATAAATTACGAATGAATTATCTATCAACACTTGCACGTTTTCCATTTCAGTCCACACTTGTAACAGAATTCGGCACCGCATCGGCAGCTAATGTGGTTGCAGCCCTCTGTTTTTTCAACATAATAGTTACAATTTGAGCACTTCTGGTAATTTTCCTTCGTAAACACCTTATATGCCTCCACGTCAACCGCGTCCAAATGTTTGTATTCTACGCAACTGAGTCCCGCATGGAATCCTAATTTACATCTTCTACATGTTTTTTTATGGCAATTTGGACAAGTTAACTCATAACTCGTATCATGAGAATTCAAATGCCTGAAAATATGATCGCAGTCCCTTGTTGCGCATTGGGTATAATGCTTAGGGTTTCTAAACAGCTCTTTCCCTGTGATTAGTCTCAGGTATTTGCACATTTCTTCCAGGCCAACAATCTGATTCAGATAGATACTCGTTATGTCGTACCCACAACCAGCCTGTGGGCATTTGATCGGGAATTTGCCGTTATTAAGGCAATCAAGTGCATAAGCCTTGAGGCAGGCCAGATGGAAGAGGCTTGAACAGCAATTGATTTCCGGGCAAATCAGATCGAATCCTCGTAAGTTCTGAAGACAAATTTTGCATTTCGATATTTGCATTGTTGATCCTATCTGTTTGCCCTTCTCTATATGAACCGTTTGAATCATTAGCTTTGGGCTCTGGGTAGATGGTAATATTGGTTTTAAAATAGGTTCCCTCGCCTTTTTAGGTTGCTTGCTTGAAGCCTTGGTTTTTGGATATTTTGGGGTTTTCTTTTCTTCTTCAACATCTGTTTCGTTCTCTTTGTCTCTTAATTTGGATTGCTCTTTATCAGATTTTTTAATGTATGCCTCTTGTATCTTTTTAAAGAGCGGAGGGAGAGAGGGTCTGGTTTGTTTCCCTCGGAGAGCAAGAGGTGAATGTTGATCTGAATGTTTAGGAAGATAATTTCCTAGTTGAGTGAGCATTGATTGGAATGAATATTTTCTGTGAATTATTCAAAGGAATGATTTATAAATAGACAGAATTCTACTTAACAGTCAGCAAAAGACAGCATTATCTGGCAGAGTGATCAGAAATTTTTGCTGAAATTAATCACGTGTTTTAATTCGAATTTTCATCGACGTCAGAAAAGCGTCTGCTATTCTGAAAAAGTATGGTGTGGTGCTATCACAGTAACCGTTGAAAAGAAAATATCATCTCAATTCTATCTTTAGTGAACATTTTTTTCAAGGAGTTCTTGTATACATCACATCACACAAGAGAAAAAAGCTGTTCGATTATTGATCGCTTTATATGGAACGCTATTAGAAGAGAAAGCTTCTCACCCGGAAGACAAGGCCATTGAATATAAATCTTGGAAGATTCAACTCATTTAGATCCTAGCAATTTATAGCTTTATTTCTACAATTGTACCTCGATTATATGACTTTCTTTTGAAAGGATAGAATACACAAAAGAAGTAGAGGTATGGAAAAAGGGGTGCTCTTCTTCTCTCTTGATGCTCGGACATGTTACCATTGCCGACATGATTACGAAAAGTGTTCTCTATATGCTTACTGGTTTGATAAATTAATAAGAAGTCAGTTTTTATCAAATTTCCTTCCAGATCACGCGTTTTCCTTGTATGATAATTAAACTCTTAAGCACTATTTCATAACCCAATCCCAAACAGCAGTGTCTACAAATCTCCACTCACAATGGGTCAGACAATATCCGATTCAGTAGCCAACATCTTCAAAGAAAAAGGGAAAAATGGATGGTGCTGGCAAAACGTCATTTCTTCATTATATGGACATCCTTGAACCTAAAGCGTTCTCAATACACGGTCCAGATACAGCGAAATGGGAGAATCTCAAAATTATATCCTGGGACTTAGGCGGTGGCGAGAAATACCAACAATTTATGAGATCTTCTTATTATCACAATACAAATGGCATTCTTTTTGTGGTTGACTCTCAGGATAGAGCTTACATGGAGATCGTAAAAGCAGAGTTTATAAAGTTACTTTGCGAAGATGAGTTTAAAGGAGTTCCCATTCTCGTCCTGGCAAACAAACAAGATCTCAAAGATGTAATGAGTATCGATGAGATCGCAAAAATGCTTGAATTGAATACAATTGAAGGGAGAAAATGGTTTATTCATGGCTGCTCGACAACAAAAAAAAGGTGGTACTATTGAAGCCCTACAATGGATACAAAGTCAGCTCTAACAGTATAGAATTGTATTACAAGATTCTCCACAATTCAATTCAAGATTCTGCTCCTATCGCGAATTGACTATGAGCGCGAATTTTTAGGTGTTGATGATGCTTATCGGCAAAATGCCTGTGGATATTTTTGCACCTTATTTATATTTTTCTCAGATATTACATGACTGATTCTATGTATATTTATATGTAAGCAAAGGGTCGTTTGAAATATGGATAAATGGATTAGTTTCAAATGTGGAATAAACTTACTTGAATAGTACCTATCAAATACAAACAACAAATAAGTAAGTGATTCACCTTGAATAATAATCCTAATAAATCTTTTAAAATGAGTTCAGAGTTAGAAGCCATCTTCTTCACCGCTTCCAATTTTAATCGGGCCCAAACCCGCCAAAAAAGGAGAGCCGCTGGTTTTCCTTCGTTTTTGAATTATCTTGACTTTTGGCTTCTCAGCACCGATTTTTATCTGCGGGGTGGCAGACGTGAAATTATTTAACATGGCTTCAATCGAATTCCTCCTTTGTGTCTCTTGCACGCTCTTGATACTCGATCCTCTCGGTCGGATCTCTGGTCCAGGAGCCTCATTGCTTTCCAACATATTCGAAAGACTGGGCACCGCGGCTAATTCGAGTTCTTGCAGGTCGAGCTGAGTCCCGATGATATTATCGCTTTTCAGCCGATTCCTTCTTGCTAGAGGCTTGAAGCTCCTTGAGCTAGAGTCTACATGAGTCGGGACAATGATTTCACTTTTCAATCGATTCCTTGTTTGAAGCTTAGTGCTCGTTGGGCTAGACTCTAGTTGAGTCGGAATGTCAATTTCACTTTTCAGTCGCGCCCTAACTCTTTGTGACTTGGTTATATTCGTTCGAGAATTCCAAAATCCCCGGGTTGTAATGGGACTTATAATGGTTGGACTATTGACCTCTGGGTATTCTTTTCGTAGTTTCGCGTTTTCCGGTGAAGAATTTGAGTCTTCTCCTTTATCGCCTTCCTGCTTTGAGTCGTCAAGATATGGATTTTCGGCGCTTTCTTTAGAAGGCTTAATGAAAGAGATCGCCAAGGCTCTGGCGGCTAGTGGGTCGATCATGAATTTCATCATTTTCATTACTATCCTTTTCCGTTTTTTCTTCGCGATGATCTTTAGCAAGTAAAGAGTGATTCCTAACTTGAGGATTTGACTGAGGAATACATCCTGAGCTAGTGAAATCAGCAGGTTTTTCCCCCATTTCTGGGATTCCTCGTGTGTGCTGTTTGCGGCGACAACAATGATAATATAAGTGCAACCCAGCATAACTACCGTTACGACAGCAACGCTAAGGACGGATCTTACATACCTCTTGATTTTACTTGTCCTAGTCTCCTCTTTAGGAGCGTTTATATTTATCGCAGCGTTTCTCCTCTTGCGTAGGTTGGTAAGGGCCGTCTCAGCGATATACGACTTTCTACTTCTAATCAAAACCGACTTTAGTATGATATTAATCGGCACGACGGTGAAGTAAGGCATGATCATTAACATGATAGTTTCTACGGTGCCACTCTATTACAGATTTAAAAAATTAGAGTTCTGAGCAAGAAAACAAAGCGTACCACAGCGGCTTTATTAAAGGCGGCTGAAAAGGAGCCGAGGAGCAAGAATCTGCAGTACATGAGCGTGAGACGAGCAGGTCTTGGGTAAATTTTGTCATCATAGCAGTAGATCGAGGAAAAACTATGGCCGTACTAATAAGAATAAGTGAATTAGAGGAAAATCGAGAGAAAATTTACGAAACAAGCTTTGCCCAGCATCTTGAAAAATGGTGCGTCTATCTTGAAGTGCTTAATATTGATATTCATCGTCATCCCTCGAGGTATTTTGTAAGAAAGCGTTGAAATAATGCTGAAATAGATGGCCAGCAGCGATAAAATATACCACACGAACAACACAAACAGCAGCCAGAAAGCCCATGAACCAAGATAATCGTAATTGGCTAGAGCAGACCACTTGAGCAGTTTCCAGAAATTCGAGTCAGCAAATAACTTGAAGAGAGCTAAATCAGAGCCGAGCGAATCGACTGATGAGCAGTAGCATTGGAAGTAATTCAAGTTGCCTAAGATAGTTGAGAGAGCTTCGCATTTATTTTCACAACCAGTGTATTTCTCGCCAGCTCCAAGCGGATAAAACAACCTGGCTGAGAAATTTCCCGAGAATTTCGATTTCGTCGCGCTGTTTTCATCGTTAATAGTAACCATGAGCAACGGAGGTTTCGACGAATTGCGATCACTAGGGCAATTTAGGAGGTCTGTTTTCCAATATGCAACATGCACGTCGAGAATAACGCTAGGATCGATGGTAATCTGAGGTTCGAACTGAGCTATGGTCGGAGGAGACTCAAACGTGATGTTAGTTCCCAGAGAGGCCTGCATTCTCCTTGAGCCAAGGTCGATATTAGTTGAGTTGATGACTGATTGAGAGTCGTTAATGGTTTTTGCGTTTAATTGAAGGATGCTCAGGTCATTGAATAAGGGAGTCGAAGCGTTATAAATGTCCTGAGAAGCTTGTTTCTCGAGATTACAGTCTTGATTATTAACATAGCTGAGGCAAGCATCATAAATTTGGAGCACTTTTTGCAGCTTTTCAGGGTCGAACTGATCACTCGCGCCTCTGGTTGTGAGATCTTTGGAAACAATCTTTTGTATGATATTAAGAGCTTGAGTTGCTTCTGAATCAGAGGTAAAAGGACTACTTACGAGCTGAAGTACTGAATCTAAATATAAAGACATCTCGTCAGTGTTGATTTTCAAGTCTAATTGAGACGTTTGGGTGTCGATATAGTCTAAGAGATGAGTCGTTGCAGACTCCAGAGCTTTTGCTTGATTTAAGGTGAGAGCGCAATTCGTGCCATTGTAACCATCTTGGCAAATGCATCTTTCGCTTTGATAATAAGCACTGGTCACACAAGTGCCTTGAGAAGAGCAGGATGGGCAGCCAGTTCCTTGCTTTTGAGATTCAAAATTGAGAAGTATGGTGGTCACTGCCTGGATTCTTTGAGTAAGCATAGGAGCTGCTACATTAGGAGTTCCAGCATCGAAGGCAGCCTTGAAATCATTTGCAAAGTTGATCGGTTCGGTATCTGGGATCACGCAATTCATGGTCGAAGCGTCGCTTGAGAGCAGGTCAGGGCATTCTGAAACGCAAGACATGTCGAACGAATTTCTGTAATATCCACTGTCGCAATTGGTGCATAGGTAGTATCCTGGGCCGATGCAACTCAGACAAGCTGGGTCACAAAAGAGACAAGAGCTCCCAGATTGATAAACTTTGTTATAATTGCAAGTGGTGCAGCTGTTGTTCAATGTCATAAGGAAATTTGGCGATTCACAAGCAGTGCAGTTGGTTGGGTAGATGCCAGAGCATTGCAAGCAACTTGAATCACACTTTCTACATTTGTTTCCTTGAATAAAGTATCTGTTAGAGGGACACCCTCCGCAGGTACCGACGCCATCCATCACGTACTGCCCTGTTTTACAGCTGAGACATTGGTTTGCTTGAGATCCAAAGCAAGTGAAACAAGAACTGTCGCATTTTGAGCAATTATTGCCGTT
>ENA-UOTX01002065-UOTX01002065.1-compost-metagenome-genome-assembly--contig:-NODE-2065-length-11152-cov-2.521084_pt1 | contig 11152 bp, 13 predicted proteins | sample MGYA00238143_ERZ746982 | MGnify/ENA primary metagenome ERZ746982 (study PRJEB28758, sample SAMN06268862) | compost metagenome | isolation source: single cell | place: USA: California, Emeryville, Joint... | reverse complement strand
AAACTCCTCTTTGATGGCATTGATATCAATTGTTTGCGGACCATAGGATTCAAGAGTAATCTTTTGCAATATGGCTCGCAGTCTTTTCATTTTGCTTCTCAGATACGAATACTGAATTTCAAATAGATCTGACACCAATTCAACCATTAGTTTCTCTTTTGTTGGGTTTGTTCCAATTAGTTGGGGGCTTCCATTGACCTCGATAAGCCACAATCCCATTTCATCATCAAGCATAAAATCGATTCCAAACATCTCGAAAACGCTGCTGTGCTTATAGAGAGCGTGATGGCTCATTTTGATTAAGTGGATATAAGCTTTCTTGAATAAAGGTCGCAGATAATTGTCAAGCCAGTTGGGATCGGTAATCTTCCCCTATTCGAAGAATGAATGAGTCAGAAATTCCGAGACTATGGAGGGAGTATTACAGATTTGAGCAAGTAATCTTGCAAACGATCAAGAGTCCACATTTGATAGTCTCTCATATCTGCTTCTAAGGTTTCATTTTTAATGTCTTTGAATTTTTGCTTGCTCAGATGGGTGTTTGTTAGGTGCACGTTGACCTAGAAAGGAAATCATGGTCATTCTAGAGGCAGAAAGAGTTCATATTATACGTCTGTCGAGTTATGGTCATAAGTTTCGAGTGAGACTCTGAGGAATCCGTCGTGATAGTAAACGATCAGTGGATCGACTGAGGCTATCAGCATATACATTCTGAAATCGAATTTGTTATGTCTATCAAGCAGGAGAGCATTTCCGATGTATTTCTGAGCGAGAAGAGGATCACGAACCTTTCCGCATCGGTCGCCATTTTGATATTTTTGTCTTGTCTCCTCTTCTTTGTTTTGGTCAAATAAAAATACTCCCGACGCTCGATGAGCATTATATCCGACCTTGATCAGGTAATTTAGAGGAGTCTTTTGCTTTGTGATAGCATATTCCTCTGCTTTTATTTCATCAAAGAACTGCTTGCACTCAGTTTCATCTATTTCGATAACATTATATCACACCACTTGAAAACTATTATTCTTACTGTCGAGTCGGTAAGCATAAGGGAAGAAAGTCTTTTTGTTAAAGCATTGCGATTTTTGCTTGTATAATTCCGAGTAAGCACTATTGGTGATGAGTCATTACGATAAGGCGTCAAAAAGAGCGGTTTCTTACTTAACAGATCCAACCAAATAATCTTTACGAGTGATGACTCCGTGTCCAGGAATATGATTATACATTTGCGATACGCCTAGTTGGATGTTTGGTAAGATGAGGAGCTTTATCGGCTAAATTTTACATAAAAACTGTTTTCCGATTTCATGGAAGAAATGGAAATCCACTTTTTTCGTGAAGAACATCGTGGCACGAATGTCCAAATCATAGATAGCTTCTCTAAATCCTTTCATCGCATAGGAAACCTGAGGCATCACGTCAGTTCCAATTTTGTCAATCACGAGGGATCGAACCAAACCTGCAATGAATGAGATAAATTGCTGGGACTTTAGAAATTACTTCTATCGTAATCGGTCACAAAGTACATTTGATCCATTAGATTTGAAGGGTTTTGTAAGTTGAAGAGATCGTTGTGGTCGCAGTAGCTTTCATTAATAATCAACCCTGTATGAGGACTGCGGTAATAGGGCTTAGAGCTTGGCTCTTGGTTGAAATGCTCTCTTTTAACATCTTTGTAAAATCCAAGCTCTCTAAAAGGATTGAAAAGTTCGATTTCTGTTGTGGTGTCGTCGCCGTTGTTTCCTATCAAGATATTTCTGAGCACTTCAAGGTTGATCTCATCGCTTGAGACGTTTTCGTTGTGAGTTGATGACGAATCTTGATCATCATCATCGGGAGTTGTAGTTGCATCTGCATCGTCATCATCATTGTCGGTGACACTGTCATCATCGTCGTGATATTGTGGGGTGTTATCCTCCAGCTTCACACTATCGTCAGTTTTGTCATCTGTTGGAAGGTCAACAAGAAAATCGGAAGATTTATCGGCAGGGTCTGCAGCATTATCATCTATTGTTTGATCTTGATCTTGACTATCATCATCATCTTGTTGATCATCTTGATTATCGTTAGTATCGTCATGATTATCGCCACTATCGTCAGAATCATTATCACTATCATCCGGGATATCATCGGAATTATCATTATTATTATGGGCGTCGTTGCCTTGATTATGATTGTTAGCAGCCTGAATCTTCCCGATATCAGCATCAAGATCAATATGATCATCTGGCCAAATAACAGCATCCATCAACGCCCCAATGTTGTCACCCTGCACAATTTGACTATCATCTTGCGAGTCAACTTTGGTGTCATCTTGAACATCATTGTCTACATTAGCTGAATTCGAGTCGTCATGCTTAGGTTGATCAGGCTTTTTCGGATAAAAAGGTTGACGCGAAGTTTTCCTCACGTTATCATTCACTCTCCTCTGTGGGCCTATGTAATAGGATTAGAAATAGGCAAAGGCATGAATGCGTTAAATAATAAAAACGAACCAACTTGACTTTTAGAATTACCTCCATGAAGCTCAGCGGTTGAACCCAAGGTATCTGTGCTCATCGAATAAAAGCAGATAACTGTGATAATATTAACCACCACCAACAGTCCCAGCACCTTTTTCACACTTAAAGCCATTTCCTTAAAATTTTAGCTTTGTTAAAACTTATTTTAATTGTATATGAAAACACCTTAATCAGATATCGCCTCATGATGCTCTTCAATAAAAATGTATATCACATATAGAAGAACAACGAAAACTCGTAAATTCAGGTATTCTGAGACCTATTTGAAAGCTTGCGTTCCTTTGATTATTTGTACGTTAATTAATTCAATCAAAACTACTAAAAAGCTGAAAAATAAGGATTTTTAAAATTTTTCCTGCCTCTCAAACTCGTGCTCGAAGCTGTGACGCCGCTATTCTTTAGTGCGTGTGAGATCCAGTTTTCATAGAAGTGGCCTGTTGTTGATGTGTCAATCGGTAATATTTTACAAAAGCACTGGCAAGAATCGCAAAATTTATCTTCTTTTCAACATAGCATCAGCAAAAACTAACAAGCCATCCTGAGCAAAATGTATGATAAGAATCCTCTCTTGATGCTTCCTGCATACGAACAATTCTTGTTCTATCAGAATCTTTATGCGCTAATATCAGCTTTTCTGGTCAGTTGCTTATCAATTTTGTTGTTTAAAAGCAGTACCAATAACTCATTAAGTAATGGATATTATTACGAAACTTGTTGAAGATACTAACCAATGTGTAGTAAGAAGATTCAAAGAGCATTCGAGGCTGTACTCCAACACATCTGCCGTAGATACCGAGAACGAGCTGGGTGTGTCGTCCTGAAAAACGATCCTGATGGAAAGATCTCAGTTCTTATGATCGAATCTCTAGGCTCCACAAAAAAGGGCAAGCCTGTTTATAAGTTGGCAGGTGAGGTTTTATCTCTATTGTTATTTCTATTGCACTTTCAGCATCGGATTTCCCATGATGCAACAAGAAAATCTTAACTTACTTTTTCATGTTAAAGCAGGAGGAATCGAAAATGGAGAGTCAAGAGAATTTGCAGCAGCTCGTGAAACTGTAGAAGATATTATTTTTACTTCAGAAGAATAAAATATTTTTTAGGAAGAAGAAGCCGGCGTTGTTGGTAAAGCAGCCGAATGTCTTGGAGAGATTAGGTCTGGTTATAACATGTCCCATACATATTTCTACTTGATGGATGACGGATATCAGTTACTCCTGTAAATTTTCAGGTTTTCCGTCGATATCTTATTGGCTTTAAACATAGGAAAGATAAGTATGAAGAAGGGATTACAGGAAGAGAGAGAAAGTGGGTTCCTGAGGAAGAAGCTATACAAATAGTTCCAAGTGACCAAAAAGTGTTCCTCATAAGAGCACTTGATATATATAAAGCTAAGCATAAAATCGATGACAAAATAGCTTTGGTTTAGCCTCCTTTTATTCAATGATAATTTCTATTTGTGCAATGTTTTATATAAAAGCGATATTATCTGGCAGTAATGGAAATGCGTAAGTCTTAATCGGCAATACAATGAAATAATTATTAAATACTTTCCAACCATCAGGTAGGAATGGCTCCAAAGGATTTAGTGTGATAATTTCAATAATAAAAATAACAGGCTTTTTCGAAGAATAAAAGAATAAATCATTGTCCAATTCCTTCAACAAAAATGATAGGAGTAGCTCTATCAGGAGATTTCATAGGTGGTTTGTGCATTCGAATCTTTACTCTCCTTGCATTCATGCAATGGTTAACAAAAAAACAAAAAAAGATCCCTTTTCCTCTTTGGTGGTGTTTATATTAAATTTTTCGGGGTTTTTTAAATTAAACATTCGTTGAAATAAAACAGCCGGTCGAAAAAGACACACAATTTCCAGTTATTGATAATTTAAGTACAAATCTAAATCTCTCATCATTCGCTTACCATACCACACAGCATTTTACAGGCATAGACAAGTATGCAAGGGACAGTGACAGATTTTTTGCGGTTTGAAAGCAGCAAATTTGGAGATCTACCCTCCATTATAATGAAACTTGAAAAGCAGGGATACGTCGCAGAGATTTATAATCTATTCTTGAAACTCTATGACGAAGAGGCTTCTTTTACGTTGCAAGGTAAATATTTCTAAGGATTGGAAGAGTCAGATTAACAACTCATGTTTAGAACTCAAGCGCTTTGCAGAGCAGAACCCTCAAAACGAAAATTTTGACATACAAGATCAGTTTGTCATCAACACAGCAATTTTCAAGAGCAATTTCCAACTGATTTTGCAAATGATAGGTGAATTGGCTTATTTTCGTGTTAATCTCACTCAATTAAAGTTGAGCACATTTGGGGTGGTGGTGGCGCCGCTCTGACTAGACCTCCAACAGGCCCAATAGGCAAGGAGAATATCGAAGATCCAACTCAGAGCCAGCCAACTAAAGTATCAACATGATATTTTTACTTTATGTGACTCCTCCAAAAGAAAGCAGCTGCTCCAAAGAAGGCTGCTCAGAAAAAAGTTGAAAAAAAAGTGGAGGCCAACTCTCAATCTCAAGGAGATGAGAAGAGTAATCTAATGGCCACCCCTGAAAGCAAAGCACTCTCGAGTCGTCCAGAGTCCACCATCTCAAAGAGCAATGCAGGAACCTCATCACGTGGGTCTTCTCCACCAGAGAGCAAAGTGAGAACAGGACCTACCGTGGTCAAAGGCGCAGGCAAGAAGACTTCTGGCCAAAAGAAGGCTATGAATCTCAATCCAAATCCTTCTTCACCACTCTATACGATCCTTTATGGAGACAAAGGCAATGTTAGTAAAAGCACTGGAAATTTACATCGGGCAGAAATCTCTCCAATCAACCAAGCTGATCGGTCGAGTAACTCAAATTTATTCGATCGCTCGAGCGTAAATCTGTCGCAGTTGAAAAATGCCAATCAATCAGGGCTCTCCTTGGTGAAATCAAATATGTCTGGGTATTCCACGGCTCGGAATAAATCAACCCTCTCTGTTCAGGTAAACCAGCTCTTGTTGCTTCAGACTAATCCTTTTAATTTCAAAGAGCGAGTTTAATCAAGTAAAAGGACCAGCAACTTTCTCGACAAGTCAGAGGAAGACGCTTGAAGTCCACGAAAATAGTCCCGGACCGGCGGCCTACAATTCTGAAAAGTCATCACCTTCGCATAGGAAGAGATCGCCAAGCCCTACTTTCGGAAAGGCACCGAAAGGCAGCTGGGTTGACATAGTAGCATCTCAGAATCCTTCTCCTGGCCCTGGACAGCTTTATCCTAGCCATCAATTTGTTTCCAAGTAATTTTGATCTCGAAGATTCTCTTTACATATTAATTTGTTTGAATATTCGGCTCATAACATGTAGTAAAATAATGTTTATGTTTTTTGCCGTTGAATATTGGTAATTTATAAGGAATAGCTCATCATCTCCGTCAATGAATTATTACCATGATTAAATCTGTATCTTTAAATAGTGGTATGATGGAAAACGCTAAAAGAAAAGAGACTGATTATTCTTTGTTTCATATATTAATTTTTTGTTTACACTAGGATGCAATTAATACACATACACATTTTCGATATGCATTCATGGGAAATAATCTGATTTTTCTAACTACTACTTATTATTATTAAAGTTGTTACGATGATTTTTGAATATGTGTAGACTCTTTGAACAAAACGTATTTTTATAAGCGTCTTCTAAGGGTAGATGGGGTAGCCTTATTCATGGTAGGGATGTTGATATTTGGCATAGTAAATTCAGGCATGGTCATGTTTGGCATATTCATGTTTGGGAGGTTCATATTTGGCATAGTCATGTTTGGCATGTTCATGTTAGGTTGAGTCATGTTAGGGAACATGTTATTAATGTTATTAAAGATGTCAGTCGTGTTCACTGGGTTCATGTTGGTGCCATTGTTGGCAGTGGCTGGAATAGTGTTGTTAATAGGAGTAGGATATCCATTGCCAGTAATTGGAGCTGGGTATCCATTAGTACCAGTAGCTGGGAATCCATTGAAAACTGGGTAACCATTTATGCCACCTAAGTTTCCGGCTCCCACAGGCCAACTCATTCCAGTGCTAATGGGGAATCCTCCGAAGCCATTATTCAATCCAAGTCCGTTGATTCCTAGTCCACCAAAGTTGATTCCACTAATAGCAGGCATTCCCAATTGTCCCCATCCCATTCCAGGATAGACTGTTGAGAGACCTGAGATTAGAACGCCTCTATTTCCCAGGCCAGCTTGATTCAATAATCCTGTGTTCAAATATGAGCTTCCGAGTTGGCCTCCCCATAGCTGTGCTTGGATCGAAACGAGAAGTATTCCAAACAAAATCAATGCGAGTGTTCTCTTGTTTGCCATGAAAAGTAGACTTTGATAGTTAGTTTTTTTGATTAGTAAGTATTTATTAGTTATGTTATGATTGCCAATCTTCGAGACATGCTTATATAGTCAAATTCGGCCTTACTGAATTTTTCTTATTTTTTCGATAACACTTAGTTTTTCAAAAATTAATCGAATAGTTTAGAAAATTTTATTCTGGCTAACTCATTAACGGTTAAATCGACAGATTGAAACAGTAGAGGATAAGCTGAAATTTTTCTAGAGGATGGCTACCTAATTAGATATTACCGTTGAGACTTTTCCACGATCCAGCAATAGAGACGGAAATGTCGATTACGAGCTGCCATGTCAGTTAAAACCAGCAATTCTGATCAAAAAGGTAATTAGTCTGGAGACCCAATTCAGCGTCAGAAGTCCATTTTTCTGAATAATCACAATAGAATGCATTCATCAGCCATTTCGTCTGCTCTAGAGTCAAAAAGAATAGCTATCAAGTACTTATTTTTTTTTTATGAGAAAAGCAATTACCTTAAGCTCAATATTAATTTTGCAAAGATTTATCATAACCAGCAATTGGCGAGTTGTCTTTCTTTCATTCCTGGTGGGTAGCTAGCAATAAAATGCCATGAGGTGGGTACCCGTTTTTTATGTTAAGTATTTCAGACGAGGACCAATATTATATTTAAGCTCTACTGTTATTCATCGATGATTGCTGTCTGCTAGTTTGGAACGGCGCTTATCCGGTTCAAATTAGATTGAACTGAAAGGCAACTACATTTGCTGCTGAAATCTTGCCAGAGAACTTGCTTTATTGAGGAAAAAAAGAGAGAAAAACATAGATGAAAAACATTAGAGCTTCATTTCACCCTTAGTTATAAATAGTTCAGGTATCCTGTCCAATCTTCAATAATGTTTCTCAAGATGCCTTATCCCAACACCAATAAAGAAAAAATGTAGCTAATAATCCTTGGTAAGGAGAGAATCTTTGGTAAATGTATAGAAACGAAGATACTGATTGCTACTACTAACGGCGTATGAATGACCTATTGCGAATGTAATTAAAGACCAACACCAAACACGTTAACAATGCAGAGGATAGAAGAGTTCTCCCACTTAACCGTACAGCAACCATCAACATCAGAATTCCAATAGCACGTGCTTGCCATATTAAGACCACTGTCGTTCTTTTGCATAATCACGCAGGTAACCATATATTTAAAATTCTTGTTGATATCACTGAGTGCTTTGATGACTCCTTCTGAAACGGCATATGTCCAGTTCTGAGCATCTCTTGCGTGATAAACTTTTTTGTTCAGATGGGTTTCGATGATTTCTGCAGTAGTTTTCTGAACTTTCTCTTTAACTTCCGAGAAGGGAATCTCTTCTGCGTCTCCCATGGTATACTGGCTATGTACAGATGCTATTAATCAGGTCTTAGAAAGAACAAGGGGATTTGAGAAATGTACTTGCTGGTATTCGATTATATTCTGGAAAAATAAATTTATTTGTTAAGCTGTATCCGATTACACTATTCAAGCTCTTTGAATAACTTTCACATTCAGTCTTCAAAGATAACAGTGAAAAACTCCATTTCAATCGAAATATCGTACTCACTGTGCTATTTAGCGGCTGAAGCAGAAGAAATAAAGGGGTTGAGCTTGCGCAACAACGATTTTAACCGATATGAAGCGAATATCCTTTCGTTAGAGGTCACATTACTCGTCCATCAGTATAAGTGGCACTCTTCTTGCTATGATGAAACTATTCTATATTGAGCAGTAAGATATGCCTTAGATTGAGTTGAATCAATATATATTAGTTTCCGAACTCTCAATAATTTTAAAAATTATGACACTGTAGCTATTTAAAAAAATAGAATAGCTGAACATGAGAAAGAAAAATTTTGATTCAAACACTCTGATTTCACCACCAAGTAAACCACAATCAAGGAATCATACTCCAAAAGCGCATCAAGGACCAAAGATAGCTTTGGATCATGCCACCGCTCTTAAAGGGCAGTATTCGTCAGGTTGGAATCCTTACAAACGCAATCATTCAGAGGCATCAAAAGCCCTACAAGATGTATTACACCAGCTTGCTTCTTTTAAAGGAAGTCCATCGGTTAGACTTGGACCTCAACAAAAAGGAACCCATTTTCAGTAAAGCTCTTGTGTATTGCAGAAAAAGTGATTTTTTATAGAAATTTTGGCCCTCCAGAAAGAGGAATTTTTTCCTCCACCCCAAACTCTCGAAAAAACAGTATAACAATAAAGAGCAAAGAGAAATACTCAGCAGGTAATAATAGAAAAAGCCTATCTTGCTTCATATCTCTTGTATTTGTGCTTGTTAGGAGGTGTATCTCTGCTCTCAGATAGCAATCGTTCTCAAATTATCCCAGGTTTAGAGTCTTCGCAAAAGACTAGACACAAGAAATCAGCCTCAAATGTCGAAGACATTACAAGGAGTCAAAGAGTGAAAGATCAAAGCCCCGCACCTGCGAGACCCAACAAAGCTTCGACTCAACCGTCTCATCGCAGAATACGCTCTACTCACGTTTCCCCAATCAGATCAGCAGCAGTAGAAGTTTCCGCAATGCTACCCACTGGTGCTGTCAATACTGGGAAACATGTGGATAATTTTGGTAGAGTGACTAATGACAATACAATAAAAGAAGGCTCTCGGAGATTTTCTGACCGCCAAAAAGATCTTCGAGCTCTCATGAAAGCGCTGCACGCTCAACAAATACAAAATCAAAGAAAAATTCATAAAAATTACCTGCAGCGGAGAGAAAGAGGAGATGTGTCAGTTTTGGCCAACATAAGCCAAGAAAATGTTCAAAACAATTCTGTAATCACACCTAAGATAGCGCATAATGACGATCACAGTCAATTATTTGATGCGAAAACTAAATCTTTACAAAAAAGAACCGATCAATTAGATTTTTCTTCCAGACAAAAAATACTTCTCATACAAAAGCACTCCCATGCTCCAGAGATCCGGATAGCATCCCTCATACCCTTTGTCTCGAATTATCTCTGGCGCGATGTATGCTGGTGTACCGCATTGCTCGTTGATTGTCTGGCCTTTTTTTACAAATCTACTGACACCAAAATCGCATAATTTCAAGGTCATTCCCTTATCAATCAGGATATTATCTGGTTTTATGTCTCGATGAAGAATGCTATGTCCATGGCAATGCTGAACGCCGAGAACAATTTGCATAAAAATGAGCTTCGCTTCGTTTTCGGGCAGCCTTCCCCGCTCTTTCACATAGGTTAACAGATCGCCTCCAGAAGCATGCTCTTGGACGATGAACAAATATTTTTGATTTTCAAAGACCTCGAGTAATCTTATCACATTTCTATGATTGCATGTTTTAAGTATCAAAACTTCTTGAAACACCTTCTTTTTTGAAAATTCATCCTTCATGTAAGCCTTGTCTATTGCTTTGATCGCAACATGCTGGCCGGTAAGAATATGCGTTCCCAAATAAACCTTGCTGAAAGCTCCTTTTCCAATCACCGTACCAATACGGTAATAATCAAGTGTGGTCTTAGGAGCAGAATTTTGGTTTCGGAAATGGTCTTTGATGAGGTGTACAAGTTTTTCTCTTAAGAGACTTTCATCGAGGATTGAGACTTGCATGTCGCTGACGCTCGCTTCCGGAGTTTGCTGATGCTGAACGTTTCCTTGCTTCGCAGATAACGCCATGCGTAGATTCTCGAAATCAGACGGAAGTACTCCTCTTGAGGTCGATTTGCCTCTGGTGGAGTTTATTGAGACCTCATGTTCATCTTCAAGGCTCACCACTGGCATCATCAATGGGATCTTATAGTTTAGTGCGTCGGTCTCCCCAATTTCTTCATGTGAGTTGTCTATCACGCTATTATTTGGAGAATGCTGCTTAGATAGGTCAGGAGGTGAATGCTTCTCGGTTTCAAGCTTCTCCAATTTGCTCGCGAGCTGGGCACCGATGATGTCTAAAGGGTTCAAAACACCTAAAGACTTGGAGCCTTTTTTATGCGTTGCTGCTGAATCGCCTTTGTTAGACCTCTCTTTGTTTAGAATACCCATGTTATCTTTGATTTCTTTATCATTGTTAGTAAATGAATAACACGTTCAGAATTACCATTTATTAGATGTCCCGTCTTCGGGGTCGTTGGTTTGCTGATACCTTTTTCGTTATTGCTATGTTTGTCCTGCGCTTTTCCTGAACCTAAATTTAATTTCGAACTGGCCTCAGCCGTGTGGTTTGGTATTTTGCCATGTTGTTTCTTTTGCGCCAGAGACG
>ENA-UOTX01002064-UOTX01002064.1-compost-metagenome-genome-assembly--contig:-NODE-2064-length-11168-cov-36.214588_pt1 | contig 11168 bp, 6 predicted proteins | sample MGYA00238143_ERZ746982 | MGnify/ENA primary metagenome ERZ746982 (study PRJEB28758, sample SAMN06268862) | compost metagenome | isolation source: single cell | place: USA: California, Emeryville, Joint... | reverse complement strand
TATCATTACAGAGGGATCTTTAACGCTTTCAGTGAGGCTTTAGATTATTACCGACCGTTCGGAATGCTTGGAGTTCCTTATCCATGGAAGATGAATAAAGTCTACATCCCTCGAGAGATCAAGGATGAGGACCTTGGCATGATTCTCGAAAGAACAAAGGAGAAGGTGTTGATCTGGTGCTCGTTTGTGTGTGGGTATATCCCAAGCGGAGACTTTGCTTCTGATAGCGATGAAGGCCTAAATCAGCTTAGAGAAGAGAGGTTAATGAGGTTTCTTGCTCAAGAGGTAGTTATCACTATTAGCATTTTGATCATTAAAAAAACATATTGTAGATAATTGACACCGAAGAGAGGTGGGTAAGCTATGAAAATGAAGAAACGGGAGTCCAGCTGGAGATTTCGGATTTAATATTCGATCGACTGGCTCTAGAGGCTGCTGAGACGCTTTTAAGTATTAAAGAGAGACGAACCACGGAAGAGAAAATTTGAGCAACCTTCCATTGGCAAAAAAGCCACTCTGAAGTGGTTTTCCAGTTAGTCAGCCCTATTGAATGAAAAAGTTTTTCTCCCAATAGAATCAGTTAAATAAATATAATTTTTAATATTTTTTTCTTCTCTCAGAGTTAGAGTTTTTTTGAGGATCAAGTTACGCAACTAACTTGATCTTTATTGCATCATATTGCAGACATATATGTGATTACAGATAAAGTTATCAAGAATTTTCCTTATGTGCGCACCTATCAACTGCGATTATGTAGGCTGGTATTTCTTACTGCGATTTGAAGCGAACTTTCAATGTTTTTCTGGGTACTTGAAAAGCAACTGTTCAATATCAGTTACAATGGGATAGATTAAGAAAAGATATTGATGCAGATCTTGCTATTTGTTGCAATGAGTTAAAGCCTAATAAAATTTCTGAAGCCTTTATCATTTTTTCATCACCACCATTTTAGAGATTTAATCAACTATTCTCCTTTCATCTATGAAGCCTGAAAGCCTCTTCGTCAATAGCCAGCCCATTATGCTAGATTCCAACCATGCTCTTTCAATTAAATTCATCAATGTCTCAACGTTGAATGAAATACCTCGGAAACAAAGATTTGAGGTCGGAATTCCTAAATGACCCAATCCACAACTGGTGGCTGCCCTCTATGCAAGCCTTATCTGTGGTATGGAGTGCCTTTCAGTTTCAAATCAATATAAAAAAGTCCCTCGTAAATCTTAATAAGAATTATCTCATTGAGCATTCCAATTTTTTTTTTAGAAATCGGATCGTTACGAACATTTAGAGAGCCGATTTTTTTTTTTCTGAGGCTGAGCAATTGTTTCCATTTTTCGAACCTTTTGGATTTCGAAACTTTTTAATAGAACACTGTAATTCGAAACGATCTGAACCCATTGTTTTAATCCTTAAATTAGAGCTCGTTTTTTATGCTTTCTTTTCGTTCTCTCAGGCACCTTTTTAGCCCGCTGTGCTCCATTTCCAGTTTTCTTTGGAGGCGTTGAGCTAATAGACAAGCGAAGCTGGTTTGAGAGTGATAGAGATTACTACTGCCTCAGATTGCCCACCATCCCCTAAATCAAAGATACAACTCTTATTTTGAACTTCAATTAGCTCAAGTAGAAGGAGCTAAGACTGTATATTTATTTTAATGAATTGTACGACTATTTCGTTTCAAATCTCTGATCTATTTGAATATAAATCACGAAAAACACTCGATTCAGGCATATCCTTCTGAAGGTGCATTAGAAGCTTGCACCTGAGTCTGATTCTTTGAGAATTTCACAAAAGAACTCGACTTCAAGGAACAAGCGCTTTTTTTCTTTTTCAAATAATTTTCTGCCCGCCTAGCATCAGAACAATATACAGTATTTTGATATGGCTTTGATTAATCGCAATAAAATGATTACGGAATCTTGCTCTCATATAAAAAGCTATAAAAAATTAAATACTCTTTTATTCGATTGTAACGTGTAAATAGTTTATATAAATGATTCTAAGTTAAGACTCGAGCTCGAGCATCCTTTTTAAGCAAATCGAAATTTAGAATAATAAATCTTAGAAAAACTTTAAAGTTTACTTATATCAGAAGGAAGGTTTGTGAAAACCGCCTCCAAGGCCCTTCACGTTTAGAGAGCCCTCTCCTTTCCAGGTCTCAGGATGCTGGTACTCAGCGGAAGAGAGGTGCGATCATGTGTTGAGGTTAAACGATATGAGTTATTAGGCTAATTCTCTTTTATATGGTCGGATGTCTCAAGCGCATCTGAAACAACATCTTGTCTCTCTTAACATGCAGGCGATTACTCATGCCGACAATTCGAGAAAGACATTTTGTCGTTTCTGGTATGAATTGATGGCATCGCGACTAAAGAGGATCATTGTTTCATTTTCGAATAGAGTGAATGTAATGTGATCTTAATCAAAGAATCACCCCCTTAATTTTGGAATATGTTGATTATTCGGGGCTGTGAAACAAGGTTTTTCAGTGAAACGATAAGTTTAGTTAGCAGGAAGGTTTTACGAGTGATGTTTTGGATCTAAGAGACATTTAGATTTGAAGAGAGATTTGATTAGGAAGATGGATAGGAATTGCTTGGACTCAAAATTCTGTGCTGTGGGTTTTGTTTTTCTGCTGTCATCATTTAGACTGTGTGAAGAAAGCTTACTATCCAGAGTTAAATTCGATGTACAATAGAAGCAGAATTTGAAAATTATTCGAATGTCATGTCTTTCTGAGAATTGATAATACCTCATTTTATTTATTTAATTAAATTTCTTAGATTCATAGCTTTTTTACAGAAAATGGAAATATGAACGAAGTCAAATCAAAACTAAACATAATATCGCATTTTCCTTATTTTTCTTGAAGATCTCAAAGTCAGGTATCAGGCTCCTCAATTCAGATGAGAGCAAATCACTTCTTATCTCCAAAGGTCATGGAATTTTGATACAGATGCGCAGTGCCTAAAATATTTATCGGTAGAGCTTCTTCTGAACAAGAAACAATGAATTTGCATAATCATTAGTATCTTTGGAAGTTAACCAAGAGGTCTCATCTAATGAAATGGCAAATTTTTTTCATACGATAAGCAAACTCCTTCCGACCGACCTCATATTTTATATGCTAAATTTAATAGTTTATAGAAGCGGAGAATTTGTCTTGAACAATTATTCACTTAACATGTCTAATTTCTTGAGAAACCAAGTAAAGCGACAGGTTCAAAGATGACTTAAATGAAATTTCATCTCTGCCTCTTTTCTCTTGAATAAATGAACTTATCATGACAACTCCACTATTAATTACCATTTTTTCTAAATCTCTGGTCAAATTTCTTTTTGAATCGAAAGATTTCACATCACACATTGAGAGTTACCGACTTTAGAATCAGTAAATCAAATTTAAACGACTTAAAACAGAGCTCATTATCAATCTATTCAGTGAGAATTTCATAGAAGCTCATTCATTTCACAACTTAAGCGTTCATGTCGCTAAATAAATTTCGTTACAAGCCAATTACGAATGCCAATTCAACGCCTTTTTTTTGTTGTCGTCATCCATTACTTCTGCATTTAACGCACTCCCAAAGCTATTGCATCGAAATTTCTATTCATTCTTTGTAAATTCCCAAAGAAAAAAATGTCTCGTCGAAAATTCATATCTTTTTTTCAAAAAATGAAGACAGTTTTGATGGAAATTCTATTCATACATTCAAAGGCATAAACCGATTGACTTCTTCTCTTTGGATACAGAGGTTTATTACGTGTTTTATTGCTTGTGAAATTTTTCAGACAGCATTCTATGAGCCCACTGTTCGGTCAGCCTTCTCGAAGCATTATTCTGACTCTTGATAGCTTTAACCTACGCTCGATTACTGAAATCGAAGGGATCGATCGATAACTGCTCATTTGAAAACTTTTGGGCAGTAAATTTTTGATATATCTCTCAAATATCCTAACCAATATAATATTAACATCCTTTTTTGAAAGCTTAAACACAACAATGACAACAATGGGAAAATATCAGACTGTCATACACCAGGACGCAGGCAAAAGAGAAGACGCTATCCAAGAATTGTTCAATTTCTATGATAAAAATAAGTCCGGGTTCATCGAGGAAAAAGAGCTCCTGGAAGCGTTTAAGGACTTGGCGAAGAAGATGGGAAATAAAGAAGAGGTAACAGAAGAATATATCCATGAGATTATGCGAGAGTTTGACGTTGATAATGATGGAAAGTTATGCTTCGAGGAGTTCCGAGAGGTTGGAGAAGACTTGCTGATTGAGTTGGCAACAAATGAAGTGAAATAAGTAACACGAAACAGACTAGCAGCAGATGTAGTTACTTATTCCTGTTAATTGATCTGCTGCAAAAAAGGCATTTTGTATGAGTGTCTTTGTTTGTTGTTATTTATTATCGGATAGATATATACAGTTGATTAAGCATCAGAATTTATATTCATGAGTAAGAAGGAAGTCATTCATATAGCAAGCAATTTAATTCATTGAATAGCCATTGATTACAGAATAAATCCCAATATTTTCAGTTTTGTGTTTGTAATTTAGAGAGGAATGTAGAACGGAGCAAGTTGTATTGGGAAAAGTCGAAGATGTTGCTGGAAGGGTTGCTAGGTGACTAGCATGGGTCAGCGCGTGTTTCTTTTATTGGAAATGATATTTCAATTGATTAAAATTGAGGATTCATTAGATTAAATTCATTTGAGAAAATAGGACTGGTTTTCCAGAAGGTATTAATTTGTTATTAAGTAGCCTTCAAAAGTGTCCCATGTAAGCTTTGATAAAGAATTTGGGGTAATTCGAAGGTTTCTCTCGATTTATAGTCCTTGCTCATGGAATAAATTATTAATTTCTCAATAAATGATGAATCCAGAGGAACAAGGAGCTTTTACAAGTAATAATAGTAATAAAATTTGCCAGCAAGTCAGTAACTTTTTCCTTCTCCTGACGGATACGCAATACTATGATTTTCCTTGGATTTTATTATTAAGCTTCGCATGAAGATATTCGCCTAAAGGCAAAAAACGTTGTGTGACATCAGATTTGAAAAAAGTTGTTGGCCGAACTTGATTTAATTTTTGAGTTCCCTGGCATATAAATGTTTCAAAAGCTCACTTCAGGCTGGCAAAAAGAGCAATCTAATATCATTCTGTGGTTTCAAAACGAGCAATATTTATTTCCAGCTCTATTCGAAATTAACTAGCTTTTAGAAAGACTTCTTTGAACGAATTCGATTAGTGTGACTACAATTCTTTCATTAATGATGAATTTTATGGGGTGCATTACTAACCAAACTACTTGTACTGAGCTGAGTTCATAAACTTATAAAGGAGAATTTTCATCGTTCAAAGAAATGTCATTACTTCGCTTATTTTCCTCTCCATAACAATTCCTAATGCACTTCCCTTTGCTGCCATCGCAACACAAGATGAATTTTCTGTAACTGGGGTTTTTATTTAATAAAATCAATAGATCCAGTGCTATTTCCCTCTGGGAGAAAAATCACCTTGTCTGTCAATGTCCACTCGAAACCTTAGGCTGCCCAACCTAAACAAAGGCTCAACTCCCACTCACTCCCAGCACTTCCAACAAGAAGGCGGGCTGAGCAAAAGTTTATCTCTCGCTGCTGTACGAACCAAGAGGAAACAAGTCGAGGAAAGCGAACAGCTTCTCAACAACCGCGTGCTCATCCTCAAGATCGAGGAGCAAAAACTCAAAAAATCAACCAAGGAGCAAAAGAACAGGACAGCTACCATGCTAAAACACCGATTGGAAAGAGAGGAAGCTCAGGTAACTTGCTATTATCTCTGCCTCTCCTCACAAAATACCCTTTAGCGAACATTTCAGGAGTTGATGCAAAAAATGAGAGAAAACGCGCAGAAGTCCTACGAAGAAAAACGCAGAAAGGTCCAAGAAATGCACCAACACAACCATGAAGAGCGAGATTTCCTCAAAAGCCAATATTTAGACCACGTTAAGTCCGAAAAAGCGGAAAACTATCGTAAACTACTAGAACTTCGGAGCAATACTCTCGAAGAGAACCGAAGGAAGAAAGAAACCGTGAAATACCAGCAACAATTGGCGGAACAACACCTTCATGACTATCGTAAACGAAAGCTTGACTTCTTCGCTCAGGAGCGTGAAAGACTTATCAAAGAAGAGGAAAGAATCATCAAACAGAAAGAACGTCAGATTAAAAAGCTTTCAAAGGCGGAGGATAAATTGATAAACGCGGTCGATGAAAATCATACGAAGGTGAAGAGAGCTCAAGATGATTTTGAGGATTTGAATCATCAGGCTACTGAGGACTTTATCAATGCGCATGCCGAGTACCTCAAGATGGTGTCTCCGGATGGAAGAGATAAATCGATGTATTCCGCAAAATCCGCTACCAGCTCACATAGAGGCAAGAAAGGGGGATTTATGACCGCTAAGTCTCAGGAAGGGAACCCATCAAGTACGTTTGGAAGGGAAATCGGTCATCGAAGCAAAGGGGATTCGAAGCCTGAGTTAATGGAGAATGGAGAAGGTGAAGAGAGGAGGCATTCGGGAAGTGAGGGAGGATCTCGCAATATAGATAGCAAGAAACAGCTGGATATGGAAAATGATTAGTTGGTCTTATGGATGTTGTGAGTACAAGTCAGTTTGAAATATATATTTGAACTTTATTCAAAGCAGCCGTGTCATTGCATACTTTGAGCAGTTTCGTATGTAAGTTTTTTAAGCATACATGATTATGATTTATGATGAGGATGTCTTACCAACAAAAGAGAAAACTACTCCCTTCATTATCTGATAGCATGCTTGAAAAAAACTTTGAGAGAATCGAAGAGAGCTTGATATTTTGACCAGTAGTAATCCAATAATCCAATAAGAATGAAAAATTTTGTGTGCTTTTTAGCTTGTGTAACAACTTTATAAAGCGGGCAATCGGAGTTAGAGAAAGGATCTTCAGGTATTCCTAGTGTTTTTCGAAAGCAATGGGGTTGGAAGATACTTTAAAATAGTGAATCAATAGGTTGTGAAGGCAAGCTCTTGAGAAATTCACAAGCAATTAGTACTATCACTTAAGCTATTGATAAAGTATTCAATATCTCTTCACAAATGCAAGTAATATTTTGCAATAGTTTAGGTGAGTGTAAATTCAGTTTTGCTATATCAGAGTATTCGTAGTAGTAGTAGTCTGCTTCTTCTTTTTAATCAAAATAGTCCATCTTACTTGCAAAAGCGTTTAACTCAGAACCAGTGCCTAATATTTACTGATTCAAATTCATTTTATTTTATTTCATTCGCCGTTTGAGAAAATCTACCTTTCATTTTTTCAGTGGATAAAGATAAACTATCTCTGTGTCTACCTACTACATTAGAAACAGAGTACCATAACAATTTGACGCATTTATCAGAAAGCTACCTAAGTTCGTTGGCAGAAACTGAACCGATATAACTGGATTATCTTTTACCAATAATTGTTTCATATTATTATTCAAAAACCAGGATCAAAAATACCATAACATTCTTTCATATGATGATACTCACTTTTTTTTTTGGAATACTAAATAATCTTTATAAAAAAATAATTTAGGAATCATTTTCATTCGTACCTTAATGATTATAAAAGCTATTATACAATCGTTTCATTATGGCAAGTTAATGCATATGAAAGAAAGAAAACCGAAATCTTAAATTTGCCCGCAAGGAACTTCTGTGATGCTTTCTAAAAACCACAAGTTAAGGATCTTAAGTTTTATAACAACAAAATCTGCTATGCTATGAAACCAATAACCTCACCTGTCTCGCTATCCGCTCCAAATCTGAACATTTCCAGTATCCTCAAAGGACTTCTTGAAGATCTTAATCATTTATCACACTATGGTGAGATTCAAATACCTACATCGAATATATACAAAATCAATGAAGAATTGCCAATATCAACTAAAAAAAATAACGAAGCTAATGGTGATGATCGTCGTAATTATTCTCCATTGTATTTTGTGCAAGATTAGAATCAAGTCATGTCTTCTACAGCGATAGCCATAGCCATAGCCATAGCCGGTGATTCAAAAAATCAGTCTAATCTTCTTGATTCTTCTCTTCAAATGACTGTAACAAGGCAGAAAAAAAATATCTATCACTTGGCGCTGAGTATCCTTGAAATAGGTGGACTAACCAGACAGCAGACGCACACTCTCTTGATGAACGCTGGCCTGTTCTACACGGGATCACTCAAATCAATTCTTGAAGCTCTGGAAAAAAAGAATTCTAAATCTTACATCTGAGAATAAAGAACTGCTAAGGACAATGCTGGACCAGGATGCAAACAAGCGGCCGACCTTGAAAGAAATTCTTGAAAGGATAAAAGCAAGCGAGTCAAGTAGCAAAGATATCCGTAAGGTTTTCCCTCAATTAGAAGAAAAGAAGATAAGTGGACCGGAGCAAAGGAATTACTCGATACAACCAGATGCTAACATTCTGGAACAAGTAGAAATGAAAACAGCGGTAATAAGAACTCGCTCAGAGATGCGAGATGACCGAATAGGGATAGTTTCTAAAGAATTGTTTAATAGTACTAAGAAATTTATAACTTACACTTAGCACCTAAATTACTAGCTTCGAGAACTGGGCTAAGATTGGCCTGATCAACAACGGAGTCAAATATGATCAGTGTTTACGATTTAGATGAAGAGAAGCTTCACGATGAATTTAAAGGCGTGGTCTCTGGAACTGGTAAGCTAACAAGTATCTTTAAATTTTTTATTTTCTGGTCTTGAAGGGCGGAATTCGTTTTTGCAGTATTCGAAAGAAAAGGACTGTCTCATTTCAGTTCATCACCAAGAACTCGAGAAGTCTGCCTGTTATGGAGTTTATCGGGTCCATAAGGATGTAGAGACTCTCTGCCGGTCTCCAACATTCGAGGGAAGTGATTATTGCCATTTATTATATTTCTAATCCGATTCTCAGATGTGGGTTCTGGAGATATTGCCTATAACAGTAGACGCGCGCTTGCTGCGATCATACCTATAAAGAACCGGGTCTCATATCATTTGTTCGATTGTGCCAAGCTTGCTATTGTGAAAGAAGCGAAATGGGTAAAGGAACGAACAAGTAATTTCTGGAACTGATCTTGCTTGACATATTTGCACTTTTTTGCTCCAGCCTTTATCGAAAGTCTTGATTTTAATCCAGAAGGGAGCAAAGTTGTAACTATGGATTACGAAGGAAGGCTCGTTGTTATGGACGCTGACACTGATAATGTGCTATACAACGCGAAGATGGAAAACCAGACGCAACATTGTTGTTATCTATTGATGAGTCTTTGTTAATCATCCTTTTTTTCCATCAAATCAGGCTGGTATAGTCGATGCCGATGGAATCCTATTGCTGGCTCCTTGATTGCTGTGAAATATAAATTGAGAAACCTCACCTTAATGGACATGGAAAAGCAGACTAGCATTTTCAAAAACGAGTTAATATTTGAGAGCGGTAGCTATAATTTTGTGAGTATTTTGGGACTGAACCACTCTAGACCCATTATGGATCGATTGGAGGAATGATGGGAACCTCATAGCTTGCGGTGGTCAGGACTCAAAGGCTAAAATCTATGATAGAAGAGAGAATAGAATTGTTAAAACTTTTCGCGGCACTCATACAAGTAAAAGAATGTTTTTCACTCAGGGTTAACTTCTGAATTGATAGAGGACATTTGGAGTTTGAAGTGGAGCCCAAATGACACACTGTTAGCTACCGGTTGTGACGATGGAAGCGTAAACTTGATTGAGTTCAGCGCGGAAAACTTACTCTACGTTGGAAAAGCTTCCGGTGGAGGTAATAAAAGATTAACTGAAGCAATGTCTTATCTTTTTAAAGAACGCACGAGAACCCTTTGCTTCTTATAAGATGATTCGTATAAGTCTACATAGTGATAAACTTATTTGTAAAAGGCCGTATTGCTGAATAAAATATTTGCAACTATTTGGGAGAAAAATAAAAATAAAACCATGAATCACTGAGCATAATTGAGCCAGTAACTTCAGAACTTCAAGACTCTTCAAGAATCTGTAGAGTCAACCGTTTTTTTGAGCTTTGTAGAAATATTCAAAAAATTATTTTGATTTCATTCTGAAGCTTCTGAATCTAACTCATAAATTCCCTTCTCTTTCTATGAGGTCAATTCTGTGTTTTTATATGAATGATTGGTTTTCCTCAAGAATCATACTATTTCAGACAAAAATAATACACGATAATATACTGAAAAATAAGGAAGAATAAACTATAATCGCTGTAATTTTAGTTTTAAAACACTATTATTCAATAGAATCAATGATTATTCTCCCAAATTGTTTTCTTGTGGGTGTTTTCTTCTCGTCTGAATATTGTATTGTGCTAATGGCTACTCAAAGGAAACAGACAGACATCGCTCCATCTAACAATTAATTGAGTATAGTGATGAGTGATCCAATGGTGAAAAATTTACTCTCGTAAGTCTTCCCAGTATAAAGCTTTTTTCCAGTCTTGAAGTCTAATAGCACTGCTGTCTGATCATCTGAAGCACTCACTAGCATATCACCGAGAGGACTCCATCGCACACAAAAGATTTTGTCTAGAATATAACAATTAGAATTTAGAAATAATTTATTAAACAAATCAAAATGTATACCTGTATGAATGCGATTGAAAGTACGGACAATCTGTGATCCTCTTTTGTCAAATATCTTCACATTCTTATCGTAACCAGCTGAAGCCAATAGGTTTCCGTTGCTCGGGCATACATCAATCCAGAGTGTATGGTCTATAAGAGACAAAGGTCAAATACCAGGAGCAATGAATTTTGTGACTCCAAAAACATAAAAAGGTGATTTTCCCCCATTAAAAAGAGAAATCACAGTTATCTTTCTTAATTTCTTGATAATTGAAGTAGAGAGCAAGTGGAAAATCCAAAGGAGAAGAGATAAAATCAAATAACAATCTGTTGCACTTACTAAATTTCTCAATTACCAGCGGCTGCTCAAGAATGAGAGTTTGCTTCTCAACATCCAAAATATTGAGTCGCATCTCATCATATTTGACAAATAATAATGGCTCATCAGGATTAGTGCTCCACCTGCAGCGATTATGATGATCTACAGGGAAATTATCAAAATAAGATTTTTATGCTGTC
>ENA-UOTX01002063-UOTX01002063.1-compost-metagenome-genome-assembly--contig:-NODE-2063-length-11175-cov-2.897639_pt1 | contig 11175 bp, 6 predicted proteins | sample MGYA00238143_ERZ746982 | MGnify/ENA primary metagenome ERZ746982 (study PRJEB28758, sample SAMN06268862) | compost metagenome | isolation source: single cell | place: USA: California, Emeryville, Joint... | reverse complement strand
CAATATGTTCGTGTTTCTTCATTCAGAGCCAACAGTGCTGAATCCAGAAGACAACCACCTTCCTCAATTCATTCAAAAAGATTACAATCCTCAAATCACAATTCCACTTTTCTTTAAGAGCGAATTGCTTGATGTCCTCAGCAAACGGGAAAAAGTCTTAAACATAAAATTTGAAATATTAACGAAGCAATCTTTGGAAGAAGCCTTGAATTCTGGGTGCAGAATTCTTTACTTGGGGATTGAAATAGCAAGCGAAGAAGGAATTATTGCTGAAGATTCTCGCAGCAAACCGGTTTTCATTCCGCGAGAGGAGTTGAAGCAATTATTTGCCGAAAGTAAGGCAAAGCGAGAGAGTTTATTTTTAGATAATTTAACGGCCACGGAGCATAAAATCGAAGTATTAATTCTAGACAGCAGAAATAGTCCGAAACTTGCAAAATACTTCGCCGAAGAGTTGCAAATCCCTCATGTAATCTTCTTTGAGTTCGAAACAGCAAAAAAACTCGATTATAAAAGAAGGCTATATGAGAAGGTTTATTGCTCCAAGTTCACTCAATTCTTTTTGAATGAGTTAGTTTCTGGAAAATCCGTCAAAAAATCATACGATAATGCTGTTAGGGATACTCTTGGATGTCTTTCTTATTCATTTTTTGACCTTGCCGAAGAAAAAGAAGTAATGCAATATTTGGGAAAAGGAGCGGTTCTTATACCAGAGGATCTCAGTATCGAGAATGAATTGCATAATAAGAATTTATTTGGAACAGGAGAATTTATCTTGCAGTCTGGTAAAATTGAAGATCTCAGTTTACAGCGTTTCTTTACTAACGTCCACAAGTCTAGCGTTCCTTTCATTGGGCGTGCTAAGGAAATGAGTCAGATTGTGGAATTTTTGATGAATGATCCTGAAAAAATGAATGGTTTCCTAAAGATAACTGGAGAAGAGGGAGTTGGAAAAACGAGGCTCGTATTGGAAGTTGGATGGTATCTTGTTCAGAGGCATATGTTCCCTCATGGAATTTTTTATATCCCTTTGCGTAAGTTGAAAAAGATGAATATATATGAACTGATTGAAAAGACGTCTCAGAAGATTGGCTTTGGGAGCGATAAAAATTACGCAAACTTCTTCCGCAATAAGAAAATGCTACTTATTTTGGACGATTTCGATATCTTATACTCTGGAGAGATCGAAATACCATCGCTGGTCCTTACAATGATTAAGAGATATAAGACCCCAGTTATCGCAGTGACTACTAAATTCGAGCCAAAAGAAACTTCGGATCATGCCATTCAAAGTTTTCAGAAGCAGTTCTTGGAAATACAATCGAGAATTGAGTCAGAATTTGTCGCAAAATCAATTACTCTCAAAAGATTAGAGCCAAATCATATCGCAAACATTATACTTTCATTAACAAGTACTTCATTCAAGGGAGAGTTGTCTTACGATGATGCTCTAATGAATCCTTTATTGCTGAGAGCGAAAGGGTTACCTGGGAGAGTTGTCCAATTGATCAATGAGAATAAGTTGATACATAAAGGAGTACATTTGAATATGTTCTCTTATTACTTGCCGTTCCAGGATTTGAACAAACGGTACCGACATTACTTCAAAACTGGCAGAGATTTCCCAGAAACGGAAAGAAAGATATTTGCCCTCTCTATATCACGACACTCTAGATATTTCAAAGAGGAAGCTGAGAAAATGATGAGCAATGTTAGTACAGAGACTACAGGAAGAGTATCACAAAGCATGTCACCACACTATAGATTTCTACGAAAGAGCTCGGATCTACAGGTAAGCGGAGACAATTCTCAATACCCCGCTCCACACAAAAAAGGTTCGTTTTCTTTAAATCCTGAAATTCCCAACACAAATCAATTGAAGAGGATGAATACAGATATAGAAAGCGAAATCGTCTCTAGAAAGGACGTTATCTCTCATACTGAACGAGTAAAATCTCGAAAAAGTGTCACAGTAAAATTGCAAAACAGAGAAGGTGAGAGTGAAACTGAATCAAATTAGTCTCAATGAAACTATCTCTGATCGTAATAGAGAATTGGCTCAATTATCGTGTTGTTTTATCTTTCATAGTCGTACTGATAGTCTAACATTAAAAAAACGAGTTAAGATGCCAGCGAAAATTGAACCACAATTCAATAAATAGATCGATTAGGTTTCTGTAAAGATTTCATTAACTATTCTTCGTCATTTGAGAGAGAGTGTGAGGTGGGCTGCATAATACTTAAGATGCAAATCTCTGAAATTTTTCAGTAGTCTCGAAGAACGATCAGACAGCTGCCATTTCCTATTCCGAACCGTGAATAATGATGATGCAATTCTAACTCTACATTTTGTTAGCTCTTAAATTGTTGTTAGCAGGGATATCGGAGAATTTATTTGCTTCAATTTTCAGAATTCTTAGGAGTTCCATTATTTATAGATACAACATCAAAATTATTCGGAATGTTGTATGAGTTGGAAGAACAATATTAACAAAAACTTCTCATTAATCTCACAGATGGTGCAATTAGTTCATAGCCTGGGCAATCAAATTTTCTTCTTTTCTTTCAACCAGTGATAGCCCTTGAGAGCTCAAAGTTTCGATCATGTCTTCATCCAAAAGGCCATAATCGGCTCCATCGACATTGAACTCGTTATAGATTTCAATATCCTTTTTGCCTTTTGTTTCCTTCACTCTTAACCACACATAAATAAGCCCAGCGATTCCAGCTGCAAAGCAAAAATAGAAGACGGGGTAGAGTCCAACCAGCTTTACGAGGAAAGGGAAAGAATAGATGACCACAAAAACAGTAAAGTTCTCAAAAGATACTGCATAGCCGCATCCACTGAGAGGTAATATTTCAGCCATATAGACTGGAAGAATTGTCGCAAAAGTGAACCCATTTGCAATTAAGTAAAGCAGTAACAATACTTTGACTCCCATATGCCGTTCCAGTTGACCAAAGAGTCCGAGCAAAAATAAGATCATTGTCATGGAAATTATTCCAACGATAAACAGCATTCTTCTTCCAATTTTGTCAGCGAGATAGCCGGCGAACAAGGCGCAGAGAACCCGAATCGAGCCTATAGCCAAATTGAATACTTTTACATCATTTGTTTCATCAATATCTGTGGATGAATGGAAAAACATCTTAGAGGAGTAAAATGTGACCAAGTTAATGCCCGTTAGCTGAAAAATGATGATCAGCATGCACGCAAGGTTAAACTGTTTCTTGAACTTTCCCTTGAAATATTCGCGAAAATCAGTACGCTTTGCTGCTTTCTTTTCCTTCTCATATATTGAAGCTACATACTCTTCCTTGTAGATCTTTGTTAGTACTCTTTGTGCAGCAGCATTGTTATTCTGGAGAATGTAGAACTTTGGAGTGTCAAATGTAATGACAAATATGAAGATGAAGAGTCTTAATATCGATATCACCGCGGGGAAGATGAAAAGGAGCCTCCATAATTCACCTTTAGGGTGATCTTGAGGTAGTAGCAAGGAGATAAGGTAGCTCAATAGGATGCCAAAAGCAAACGAGAGCATGAAAAAACTTCCTGTTCTTCCGGATAGATTAACAGGGCTGATCTCTCGAATGAAGAGAGTCACAATCGTCCAATTGAAGCCCACAGTGAGTCCGCATATGAATCTTCCTAGTAGGAATAAGGGTATAATTGGTGTCGAAGTGACAACTGTAAGGATGCAACCTATTATTGTAAGCACATCCACAATTATAAGTCCAACCCTCCTCCCGAAATTGTCCGCAAGAAGTCCAGAGAATATTCCACCAATAAGGCCTCCCAGAGGTATGAAAGATTGGAAAAGAGCTTCTATTCCTTCGGGAATTTTCTCAGAAAAGGCCTTTTCTAGCTCAATCTGAGCCGCATTAAAGATTGTGAAAAAAAGCCCACTAGTGCAACTTCCCAGCGAAGCCGCAAGAGCCATGAAATAGATGTATTTCTCAGATTTCAAAATTGCCATAGATCCAACAAAATTATTGTCTTCTAATGTTATATTTCTTTTATTGAATTTTTTGAGTTTCGATGTTTTCTTATTTAGTAGAAGATTGGATAAGGATGAGAATTTGAGATATTGAGAAGTCAACTTTTTTTTAACCTCTTCCCCTGGGAGCTTTTACTCGTGTTTAAGGGAAAAGAAGAGAAATTAATAGAGAAAACTGCTCATTGGAAGTCCCTTTGAGCATACCTCCTTGAAGGAGGATGTTTTAATTGGAAAAATGAGGCCTCCTACACCCTTGAAACTCAATATTTTATGGAGGTAGTCTTATGCATATATTGCAATGGCGAGAGGAAAGTGTATTTCTCGAGAATAGGTAGGTTTTCAGTTCTAGAGAATTAGATCCCAAATACCGCAAGCAATCTCTGGATTGAACTAGCAATTTTTCGCACCAATTCGCAAGGTTAAAATTCCTCCATTTTCTAGTTACGTACTTGAAATATTGAGGTATAAACACTAATAGCAAATAACATAAACTCATTTAAGGCCATTTAGTTTTCTGGTTATTACTTGTAAATTTATTATCATTCTCAAACACCTGCTAATTTTTATTGGCGTTTTAAGTTTCTCACTCGAACTAACAGTCGATTTGAAGTCAAATAAATACGAAACTCTGAATTTCTGTCACTCAGGATTCTCTGTGTCAGCAGAAGCTTATAGTAAGCGATTCGTCACTCCTCTGCAGTAAATTCTTGAATCAAATGGAATAATGAAGCAATTGAAGCTAGTTCTCAAATTGTAGATCAGTTCAAATAATCGGGATCAGAACGGGTCATGTGGACTTTTGCCTGAGACATCTACCTTTTTTTCATTGTTAAAAAAAAAATGTTTCGAGAAAAAAAGATGTAATTAAAAAGATTAGCGATTTTGAATTTTGAGTTAATTATCTGAGTTGATTACATTTGTAACAATCTTAGTTGGAGCTTTCCCTAATAGAGAGAGAATATTTGGCATCCAAAATGCAACTATAAGCTAGAGCACAGGGTTTCTCGTGATTTTTTTTTTAGGTCTTTAGGTGCAACCAGAATGAATAGCAAAAGAAGAAGTTTTGTAACTATAATTAACTCTCTTAAATAAGGAGCAAATGTTTAATTTAATAATTTAACAGCGTTTTTTGTTAAAATATGACGGACGATATAAACCAAACCTCGGCCTCCACAAAGTCTGACCCGATTACATTCGGATCATGCATCACGATATCTCTCTCCAATTTCAATACTTCCTTCATCACCAGTGAAGGGTTCATGAACTCACTGCTCTACATCAAAAAATTTGATGAAAAAAGTCCTTCCCACAATTTTGCGTTCTCGGTGTTTCGCATTTTGCCCTTCTCTAGTATCTCAAACTTCAAAGCTCAGATGGAGTTTTTTGACCTTATTGAGAATTTCAACGAACGTGCACAAGAACTCTCAAGCAAAGGTATGAAACTAATTGAATAAATCTCTCTTTAATGACAACAAATTTCCCAGAGCTAAAGGAGAGAAAGCAGAAGATTCAGGACCTGCGCACCAACCTCGATTCTGAGATGAATATGAACACAGCAATCTACAATAAATTGAAAGGAACTCCAGTCCTATTCTCAACATCCGTTTTCCAGCTCGTTCACGTGGCAACAATGAAATACCTCAGTTTAGATGATTCAAACAAAGACAACTTAACGTAACACTCAATCTATTTCATAATGATTATAATGATGTATTTTGAATGCTCACATAGTTTTGGACTCGTAGACTATCCAAACGATAAAAGTTTCTTCAGGTTCAACCCTAGCTTGAGATTGCAGAAGCAGCGCAATAACTTTGTTTACAACCAGGACCTAGTAATTATCAGTTCGACGAAGCAGATCCTCAATCGTTATCCCACACTTTGCACCAACTACTCTGAAAGTACGCACCAAGCAACTTCGACAAATGTAGCTGGAGGAGAAGAATTCAAAACGTCTCAAAAAGGCCAAAAGATTATTACTGCTAGCATTGAAGAGAGCAAAAAATGGAAACTGAACCTGTATCAATTCCAAACAAATGATGATCAAGACGTTAACAACTTTTTGAAAATCGGAGATGCTGTCTGGCTGAATCTTTCTGAGAGAAATTACTATTTGACAGCTTCATTGACCAGAGATCCGTTTGAGAAACAAATTATGACAGCTAATAAATCAGGCCAAAAACCCAATTTGGTAAGTCCTGGTAACAAAAGTCTCAACTCTAGTCAGATAATGGCAGATCCCGAAACTAACTCAGACGGAGCCTTAATGACTTCGCTGGATAACTCTGTAGACAGTCGTGGTTCTTATTTCTACGAGGAAGAAATCAATGCAAATCTTGAACTGAGTTTCGAGGAAACAACAGTCAAGCGAACCGGGAAATCTACAGAGTATATTGAAATGGCCACAAACGGTTTATGGAAGATCGAACCGCAAAATTCATTTGAGGGTGGGTACCTTCGATGGGAGAATCCATACAGATTCAGACATCTCACATCTGGTAGATACCTAAAGATCGAGAAGAGAACTCATGAGGTATATCAATCCTCGCATTCAACATACCTTAAAATATTCAATCTCTAGAGTTCGATTATCACACTCTCCACTGAGGGCAATGATGATACTCTTTTCTATCTGGTTCCAATCGAAAATTTACTAAAAGATGATCCAAACAAGAAATACATATCGAAAGATTCTTACTTTAGACTACAGACCAAAGAAACAAAAGAATTTGTATGTCTTCATAGAATAGAAGGAGAAGATAGAATGAGAGGCGGCAAAAACCCCGAACAAACAACTTCAGATGTGCCTGGACTGATAAATAGACGTAAGCATTGATATAAAAAACTATAATAAATTCACCTTTAAATTTTCGTCTTAGCTCGTGAAATCGATGTCTTCAAAATTGCGAAAGCCGACTACGAAGAAGTCTGGGAAACCAGTTTTCTTTTAAGCTCGCTTCCAATTCTGCTTTCTCTCAGTAAGCAATTCAAGCCTGGAGTAACTTACCAAAAATAATTTCAGTCATCATCAATTTTCACCCTTTAGAAAGAACGAATGGCTGAAGAATTAAGAAAACAAAAGAAGTTCGAAGAGAAAGCTGAAAGGGCGCTTACATCTCTCAACTATTTGCTGGACTTTGCCTACAACAAACTTCCAGGCAACATTGCACTTAGTCAAGAGTTTGCACTTATTTCGGCCATGAGACAAAGAATTCTCAGGGAGCAGAACATTCTTGGCATTATTTGCTGGCTTCTGATAGAAGGTTTCCCTGATGAGAAAGACCTTCAAAGAGTCGATTGGAAGCTGATTGAATTTACACTTGAGGCAAACGGACCTAAACCCAAAGCTACTGTCGCAAATCAACAACTCCAATCAATTTATAATGCTCAGGGTGTCAGTGGCAAGAAGATGGTGGAGAAAGTCGAAATCGATTCAATTGCGAGAAGATATAAACTTTGCTACTTCTTGTATACTCTTCTCAAAACGATGTGTCTAAGAAATCCAGAAAACCAAGAGTATGTCTTTAAATTCGTCGGTCATTTGATGAATCATCTGAGCTATGGACGTTTCGTCAGTGAATGTCTTCAAATAATTTTCTCAGACAACGAGAAAATTCTTTACTCTTTACATAAAAGCCTCACTCACGCTCCCAACCAAATCATGGGAGTTGTGGCCGAGACCCAAGATCGACAGAAGATTTATATCAACGAGATAGTTAGCAAACTAAAAAGTTCGAAAGCCTACGAACAGAGAGAAATTCTCGACTTGTTAAATCAAATCTGTTCAACCAAAGATCAAGCCATCTACATCAATCAAGATAAGATCTTCAAACTCATCTATGAAGACAAAGCATTTAGAAGCAACTACCTAATCAATATGAACAACAAGCAAGGGGTCTTATATGTAGAGTTCAGGTCCGTAGAGATGCCTCTGGAGAGCTTCTTCAAAAAAGGAGAGACAGTTAAGCACTTGGATGAGATGGCATTTCTGAAAAGTCAACTCGAGCTCTTTGCGAGTTTGAGTATGGATCGTAACTCTACTTCAAGCAAACAACTCAGCAAAGTGTTCACATTGGACGCCCTCATGAATTACATGTTCAACACAGAAATACCCGAATCTTTCCGCGCGACATTCATACGATTGCTTTCATCAATACATATTGACAAAGAACCCAGGATGGTACAGGAAAAGCCGAACCTTGTTCGTATTGTTGATATGGAAAAGTTGTCACCTCAAAGCCCTGCTCAGATACAAGTCAGCAACAGCCCATCACCAAAAATGAAGCCCAGAAAAAAGAAATCAAGAAAGAAATCTTCCATCATCATGGTTTCTAAGAGTCCATTAGAAATTGAGTCCAACAAACCTCTAATGCCTGCGATGACCATGGAAGAGGAGGAAGAAGAAGGATCTGACGACAGTGGTGATGAAGATACTGGAGATGAGAAGATGCTGCTCTCTATTTTGAAGATCAAGCTTCTTAACTACCTGGCTGATAAGGCAGCTCAACTCGAGGATGCGAAAGAAAAGAAAATAAAAGTTGATATCTTCAATAATTTCACTCTTGAAATTTTGAGAATGGTTGGAAAAATGATTCGGTTTGGATTGTTTACCACTCAGAAAATAAAAACAGAAAATGAATCAGCCGGAATTTTTGGAGGATTGATTCCATTTAAGAAAGAAGAAAAAAAATCGACCGGAGGAGACTCTGAAATCGAGAGATTGATTAAATACCTTACACCAATGCTTGAATACGATGAATCATATTTTGAATGCATGAGGAATGCAGGAATCAAGAGAAAGAATTACTCCACTCAGTCTCAAAACAATATACTAAAGAAGGGAATGAAGGGAATGATTGGTGGAGTAACAGACATTGGAAAAACCTTAATGTCTTTCGGAAACCTTCTTGGCGTTGGTGAAGCAAAAGGAGAGAAGAAAGAGCGAACAAAAGCCATCACTCTGAACTCAGAGATCGAAAATGAAGGAATCAAAGACCAAATTTTCAAAAAACCAGAATCTCTGAAAAAGATTCTCCTAAAGTTCTCAAACAAAACTTTCACCATCAAAGAAGATGACAACGAAAATAATATTGAAACACAAACTAAGAAGATTACTTGTGAGATTTTGGATTATATAATGGATATTAGAAAAGACTTCCTCCTCGAAAACACCATCCAATATTTCAAGTCTACAATACTTGTCAAGGATCAAACATCCATTGAGGAGCACCAGAAGAATGTAAAGAGAGACGTGGACACTTTGTTCCCAGGAGCATTCCTTGAAGTTGGGCAAAGCCTCTCGAATGAAAAGAAATTGAAAAATTATACGCACTATGAGGAAATTCGTTCTTTTGACGAAGTGCTCGAGAAACCATTCATTGAATCTCTCTTACTGGGTTTCTTCTTAACAAACTCAGCAATCGTTCAGAATTCTATCTTAGAACTGCTTCATCGCTGCTGCAACGAAAAAAAAGATTTCTTGGATTCCATAGAAAAAGTTGAGCTTCTGTTTAGTCACGAGAATAGGAAGCTCTATGCCACCATGGACAAACTTCTTAATGGATTAAAAGTCCTTTTTGCTAACAGTCAAACTTGGCTCCAGGTGATTGACAAAAACGTTCTTGCAGATTCTTTAGTGCATAAAACGCACACAAAGCTGATTCGGCTCAAAAGTTTGTTTGAGGAGAACAAAGAAGATAATGACCATCTTAAGATTAAGCAGAGAATATTTAGACACATGGGCGGTAACAAAATAATCATGCAACCACTCGAAAAGGGAATCACTCTTTGTGATACCCTCGTTGAGGTATACAAGGGACTTTCTTCTCCAGAGCAGAGGCAAAAATTTAAGAATGTGACCTCAACTATTGTCGACATCTTCAAAGTCATTCATTCAATAATGGGGCTGTTCTGTCTAAGGAATACAGCCAATCAAAAAATGGCCTATAAGAGGATTAATTTCATTACCTTCCAAAAATCCATGAACATTGGACAAATCGAACTTCTTATTGAAGTCTTTCAGACTGATTCGAAGAATCCTTCATCTTCTAAAGCACTGAATGAACAACTGATCCGATATTTGACCAGCATGATAGAAACTCATGGACGGAAAGAAATATTTTTGAAAGTGTTTAAGACGATCACTGATCAACAAACAGATGACCTTATTGAAACCGAGAAACGAATTCTGATGGTACTTTTGGAGGATCAAGTCCTTCCAGTGATCAATGTAAAAAAATTGTTCGAGTATGGCACGCTAATCTAATAAATCTTCCAAAATAAACTTAGCCATTTGTCGAATTTGAGGGAACTCCAGAAGATTCTGACATAAGTGGTTTCGAAAGAGATTCTTCTCCTTTGCTCTACACAAGCTTGCTATTACAAGTAACAATTAATACTTGCTTCTTAGACCAAGGTTCTCTAACATTCCATAAAATTTGACAGATTTTGGCCAAGTGCCTCAAGAACGACATTGGAATTAATTTGATATCAAAAGCTTACAAGGCGTTCCCACTAAAAAGTTTGATCGAACTTTTATATTCCATTTTGGATCAAGAAGTTTCTCTTTTAACCTCGAATAAAGAGAATACCGAATCTTCTCCGCTGCTGGAGGCCATCGAAAAAGCTCAGCAGGCTATAATCGATCTCATCTTGATATTCATTCAGCATTCAAAAAAGGCTATGGATGAGTTAGCAAGCTGTCATAGAGTAAAACTTATCCCTCTCTTTCTCTGTGATTAATTGTTCTTAGATTATAATAGAAGTCATAGAATTAGAGACTCGCAGGATCTTATTGCCAAATCCTGCCACGACTGCACATGTCTCATACATCTTAGGCCAATTTGTGCCTCTAATCAACATTTATCATGAAAATTTCCTAAAGGATGCGACTATGTAATTTTTCTATTAAAAAAAAAACTCTTCATCTAACATACACTTCTCTTCCACAATAGGATGTTTGACCTTGATCAAGGTTCTCAGGGGATGAGAGACTTCAAAAGCAAGCAGATCACTCTCAATTTCGCCAAAAAGCTTCTTGATAGGATCTCTACTTATATTCCACATGGCGAAGGCGAGAATAATTTCGTCAAAGTCGTTCTGCAAATGGTTGCGAATTTCAAGCTCCAGGCTCCGGAATATTTGAAGCAGATGGATGCCCTTCACGAGAAAAACA
>ENA-UOTX01002061-UOTX01002061.1-compost-metagenome-genome-assembly--contig:-NODE-2061-length-11186-cov-5.354577_pt1 | contig 11186 bp, 8 predicted proteins | sample MGYA00238143_ERZ746982 | MGnify/ENA primary metagenome ERZ746982 (study PRJEB28758, sample SAMN06268862) | compost metagenome | isolation source: single cell | place: USA: California, Emeryville, Joint... | reverse complement strand
AGCTGTTGGAGTAAATGTTGCGATTATACTCTTCCAAATTGCTGTCAAAGTTGTCGAATTCTTTCGATTAAGAAGAGCTAAAAAACTGGAGAAACGAAAACATAAGCAAACATCACAAAAGCTTACCAACGAGGAGAGTCAAATTCAGCTTCGAAGACGCCCCAAATTTAATATCTCAATTAGAGGTAATTCTAACAGTTTCAGGGGTAGCTTCAGGAACAGATTGCGAAGTGTACGTGATACAGGCAGAAACTTGAAATAATCAGCAAATAGCTCTCGTTCACATTTGACAAAATAGTTTCCTTTCTTATTATCGTAAATTCCCACCAGCAGGATTTGATTTGCAACAGTTTTCAGAATAAGATAATATTTAACATTTCTTTCAAATTCCTCGAGAAAACTTTAGGGTATAGAACCATTATATAACAAAAGTCTCTGTATTTTGTTTGCTTTTGTTACTTATTTGATCATATATCAACCCCTTAAAGTAAGATAAATGAGAATAATTACACTTCCCATCCAATTATTAATATACAGTTGTGTACGCTGACTGACATTCATTGTTGGAATCATTGAGCAGTTTGTTGCTAGCAGGAGGAGTTCTCAGCTTGATTCAAGTTCTACACCGCCTAAAATAGAAAAACAAATAAGGACTTTGTTCGGCCAATTACGCCTTTAGAATTTCCACCAGAACTATTATTTGCTTGGCATTCATTATTGGGTTGAGAAAGGATTTATTAAAGATAAAGTTAGAGAATCAAATATGAGGAATTCGAAAAACAACACTTTCTTGATCATTAAGTTCGAAGACCTATCAGATTATGAGAAATCAGTTGCAAATATTGTGAAGTTATCCCTTCATTTTTCGATAACGGGCCCAAAGAAAAACAGTATCTTAAAGACTTGCAGGATTGGTGGGATCAACTCAAGTTGTCTCAAAAGATGTCGTTTAAGAATATTGATTTGAGTTACAGCACGTGAATCCTAAAGTATTGGTTTTAAACTCTAGTTGAGCAGGAAAAGCCTGTGTTTTAACACTCGGGGTTATTAAGGAAGTATACTCCGACCTCTACAAACTTGTCACTCACTCAAAATACCACTAACATAGATTGGGGCGCGTTTTTCAGATAGAAGCTCGGTAGCTGAGTTTCTTGAGAGATCACTGAAAAACTACATGCCCTTTACATAAATGGTTATAATCTTTAAAAAATTGGATAGGCTTCATAAGTTACTTGCCGCAATAACCGTCAGGGCAAGTTTTTCAATGGAGCACCGTTACTTTGAACTAAATTAGAAAAAAAGTAAACTATAACATCCAAATTGCGAAAAAAAATCAGAATAGATAAATTATCAACTCGAAACATTCAAATAATTCGCTCATATTTCGGATAATGGTTACCTACAAGAAATTCAGTGATATAGCTACAGCAAAATAGAAGGACTCCTCTAGTTATCTGATATAACCTATGGTCAACTTTCATGAAAATTTTACCCCAAAAATCATTTTAATTCTTTTAATATTGAACAGAAGCCTAAGCGAATGATTAAATAAAGTTTTTCAATGTTGGCCTCTCCTCTCAATTTCTTGAACTGTTGAAGTTTTTCAAACTGAGTTGGCTTAATATACGAAAACCGAGTCTGATCTGTGAGAACTGTTAACGCTAGGGAAATTCCAACGATTTCTTTTTCTTGCTATAAATGAGTTCCTTTATTTTTATTTGTTGTATCGATCCATACTTCTGCTTCAAGTAAGATTGTATTATCAACTCTCATAGAGGGAAAACAAAATAAAAGTTTTTTAGCGATTATGAACTGGTCCAACCTCCCTATTTATCTTGATTCGATATAGACAGCAAAATTTCTCTTTCATTTTTATGCAATTGTCTCCCCATTAAATTTGTTTCTGCTAATTATCTTCTCGAAAGAGAATGAAAGATGTTCTGATATATGTTTTATGTGATAAACTTTCCCAACAAACTACCAATTGTAGATCGCAACGAGTTATTTATCAGACTGCAATTTTCAATTATTCTTTATTAGATTGTTCTTCAATTTTTGCATTTTATTATTTTATTGTTGTCCTATTTATGAATTTTTTATTTGTCATCTAGAGAAAGGCATAAGACGAGAGGCATAGAATACAACACAATAACTAACGCCATCGTCAGATAAAGGATCATAGAGAATCCAGCTATAATAATAAAGGACAGCTCAATTACTATTATTTTTTCAAGAATTACAGTTAATGAGTTATAGTTACTGAGTAATAACTTAACATGCTGCCTATAGCATGCCATACCAACGTGTCCACGTGAGTGCTTCTCAAGTTTTGATGTCTTTCGACATTAACTGCAAGTAAATACTCAGATTCATAGTAAATCTATTTGTTGGAAATTGCTTTTCCCCCTATCAACGCATGGAGTAATTATTCTTAGCAATTGCTTCTAAAACAAATAATTTGAAAGGCCTAGCCCTATGTATTTTGTTATTTAATGTAGTTTTGTTGTTGACGACACTGTTGGTGTCTTCCTCTATTTTCTCATAAAATACTTCTGATTAATAGGACAAATTTTCAGAGAAATGCATATCTTGCCTCTTCAAATCCCTAATGAATCGCTAGGATTCAAAAGGAAATCCATGAGAAGAGCCATTCTTTATTTCTAACTTGAATCATGCTTTTCATCAAAGGAGATCCTATTAGAAATGAACGCAAAAAGTGGTCTTCTTACTATTTCTGGCCCAATAATAAGTAGCCTCAACAATTTATAAGAATTTATAGCTTCGAGAAGTTGTCTTGAATGTTGTCCGTCGAAATGAAGTAGAAAGATGTCATAGAACTTAATAGTTAACCAAGAGAGATTAGTAGCATAGATATTTACAAGCACCTACTTGGCGTATGCAGTATAAATGACTTACCGGTCTTCATATCTCGAATTCTTACACTTAGAGAAGCGCTTGCAAGCTTTCCAACAGTAAATTATTCCTATGTTTGAGTATTAATTGATAAATAAAATGTGTGAGCAACTAAATTCATGATTCTGAAACTATCATTCTGACCTTTGGGAGATTGTGCAAATTTCACTAATTTATTTGGATACTTGAGTAATTGAATGGAGTTTTAATAATGGAAGGAGTAGAAGTCGGCTCCTATTTAATTATGAGCTTCTTTATGACATGGTGTAAAGACATGCAATGAACTTCTTTTTTCAACGTCGTAGTACAAACAACGCCCATCAACTGGATTGCTAAGCCGAGGTCAGAGAGTTTAGTGTTGAGAGAAAAAAGAAATACAATCTATTTCATTTCATTTAATTAACTACATAATTGATGAATCTGAGGTTCTTTTGAAGAAGCTAAAGAGAATCCAAAGCAGGAAGCCTTGGATCAGTCCCGCAAACTATAGTTTCATTGTTCAGGATTCAAGTCAACGTTTTTTTCACACTACTTTGAATAAATCCTTTCTTAATTCATATACAATTATGAAACATTGCTTCATTACTGAAGGTCCTAGCTAATTTATGCTACTTAGCATCGTACCTTACAAAACAAACCCCAACATTTGGTGGTTTGTCATTCAATGACGACGAGTTAATCTCTCAATAATTTCATAAAAATGAATAAGGATGTATTTGAAATATGAAATTAACAACTGACCTTCAATAATAAATAGAATGAGTTTTATGATTCCTTTGGTCTGTGAGCCAGTTTCCTTGGCGATGATACTTCATACTCACATCGATATGAAGCAGACTGATCTGATTTCAGCTAATTATTAAAGAACGTTACAAAACTAACCATAAAAACAGATATTTACATTCATTCGGAGAAACAACAGAATGAATCATTTTTCCAGTGTTAATGTCCCATATTTTTACTGATTTTCCTCGATACGACGAAGAGGGACTTGCCAGCAGATCCCCTTTAAGATTCCATCGAAGACACCAACCTATTTCCCATGTGAACTAATTAGCACTGAAAGATGAAGGAGAAAACTTCATTCGCAGTAAAGGAGCGCATGCATCAAATGAAGTGATATTCTTACTAGGATAGACCTTACTGAATGTTTTAACAAACTTCGATTCTCGTCGGTCATAAATTTCAATATTTTCATAGTATGTTTCCAACGCCAGCAAATTCCCATTGCTTGGACTAACATCGATCCAATGTGTCATATAGGCCTCTAATCATGAGTAAGTTAAAAAGCGAGAATAAGCATGCCATTGATTAAAACAGTTGCTAAAGCAAGGATAATTGTCAAGAAACGGTGTCATGCATTCTCGTAGATCAACGAGACACCTCACCAATTGACTCATGTTTAATAAATTGGAAGAATTATACAAAATAAATCTATTTACTTCCTTCTGCCAGAGCGATAGAAGTCTTTAACATGAAAGTTTTTTTCTCAACATCGAGAATATTGAGTTTTTGCCCATCGTACTTCAAGTATAAGAGAGCTTCATCTTTATTGGTACTCCATCTACAGCGACCAAAACAATCTAAATTGTTATATAAATTTATACCGTGGTATTTTTACCGGAGAGGGTAACCGTGTCTGTCTCCAGACAGTATTTCTCATAATCAGTATTCACAGCCTTTAAAGTGCATACTCCATATTTATCGAGCATCGCTGCCATTTCTCCATTTGGATGAAAATCAAGGCTAGTGATAAAATTTTCTACAATTGGCCAAGTCTGGTGAAAAAGCAGCGAGAAATGTGTAAAATTACTTCGCTGGAAAGAAGGAAATTCCAAGTTCTTTGAAGTACTAGACCCAGAGGGCCATTTTGACTTTCGGTAAAGTTTGGCGACTTCACCACTTTTGTTGTGATAGCTTTCGAGCCCAAACAGATGGTAAGCGACTTTCCCTTCAACAGGCATTGCTCCAAGTATGCCCCTTCGTGAATTATGTGAAATGTCTCCATAGCCAGTGACTAATCAGTGAATTTACAAATTTTTGTTGAGATTATGCAATCTCATTTTTTTAAATACCTCCAAGAACCTCTTCGAATGAATAAACTTTCCTCGCCTGTCCTTTTTGCGATAGGTCAAATATTCCCAAATTCGCGGATTTGTCTGAGCAGTGGTTGAGAGATACGAGAAGACTTGTATTTGAGATTTCCTTCACATGGGTATAACTGCCTATTTAAGTGAATGGGCAAAGCGCTGGCTCAAATTTAGATAAATATCAAATACTATCCACATCGTTGAGTTGAATGCCTCTAAAGTTAGCGTAATTCTCTTTTGCTTCAATATCGAAAACGTTGATATTATTAATACTCAGTTTCGAGCTCCATGCAAGAAGTTGTGAAGGTTTGTATTCTATTCAAATCGTATTAGCGAGAGCATCGAAGATCATGGATGTATTTCACAACCGGAGAAAAAAATAAAAATAATTTTACGATTTTCAGTTGAAGAGGTCATCTGGTTTTCATCTTTGACTTGCCTTTCTTTTCTTGAAGGACAGCCTACCACCGAATGCTTGTTTCCCATCGATTATAGCTATATTTTAACTCAACTAGTGTGAAATATACTCTATTGTGACAATTAATCTTGAGTAATTAATTGGTGTACTCTGATCACGGTATCATTTATTAAGGCAGGACCTCAGAGCGGATCTTATCAGATTTGAAGATCGCTACCTTAACCATTCAGGTATTTCATAGCATCTATTAGTTAAAGACCAACGAAGGAGGCTATCTTCGTCAGTAGTAGCTTATCGATTTAACATCTGAAAATTCTATGCATTCTTTAAGCGAAGTTTGACGCTGCAACCTTCTTGAAACCAAATATATTTAAGAGCAAGCATTTAAGATAGCTATATCTTAGGTGCAAGAAAACTCATCCACTTGAGAAAAAGATGAAAAAACCTTTTCAAGAAAATGATTCTTACTTGAAATATTTCCATATAAAATAAATTCGGAGCCTGTGCTGGAAACACAATCGAATTCGGAAACATTATCGTAACGACAGAGGGAACGGGGGGAAAAAAGGATCATTCATTTCTATTATCCAGCTTTTTAAATTTTTTTTAACGAAGATTGATTCAATTTTCATAGATCCCAAGGTATATGGCCGATATCATCCAAATTGCTCAGCTAACCAGAGATGACGTTATTGGCTTGCCTCTTGATTTGGAAGTAAATTGATTCTGACTCGATTAAATTTTATATCATTAGAAAACGCATGACTCTATTCTCTGCAAATTCAGAAGTTTATGTCTCATAAAATCGGAATTCGTAATGAATACTCCTCCCAAAAATACCTCCAAGATGAGAATCCCATCAATCAGATCGTAAAGGCCCATTTCTTTCTGACGAGACCATTTGAAATTTACTAAAATCAGACCGAAGAGAGCGAAAAACCGTCGACAGCCGATCATCTCATCAGATCTCTTGAGTCTCAAATTGAGGATCTGACAGGACTATTACAATCAAAGGAGCTCGAGATTGAAGTACACTCATCACCCAATGCATCGTCCATTAACGACCCTGTCCATAGACGCTACTCAACGAAATAGGCAAATATAAAGATGAATCAGGTGTCCTCGACCCCGAAGCAGCACACGTAAGCGCCTAAGAAACCTTATAGTGAATCCTCTCTGCTAGATAACTGAGCAATATGAGCAGTTCATCGAGAGTCTCAATGAAAAAAATCAGGAGCTTGAAGAACGAATTGAATACTTAGTGTATTCGAACGATAAGCATATACAAGCAATTGAAAAGTATATTCAGAATATTACACGTGACGTGACACTCATTTCCATTGCTCATATAGGATGGAGCTGGAAAATGAGGCTCTCAGGGCAGAAATTGAAAAGCTCAATATCGAAATTAAAAAACTAAGCCGTGATCAGCATGCAACTCAACCTATGCGTCGGGATGACAGACGCTGTTTCTCACAGCTATTTGAATATTTTCCACCTCGAGAGCCTTCGACTCAGTCTAGCATCCTTTTAGACAGTTCAAAATTATTTGAGGAGCAGTGTAAAAACGAAGAGGCTTGGTTCTCTCAAATCGAAGAGCTGAAAGAGAAGGTTTCAATGTTTCTATCTTTGGTAATTCTAACATTGGTAATCAAAGCTGGAGACTGAGAAATCGAAGGTTAGAGACCTTGAGTTTCTGATAATGAATATGAAAAACTCGAACCAGCGCTTGGCTGCGGATAATTTCAAGCTGAACGAGGATAAGCGACAATTAGAAACAAAATTTGGATATTTCAAGGATGAATATGACAAAATGAATGAAATCCGAATGCAGGAGAGGCTCAAAATTGATAGTTTGGTTGCATTTTGCAACCTGCTGGAAAATTACGGTTGCAGTTGCGAAGAATCAACCTCTCAGATAGCAGATCTCCCAAGGCTCATTATAAATTATCTCAATGGCAGTATCCAGACTTTGAATTTCAAGTATGATAGATAGTAAATGGCGGTGTTATTAATTGGCTTGAAGCTCTAGGAAATATAGCGATTGGGACATCCCAAGAAACAACTCGAGAGCCAAATCACAGAAAGTGAAGCACAATGAGTCACTTGCGCAGGAAATTCAGAATATTGATATTTATTCGGTGCAGCAGAGCATCAAAGAGGTGAAGGAGGAAATGAATAAAATGTTACAAACGATGAACAAAAACACTCAAGATGGTAACGGTAGGACTATAGATTGGTCTTCGCGGAAGAAAATGGATTTGTTTCAAGAAGATCTCTGTGTTGCACAAGAGAAAAAGCATCCTCCGAAACTATTGAAGCCAAGTAAGATTAATTTATGAAACACGCTCTTATTTCACGAAAATAGCAAAATTTTTCCTTTCGCAAGCGATTGCGCATTCCAATAGCCTTTTATGGAGTCTAAGGAGACCGCCTGTTGTGATATTAGACAATGAAGGGAGCTTGTCTGATGAAAGTGACATATCAGATAGTTAGTTGGAGTGTTGTAATAAAATAAAAATATTATTTTTATTTGTTAAGATTGCTTGTACTAAGCGTACTGTTTATTTAGGTAAGTTCTGTTAATTCATATTTAGGTATGGTGAAAAACTTCTTTTTTATTATCAAAAATCTCCTCTCCTATTGTGCTGTATGAAGTGTAGATACTTATGGCGGCTGGACCGTCTAAATCTGATAAGCTTATCTATACAGGTATTTTGAACATCAATAGTAGTAGATGTTAGTATTTTCTTTGGAATACTGATGGGTATGATTACGGAAATATGGTACTGTGTCTTGATTAAAAAAGTATTTATTTAGTTCTAACTACTAGTAGTAAAAAATACTTTAGGGAGAATGACTCAAGACCACTCAATAGTATGTTTGAAACACTATCCATTTATTCAATAATTCGAATTAACAGTTATTTTCATAGTATTTTTCAGCACAAAGAATTAAGTAGCTGATCGGTTTCAATGCGATAATTTCATCATATAAGGTAGAGAATCAAAGTATAAGCATCTGTTCCTATACAGAACACCTGTAATTCTAAGAATGAAATTGCAAATTGCCATTGCCATGATGTTTTACTCATCTAATTTATTCCCACAATTTTAGTTAAATCTGAATCAGCTACACCCATCACCTCAACCATTATACAATCAAGAAAATTTGAATTATTTTTCAAATCTCAATTAGCGAAAATATCTCATGTTATCTTACTCTTATTGCTCCATATAAGCCTGCACCGCCTTTTCGCGACTACCTTAGAAGCTCTTATTTCTAACCAAAGCAGCTAGATATATCCTCTTGGACATCAAGCAATAACGGGAGTATTGCTCCAATCTTCAAGCTTTTTTTGTAGGTGCTATCAGGCGGTCCCATAACCAAATGGAGATCAATAAGTCCATTGAGAGCATGAGAATCTAAGTGTTATAAAAACGGTGTATCTTTGCCGAAATACCTGTACTTTTCTTTTTAAATTTTATTATAATCCTGCCCATAAGGGTTCTTAATTATCCAACGGGTTTGAATAAGCAACTGATAATGAGTCTTAATCAAATATGTAGCTAGATAGATAGGCTTTATAACTCACAGCATCTAAATTCCACTACTGCTCAGAAAATCGTACAGGCGATGCAGCACGCTTTGTCTCGTCTCTTGCCCGCTACGTCCTCCAGCAACCCCCAATTCGCCTTTTCTTGCGTAAATTGAAGATCATCAAAATCTGTATCCTCGACTTCATCGAAATTGAAACCAAGAAGCGCGATCTCATTATTATTTGAATACTTAATGAAGGCGTCAGCTGCTCTCTTCTTCGAAGAGGTAGCTTTTTCCAGTTTTGGCAATCTTGGAGGCGAATCTGCTGAAATACTCTTTTCCACAGCACCATCCTTCTGTTCAGAGGAAAACTTCACTGCTGCAGATCCCTTCCTTTTTGGAGACTCTTTCTTTCTTGCAGGACTCTGCCTGGAGAGGATTGAACATTCTTCCGTTGGAACTCTGGAATAATTTTCTTCTTCTTTAAGAGAGCCATTACTATTCGGAACATTAGAATTCATTTGTATGGAGTTGTCAGTTAGGCCGTTTTCAATGGCAGACCTGCCCTTTTTATATGCTTTCTGCTTATGGTTTTCGACAATCTTCTCTAAAAAGCTATCTATGATGAAACACGAATGGAATACATCGGGCTTTCTTCCTGTTGTGGTATTTCTAGAAAAGAGTGAAACTCGTTTCTCTTCTTCATGGCTTAGATTTAGCGAGAGCATTGAGGCCAGTTTATTTTCAGATTTCCACTTTTCTTTCGTTGTTAGGTGAAAATTAGAGGGAGAAGAGCTGAACCAGTATTTTTCATTTGTACCATTCTTAGAATCCTGGTCTAATGGGTTGGATGGACGTGATCGATACCAAGAGGTTTTTGGGTCAGGCGAGGATCCAGCAAGATTATCTAATCCATGCTCGGGTTTCTCTTCAGGAAGATTCTCAAGAGCAGTTGGGATGTTTTTATTTTCTGTATTGGTTTCTCCATTCGGAGTGGGAATACTGCCTTGTCCTTCTGAAATCCTCCCATTGGGTTTTTTCGTTGAGAAGAGGCTAGGACTAAAGATCGCTGCTCCCTTTGATCCTGGAGTCACATTTTCAGAACTCGGCATCCAAGTAGGCAAACTCGTTCTTAGACTCGAGTCGTTCGAGAGGTTGGCTGATTTCTTGGGCCCCAGCTCATTTGATGAACTTGATTTTGCCGGTTGCTTCTGCGCTTTACTGAGAAGCTTCCTCATTTCAGCGTCGCTCTCCACTGTCTGATAAATAGTCAAGATCAGCTCTTTTAGTCTCTCAATTGCTAATTCCACCAGGAGTTCGTCCAGAGATGCAGCCAATTGTGAGATTAGCGGCTTTATTGAGTTGAGTTCCATCTTTAAAAAGTTGTCATACAACTTGTCGATAAGCCCTAGTCCCATATGTGGGAAGATCTTCCTGAGAAACGTCCTCAAGTGTGTTCTCATAACAGCATTAGTTTCAGGTTTACTAAAGTCAGTCTCTGGCCCAACAGATTCTTTTTGGTTGAATATGAATTTGAGAAATCTTTTCTCCAGTTCTTTTTGATTGAATCGGTTCCTTTGCAATGCGTCCGCCCAGACAGTGTACTCTTCCAAAATGACGTTCTGTCTTGTTTGAGGGTCAGAGTATTTCTCTTTATCCTGTAGCAGACTCTTCAGTGAGGAATGAACACAAATACGATAAGCTAACCAATTCAAGAGGTTGCGAGTTAGCCGCACCTGTCTTCCTGATCCCTTTGTTGAGTTTCTCTTGGAAACCTTTTCCTTCAACTCCTTCAGTATTACCCTTAACTGCTCACGAGAGAGTGTGTCGGTGTAAGAGTTCCGCAAGAGAATTAGCCCCTGTTCGAGCTGTTTAAAGTCTACCATAGGAAATTCAAAGTCTTCTTTCAATCGGATACCTAATGATTTGAGTTTCGCGTAGACTGTTTCCATTTCGAGGCAACTCTTTTAGTTTTTCGTCTATTCCGCATATTACTTCTAGAGTCGTCATACGTACTTTAATTTTCTTTTTGATATATTCAGAACTGATGGTAAGCATGATAAACTTCTTCTAATTTGGCAATTGTGTATGTTTTCGTGAATAATCTCGAAGTCCGCTTGAGAAACAACTCAAACGGCTCAGCAGAAAGAGTATAGATCTTAAAATACGAGGTCCAATGAATTTCATATTTCTACTCACAATTCAAAATAACTTCCTATTTAGTG
>ENA-UOTX01002060-UOTX01002060.1-compost-metagenome-genome-assembly--contig:-NODE-2060-length-11197-cov-20.675629_pt1 | contig 11197 bp, 7 predicted proteins | sample MGYA00238143_ERZ746982 | MGnify/ENA primary metagenome ERZ746982 (study PRJEB28758, sample SAMN06268862) | compost metagenome | isolation source: single cell | place: USA: California, Emeryville, Joint... | reverse complement strand
CTGGGCAATTTTTAAGAGTTTGGTAGCCTAGTTAAAACAGATCCTTTGTTTCTTGTACATGTATAGATAAACATTATTACACGTAGCTAACTAACTTCGAATCAATTTTACACCAGCAATAACCAAAGCAATATATCTATTCTTTCTCTCAAACTGAATCCTAGTCATTGTCACTACAGCTAATTTTACCGGTGCTGGTGGAGCAGCTGTTTCAGGTGGCCAGGCAGCGAGCTCGGTTGCAGGAGGCGTTCTGTCTTAGAGTCTTGTCAGAATGGAAATAATCGGAGAAATAACTCCGCAGTAACAATAAGATTAAAATAAAGATTTTTGTAGTTGTCGCTTTCATTCATGAAATTCCAGTCTCTCTGACTTAATTCTTTCTGCGCACCAATTTTGAGACATGATGCCATAAAGATAAGGAGAGAGTTACCGATTGCATTTCAAGACAATGAGGAGTCGCCAAAGTTAAATATGTTTTTTGAGAATTGATTAGATTCGCAAAATTACAATCAATGTAAAAACATCATTATTTGAAGCGGATGCTATAGCAAGATAGTTTTCAGCGAGAAAGCCAAAATTTACCCACAGGAAGGAAGAATTATAAAATGTATTGAAAATCATATGCAAGTTTAAAATAACAGCACACGAAAGTATTTCTGTCATTTAAGTAATCTTCGATTACACTTCATGCTTATTTCCAAAAGAATATAAAAAAGATGATAAAATAGCTTTCAAAGTTACGGACTTAAAAATTTAGCCGGGTTATCTATCACCTTTAAGAGTAATTTGCAGGAAATTAAAGTCTGGCAACTTCATGAAATTAAAATTTATATATTTTTCACGGAATCTTCGGTACTCAATTTCAAAGCAAAAAAAGGATGCAAAACAACCTTAACTCAGGCACCGAAGACGCAAATAAAGGGATAAGTCACTCTCAGCCATGGCTTTTGTCCAATGAAGAACCAAAACTCATTGGTAGCACATACATACCGAATTTGTGATTACGCTTACTGAGTTTTATTCAAATGTCATTTTGGATAAAAGGCAATTCCGAAGAGCTGTTTGTTTTCTGCTCAAGAGAGACCAACACTATCACCGCTGCTGACCTTGAGGACAAGAAAGAAAGCATTTATATTAGCGGAGTTCAACTCACAATATCAGATGGTAATATATAATAATCGATGCTAATAAATGAAATAACGATGAAGATAATCCATGGAGGCTGACGCAAGTGAAAGGCATCCCAAGTTTGGGGTATCTCATTTCTCTCCACCACTCCTGGAAAATATCTGCCAATATGGAGATATTTCACGTTTCTAAGAAAGGAGAAGTGCGCAAGGTCTATTCTTTTGAAGAAATTCACGCAGGTAACTGTTCGTTCATTCGTGCTAAGACACTTCCGACCACCTATGGTTGATTTCTTGATTTGTCCCGTTCATTGTAGCATCTTATATATTTTTCACTGATGATGATGAACTGTAGTTACAGGTTATGGAGATATCACTTACAATTCAAGAAGAGGCATCCTTGGGACAATCTCTGTTTCAGGAAAGATATCATATCACCTTTACACAATAGACACTAATCCCTCACAAATGAATAATTCCGTCAAACTTTGTCGAAAGTCTAAGTGGCATCCTGAATACAGCACTTCAGCAGGTCTTTCTGAACTTTTCTAATTGTGAATTTACCTTACCATTGGTTTACTCATCAGAAAATTATGTTGCGAGTCTCGACTTTGATCCGAATAGTGAGGTTGTGGCTACAATCGACCGATATGGCGTATGCTTACTTTCAGATATCAATACCAGCAATTATCTCTATCACCTACCAATGATGGATCAAAACAAATCAGGTAATTTTATCATATTTTTTTTGTTCATTCTCTTCCAACAGTCTCTTCTTGATACTTCAATCTTTTATCTAATTTTTAACTTGATTATCTATTAAATCAATTAGATATGTGCTGCTACTGCAGATGGAGCACCAATATGGGCGAACCTCTCTTGTTCTGCAAGTATGAGTTTAGTCAACTCAATATTCTCGATGTCGAAAAAAAAAACTCTCACTCTGAAGAGCCCTTTCAAACTCGATAATGAAAGTAATTACTCTGAATTTATTTGAAATGAGTTCAATTCACACGTTTTCGCTGTTTTTGTAGATTACACAGCTGGGATCGATATTTGCCAACAGGACGGAAATTTACTGGTAACAGGAGGAATGGACACGAATATCAAAATTTACGATCGACGTGAATCGAAGTTTGTTAGAATCTTTGAAGAGGCGCACTTCGGTAAGAAACCGCATTTTGCTTTCAGATAGCTATATGATCATTGTCAACAAATGAGCTAATTTTCTTTGTTGTTTAGATTTTTTTAATATTTATAACTCAATTATTCAAGAGATTATATCGGCTGTGTGAGATGGAATTCTAGTGGGGAGTTGTTAGCAAGCGCTTCTCAGGATGGAACAGCAAAGCTGTGGGATTCAAAACAGGCAAAGAAATTAGATGTGAAATCACTCCAGATGAAAGTAAGTCGTTATTCTAAAGAAGAAAGTCTCATTAAAATATAAGGTGACATTTCGTCAGTTTGCTTCCTCTAGAGCAATTACACAAGCATAATATCAAAAGAGACCAACTCAGTATTTCGTCAATACAATTAATGAACGAAACCAAAGTCAAAGTTCACTTGCTGAGGACAGCTTCATAATTATTTTGTGCAATTCATACCAAAAACATTTATCAACGATGATATGTTGTCTAATCCAAAGAGAAAACTGATCACGATTTAACACACAAATTAGGTCAGCATGATGGTAGGCTCAATAAATTACCACCATTAGAAACGATCAAAACAGAAGAAATATCAATTTAGAGATAGCTTATGTATCAAAATGCATTTATTTAGTTTATTAAGTTGCCGAAAGAAACCAACAGAGAAGAAGAATACAGGTAGAATAAATAAACTTAAGTAATAAATGACTGCAATTTAAGCATTCAGTTAACGTGCAGTTAAACTTCCGGTTTTTTTGAGTCGTTTGATTCACCATGAATGCAAAATTCAACATTTATGTATCTAGCAAACTCTACGATTATCATAATTTCTCTTTTTACTCAAGCAGCGAATATTTCATGACTCCGCATTCGCAAAGAGACATCAGATATCAGGTTATTTCTTCGCTCTTTCTTAACTGTTTCCTATATGATTTTTGAGCGCATGACAAGTTTTACGAGGTTTTTCTTTATTGTGCAGCGATCTATCATAACCGCTCTTTATATCCAAATTTCGTTCTAATTTAAATAGTTTTAAACTAGTCCGATCATTTTTTTGTTGGCAGAAAAATTTTGAGATCAGTGAGATCTCTAAAAGTCATCTTTCGATCGACTCTTACCTTGATCAATTTATTTGAATCACAAAGACTTGAGAATGAAGAAAACTATAAAATATATGAGGTGTGAATTATTCGACATTAGTTATCGGTACTAAATCCAAAAGTCATTCCAAATCGTTCTATAATTTAAGAACTTCGATAAATACATTTATTAAATTTGCTCTCAATTAATTAAAACCTCAGCTATTTAATCAAGATCGATTTTGATAATTAAATAAATTCACATTTCTAATCTGTTCTTCACAAATTGAAGAAATCATGCTACCAAACAACGAGACAGTCAATATCAAGGCTGCCTTTGATCCTGAGCTGGAGGATCTTCAAATCAAAGACAATGAAAAGTTCAATAAAGGTTTAAAATAAATAAAGAAGAGTTTGGAGAGCAAGTTTCATCTCAACTAGGTTCGGAAGAAGAGAAACAAGTCCAAAGCGAAGGACAACTGTCTATTTCGTTTGGAAAGACGAGCCTCATTCCTGGTAAACACATTTTCAAGTATGAAGATCCTCATTTCTGGAACGATCCAACCTTTGGTAGAAGAGACAACTACGAGCTTTCCTTCTTTGTTGGCTTGGTGTTCGAGAGACACCAATAACATCGACGTTGAAAATTATGAGACTGGAGAAACTTATGCTAGCTTTGACGGAGCTCACATCCCTTGGGCAGGTAGCATTGAGAACCTCAAATTAGATTGAGGTTGATATTGGGATGATATTTAGATTATAGTTGGTCACATGTGAAAGAGATACCAAACACAAAATTGCTTGTGTCCCTTCATCATCAATACTTTTCATCAGCCAATATGACGATATTTGACATATCAAAGCAAGACCGAATCAAGGAAATTTATTCTCTGGGTCCAGTCTCAGGAGGTATAATTAATTTTTCTTCTCTTCTTCATTTGAATAATAATATTTTTTCTCTAGCAACTGGCTGGGGAGACGTGACTTATAACTCACGCAGAAGCATCCTCGGCGCAGTCCCTCTCTGCGGGAGAATTGCTTACCATTTGTTTAAAATTAATGCTCAAGATTCCAAGACTGAAGAGAGAGTCAAGCTGTATCGAAAGTCAAAGTGGCATACCCAATATCGTAAGGACACTTGCAATTAATGAATAGAATTAATTTTGTAAACAGAGAATGCTATTTCCGGACTTGACTTCAATCCTACTGGAGAGCATGTAGCTACCATTGACGACAGAGGCGTATGTGTAATATCGAATGTAGACACTAGCAAATACAGTTTCCATGTGGAGTATGGCGGGTCATGGGATGGTAATATTGATTACTGTCATCTTTTCTTTCCTTCCAAAGATAATAATAGATAAATTTTGTCGATATCAATTTTCCCTTCTATTTTTCATTTAATTTATTAGATTCATGGGTCCGCTGCAGATGGAGCTCTAATGCTGACGAACCGTTAATATTCGTGAAGTACGACATGAAGCTACTCAATATACTAGATGTTGAGAAGCAGGTTGATACTTTGAAGAATGCAGTCGAATTAGAATGTCATTGGGGTGATCGGGGTAATTGCAATTCAATTTTTTAAAAATTTATTTCTTCTTGGGCTCTTCGCCTCCTATGCAATTATTATCCATTACAGTGGAGGAAGAGTCATGGCTCTCTTTCTCACACAGGAATTGAGAGACTTAATTTTTTGACATTCTTTGGTGTATTGCTATTTAACATTCTGTTTAATTGAGCCTATCTTAACATTTCAAGGCATGACCCTCTGGATTGACGTTTGCCCAAACAATGGAAATCTACTTGCTTCTGGTGGTCAAGATGAAAACATCAAGATATTTGACAAACGACAATCTAAGATTGTTCAAACATTTGATGACATACACAACGGTGATATTTTTTGATTCGTTTAATAAATTTCTTTCTGAAATCAAATTATTACTTTTAGATGAGATTTACTGTGTACGATGGAAGTCAAACGGCGATAAGCTTGCTAGTTCTTCAAAAGATGGGATCATAAACGTGCTGGACTTCAAGACTGGAGAAACGCTCTTTTCGGGGAAGACTTCGGATGAAGGTAAATGAATAAAAATTAATATTTGTAACCCTCATATAATGATCAGGAGACGCAATGTCCGTCTGCTTCATTTAGGAAAGGTGAATTGTGAATGGCACGTAGAAAGACAAAACAACTATTACAATTATAACGATTAAAATATGAGGCGATGAAATTCGATTAGTCAATCTAATTCTAGGTTTGTTTGACATACATAATTCAGCATATTTTCTCGTGCTCTTATCTGAAGTAATTATCAATTGCTGGGAGTTTTCAAACAAATAAGAAAAAAAATTTGAATTACTGATATATAGTTAAAGAGTGGGAATCTTTAAATTTTTGAGCCATTAGAAAATGTAAGATTCACATATTGCATGCAAAATTCGGCAGATTTTCGAACTGAACTATTAGGTGTGTAGACTTCTCTTTCGCTTTCAACAGTAAAATGCAAGATAAATAGACTTTAGAATCGTAGAATATTAGGAAATCAAATACCTTTTTTCGAATTTGCTTTGAATTTTATAAATTAGTAGATTTTGTTAAATGATGGCCAAAAGACGACATTGCTGGAATTGTTTCAACACACAAGCGCTGTTGCCTGATCACAACGCCAGCGTTGAGTCCTTGAAATGAAGATTTCAACTCGGTTCTTACTTTATGGTCTTGATGATGCGATTACCAACACCTTAAAATAATTACTGTAAAATTCTCTCTTTATTTAATTATTCTCTCATCGAATCAAGTATTCACTTATGAGTTTGAGTTGTTTTTGTGAATTAAAAGTTTATTTTCGCACTCTTGAATTAACATACAATGCTCTCAAAAAGCGAGTCAAATGACAGTCAGAGATCGACTCATCCAGACCTTGAAGAGTCAAAAGCCAAAAGAAGCTCACAAAGCGATGATCTATCTGAAAATCCCACAAAAACTGGTACTATTACCTTTATCTATTGATTTCATGAGATTCTCTTTTTTACTTTCTTTTTTTTCCCAATTACGATCTAAATTTGGATAGAGATAGCTTCTATATCTCCAACACGGCTTGCCTGGTCCTCAGACTCGAATAATAAGATTCGTATCACTGAGCTTGAATCGAAGCAAGAGGTGACTAACTTTAATGGAGTTAAACTCAACAAGGTCAATGGTATTTCTAAACTTCTCATATTCGTTTCTAAACTGATGAATATCCACTCAGAAAATAGCCGCTGTTGGACTCACGTGAAAGAAATTGCAAACACAGGGCTCTTAGTTTCTGTTCATCACTGCTGGAGCACATCTGCTAACTTAGAAGTATTTGATGTTTCACGTAAAGGGCAACCGAAGAAAATCTATTCGTTTGATGAAGTTTCTGGAGGTAGAATCTTTGCTAAAATCCATCTCATAATCATTTTAGTGACTGGTTATGGAGACGTGACCTATAATCCACGGAGAAGTCTTCTTGCGGCAATTCCTGTGGGAGGAAAGATAACTTACTATCTTTATAATTTCACCAGTGGGAAGACTTGTAATATCGGAAAACTCATTCGGAAAGTGAAATGGCAATCTCACTTTAGGAAGACTTACTTTGGTATTTAATTATTTTTTTCACACAGGTTTCTTGAACTCATTTGCTCCTAGGAAACCCCATAACTAGCCTTGATTTCAATCCTAATGGAGAGACTATCGCGACACTCGACTACAATGGGACATGCCTAATATCATATGTAAACTTCGATTATGGCTTTCATCTGAGCAGGCTGGTAAGGACTACTAATAATGGTGAGCAAAATTTTCAATATTTCTAGTTCTCAGCACCCTCATTCCCTCCAGTTGTTTCTGCTCACTTTTTAATAATAATTCTTCTGCTATATTAAAATTTTTAATATTACACTAATTATTCTTTAGATTATTGGGGCCGTTGCAGATGGAGCCCAAATGCTGATGAACCCTTGCTATTCGTCAAGTACGATTGGTCAAAACTCACTATCGTAGATGTTGAGAGACAAGATCTTATTTTGAATAGTCCGGTTCAAATCGAATCAAAGAGTAAGTATCAGTTATTTTTATTCTCCCTTCTTCTCCTTCGACGACTTTATATATTTCTTTCTTTTTCTTGAAATTAATTTTGATTCTTTTTAGACAAGACAATCTGGATTGATGTCTGCCAAAGCAATGGAAACCTACTAGCTTCCGGTGGTAGTGATCGCAATGTGAAGATATTTGACAAACGAAATGCAAGGGTTGTCCAAACATTTGATGGCATTCATACAAGTAATATTTTTATTAGGTTAAAAAAATACTTCTAACGCCTGAATTCTTGTTTTCTAGATCACATCAACTGTGTGAGATGGAGTCCAAGTGGTGATATGCTTGCGAGTGCTTCAGATGATAAGACAGTAGCACTATTGGATTTCAGGACTGGGAAAAAGCTCTATACTGGAGAGACTTCAGATGATGGTAGGCAAATTTTCATTGCTAATCAATAATAACTATTCTTATCATCTTAGAAGGAGCTGCTATGTCTGTCTGTTTCGTTTAAGAAAGATTCAAAGTTAATAGTCATCACATGAAGAAGTAGCCACAAGAAACAATTAGGAGAATAAGTATCGGTGATGATTAGTGTTGAGAATTATTACCGCGTGCATATCTTATTTCCTTATACATATCTCAGTTTCATTATGCATACTTCCGATCTCTCAGAAAAACAAACAAAACTATTAGAATGAGGACATTGAAAATTCTCTCTGAGTCAACTGAACAGTGACGAATAAAATTCAAATGTAGTTTGAAACGAATTATATTATCTCGAAGTAATAATTAGCCTGTCGTTTCACGAACGCAATTAAATCAATTGAACTTGTGAATATCATGACCAAGGAAGAAATGGATCATTTTGCATTAATGGGTTAAAAGTGATTAACTCTTCAGTGGGTCTTAAAATTGACAATATGCCGCTACTCATGGGAGAATTTAAAGAACCTTTGTGGTTAGTACGATAATGTGTTGAATCCAAGTATCAGTATCGAAGTTGTTTAGAATAATTATTGTCGTTAAAAATAACGTAGCAATCCTATTGTCTCGTTTTGCCAATCTAGAACTCACGTGGTCTGGAAATGTAATTTGTGTTACATTGCCCTCTGCTAATGATTCAACTTTGTTGTCTATTTGTTTATAGTTCGACAACTCTAGCAAAGTGAGATTTCTTACTTACGATAAGCACGAATGAGAACAAAAATATTGAGACGTGAGTATGATTAAAAGTCCTAAGGTCAATATTACTTAACCTAATTCACATAATCATTATCTGAATTTTAAGGCGACATTCTTGAGAGTAATTCTTGTTCTCTGGGTCCTTTTCGTTTCACTTTTCTCTAAATGAAGCACACTGTGCAGGCAACGTCTATATGATTTTTGAATGACAATCATGTATTTTGAAATAGATAATTTACTCTCATCTGAAGTGTTGCCAGTATAGAGCACTTTTCCTGTTTTGAAGTCCAGCAGTTTTGCTGTCTTATCCCATGAAGCACTCGCGAGCTTATCGCCGCTCGGACTCCATCGCACACAGGTAATCCGTTCTATAGGTTATATCAAGCGTTAATTCTTTGTTTAAACAAATCCAAATTCTTACTTTCGTGAACACCTTCAAAGGTTTTGATAATCTTCGATCCTCGCTTATCAAATATCTTGATATTCCTATTCCAGCCACCAGCAACCAGCAGGTTCCCATCGTTTTGGCATACATCAATCCAGAAAGTATAATCTTAACAAGTTAAATTATTGTCAAGTTTAAAAAATGACATGAAGAGAAGTGAAGCGAAGATAATCATGAAATTAATCTCCAATTTACTTTAAGAAAAAGAAACATAGTCTTTCTTCCCTGGATTTATTGGAAACCAATCATGCATGAAGCGAAAAATTTGAATTCACAAGAGAAAAAAAAAATATAGGCGTAATTACAATTCTTATTTTCAAGTTGAATCCCACTCTTTAAAGTGAGAGTTTTCTTCTCAGCATTTAATATATTGAGGTTGTTATTGCTATGCTTCACGAATATCAGTGATTCGTCCGCATTGGTACTCCATCTGCAGCGTCCACATGTATCTAATAAATTAGTTTGAGATAAATTAATATCATCAAGAGTTTAATGATTTATTTCGAGTGGCAGAAAAAAAAATTTTAGGAATCAAATTTACCTCCGGTTCGTCCCACTCCCTGATGAAAATTGTAATTATTTGTGGTCACATCTGATATTAGGCACACGCCTGCCATGTCAATGGTGGCTACATATTCTCCAGTAGGATTGAAATCAAGCCCGGTGATCACTTTCTCTAAAGAGTATATAGTAAATTCGATGTATCGATCATGATTGATGATTACTTTGCTGGGAGTGCCATTTCGACTTGCGGAGAAGCTTGACAATATCTTTGGTTTTGGAGGCATTAGAACCAACATTAAATAGATGGTATGAAATTTTTTCGTTAAGAGGGACTGCGCCGAGGATACCTCTACGCGAGTTATATGTTATATCTCCATAACCAGTGCCTAGAGAAAAAATACAATTTTTTGAACATGAAGGTACCAAATAATTTATACGCCCTCTTGAGACTTCGCCAAATGAATATACTTCCTTGATTTGATCTTTTTTTGATATATCAAATACCGACATATTGGCTGACTTCTCGCTGTTATGATGCAGAGAAACAAGCAGTTTTGTGTTTGGTAACTCCTTCACTTGCGTCCAACTATACTCTAGAAATATTACAGCATGTCAGCTTCAAAATAGTTTAAAACCTATGTTTTACTTGTGTCACTAATTTTAACCCCGTCAAAACTTGCATAACTTTCCTTCGTGCTGAGGTCAACAATGTCGATCTTGTTAGTTCTATGCGAACACCAAGCAAGTAAAGTTGGAGAGCCCATGGCTGTCTCTTCTACCGAAGGTTAGATAATTTTGGTAAATGAGATTGCTTAGCTTTGAAAATGAGTTTACCAGTAATGATGGTACTCTTTTTTAGTGAGGCGTGTTGCTCTCTTTTGCCCGAGGCTTGTTTCACTTCTTCAATCTTTGGTTGAGATGAAATTTGCGTTCCAGGCTCTGTGATCTGTTTCGTTTCTTCAGCGACTACGTCCATTTTCTTATCTGGATTGTGCAGCATGTCTTTTTCAATTTATTAAGAGCAGAACAGAGATGCTAAATTTTATTTGATTATCAAAATCGAACTTGATTAAATAGCTGAGAGTTGAATTAGAATAAAGGAGCTTTCGCAAATGATAAAAAGGATTCGGAATTAAAGTTAGATTTAGTGCTGATAATTAATCTCGAATAATCACGCCGTCTAGAGCTTATAGATTTGTTGGCTCTCAGGATCATTCCTGAATAATTTTGTTTAAAATAAATTCTCTCTTCTGTGATTTCGAAAAAGCATTCGGATCAATTCGAAGCTTCAAATTGATTTGCTGATCTAAGTTTCGAAAATAGGCTCAAAGCGATTTGTTTTTCCAATTTACGATTAGTGCTCTCTCTGACTGAAGAAACTCTCAGCTGCAAAGAAGGTTCTACTCAAAATGCATTATCAAAAGGGTACACATCTTCAAATATTAAATTAGACCTTAACTTAAAATAAGATTGCTTGTTTTTTCGAATTAAAAGCAAGAGAATCAATGATGCTGAAACAACGTAATATCATATTCGAGAGTTGCAACAACTTTTTGAGAGGGTATCAGTTTTGCAAGGCTCTACCTATCTAGCGTCCTTACAATGCAAATTTCTTTTAGATAGAGTTTTTCCCCAGTAGCTTCCTT
>ENA-UOTX01002059-UOTX01002059.1-compost-metagenome-genome-assembly--contig:-NODE-2059-length-11202-cov-3.824899_pt1 | contig 11202 bp, 11 predicted proteins | sample MGYA00238143_ERZ746982 | MGnify/ENA primary metagenome ERZ746982 (study PRJEB28758, sample SAMN06268862) | compost metagenome | isolation source: single cell | place: USA: California, Emeryville, Joint... | reverse complement strand
GAAGAATCCGAGATAGAACCAAGAGTAAGGAGGAAGTACAGGTGTATTCTTTCGTATCGGTGTTATGAGGCTGATTTTAACCAAATTATTAAAATTATTTAAGGATTTTTCTATAATTTCATTTAGCAGTGAAATTTGTTGCAAGGGTATATTCGCACTTAAATTAAATTCTAAACAATACTCTGTTCTGACTTTTTTTGGAATGTTTAGTAGAGAGAGAGACTCCAAAGACTTCATAAATCAATTTTCTTTCTGAACCATTTCAAAATCTGGCTTTTAGAGAAACGATTTTTCCAAACTAAATTTTGGTTTTAATTTGACTCGTTTCATGTAAAAAGTTAGCCCTGATAATAGGTCCCCCCCCCTCCTATCTGGCTCTGTTGCCATCAACCTTCGTCATTCTTCGTCTCTGAAAGATACGTTTAAGAACCTTATCAAGTTATTGCAGATTTCTTTCAATATTGTCATGATTCCGAGACAGAGACCTTCGAATTGAGGTATTTGATGGAATAAATTTATTCTTTCAGATTATCTTAAGAATTCTCTGGAAAAAAATAGCAGTGCAGAAGTGAGCATGCAAACCTTGAATCCTGTAGAAAAAGTGGCATATCTCCTTAAGCAAACGTTTCTGAACCCGAATGATACTGAACGTAAAAACGCGGAGACGATCCTCATCGAAATGAGACAAAATCCGAAAAAATACATTGAACACTTGATTTTAGTGATTGTATCACCGGAGAGTCAAAGTAAAGCTATTCATTTTGTTACCTATGGCTGAATATTGTCTTTCCTAGCTATCACTAAAGAAGTTAAGGAATCTGCTGCGATTCACCTCAGCAATTACATGAGGACCGTGACTTTGAACACCCTAGGATTGGGTCTCGAGGAGCAAATTATGAGTGCGAAGATTATTTTTGAAGCGATGTGCCAAGACAGCGTGAAATTAAGTCTCAGAGTCCAACTGGGATCATCCCTTAGCAGCATTATCCTGTCTACCAATTGTAATAGAGCTATCGAGAATATTCTTATCCTAATACATCTTCTCAGCAAACTTACTTCGAATTGAACTATTCAGGTTGGCTCTCAGATCCATTGAAAAAAGCTCCAACCAAAGTTTGGGAGGCTTACTAACTCTCCAATGCATCACGAATACAATCACTCAAGAATCTGATCTTCATAGTCTATTCGGAGAGTCGATACGCATTCTTGAGAGGTGTGGGAATACTCTTGTCAATACAATCTCGCAAGGCCTCTCGGAATTTAGTATGATGGGAGATGTCACAAGTGCTGAAAGACAAGAGGCCATCGGACAGGTGTTAGTTAAGTAATACGGACATTTTTTGTAAAACGACTCAAGCACTATTTAGCATAGAAGCGCTGAGAGTGTGGACTGAGACCATCAAGAACTTCATTCATAAGATCAAGGACCTAAAAGGAAATTTTCTTTATCTTGTTACGAGACAAAACGACTTGATGGTGGTGTTTACCAAAACCCTTGTCTTGCAGCTTTCCTCTGAGATGCAAATAAAAGAATGCATAATTTCGACGTGTGGCTTCAATACTCTTGACGACATTCTTAATGAGATCAAAATCAAATCTCTCAAGTGTTTAAATATGCTGACGATATTTGTTTTTGAAGTGCGTGAATTTGACCCATACTTTTTTTCAAAATACTACGAACTGCTTGGGAAATTGCTTCCAATTATGTGTACAAGTTTAGTGGCAATCTGCAAATCTGACAAACATGACATCACAAAACTCCTGATGGTAATCAGTCAGTCTTTGACGACATCTTTCAGCTAATATTTGATCTTTCACTGAAGAATCCATCTATTGAAAGTATTATTACAGAGATTTTGATATTTGAGACGAAGTTATGCACCCAAACAGAGTTCTCCGCTCTGTTCCAAAAAATTCTCAAGACGTAGCTTTGCAATTCAGATTTCAGTAAAATGGATAATACTTCGCATTTAGGATGGTTATGGAGGTTATTTTCCCATTTTTAAGAACAACCGTCTTCGAGGTGGATGTGCTGAGAGAAAATCCAGAACAATTTGTTCTCCTGGCTACGGATTGTGTTGAAAAACAAGTATTTATGTTTAAATTTTGGATATCATTTTATGTTTTAGAATTCGGAAACCTTTAAGACCCAGTCCGCACAGTTGCTGCTCAAATTATGCGAACACGTTGATGGAGCGTTGACTTTTACTGCTGGCATGGCTTTCACGATAATTGATTATTCGCTGAATTCTAACAATTTGAGTGAGATTGAGCAAAACTATCAGCCACTTCTCGAATTTCAGAATACAGTTTTCATCTCAGGAACATCTCCTGAAATCCGAACCGAAACTTCCTTGCTTATCCTTGCCGTCCTCAACAGCGTGCTTGCAAAAAGAGAAATGCTCCAGTAATCTGCTTTTTCTCTCCAGAAATTAAAAACTTTTTACTTTTCCAAGCTCTAATTTAGAAGCTATGATTTGTAAGTACCAGAAGTTCTTTACCACAACAGAAAACAGTATGTCTCTCTATTCCCACCAAATTGCTAACGAATTCTGCTCTTCCAAATAAAAAGGTATTATAAGATCCAGATACTGTCTGTTAGTTGGTGCATACATCGAAACGTTGTTCGGCCAACCAACTCAGGTCGATTTATATATGTCTCAGATTCGACATCTGGTCCAATCTGTTGCTGTGACTGGCGGTGACAATCAAGTGATTGCTCTTCAAGCGTGCACTAGTTTGAAGGCTGTGTTTGAAGAAGAAGGAGTCCAATCAAAAATTAGTCCATTCATCGGTGATATAATTGCGAGATTCTCGGAGTACCTTGAAAGTGTCGAACATAACGCGTACTTTGAAACTATGCAAGAAATCATAAAGTATTCATTATTATCCCAAAAGTCGGCTTTTACAATATATATATAGAACTTACGCAAATCAACTCGCCGGAATCACAGATTTAATAGCACTTTTAGTCAGAAGGCTTCAGCAAAAAATATTAATTAACTTTGCAAAAGAAGAGGATGAAAAAAGGAGCATTACGATTACTAGCTGCTGGAATATAATCAGATCAATTTGTGATCAGAAGCCTTACATGAAAAGCAGAGAGGCGATTGAAAAGGAGATAGTACCACTCCTGAGCTTCATTGAAAAACCTGGAGAGATCAATTTTGATGATGAACTCCTAGCAATTTTCAATTCCTTGATTTCGAATACTGGGTATGTTAGCCCAGTGCAATGGTTAATAGCCAAAACATTCCCATCAATCTATGAAAAAGATAACCACACGTTGTCCAACCTGTTTCAAAGCCTAAATCTATTGATTGTTTATGGGAAAGAAGAAATAAAAAAAGATCCGTCCTTCATAGATTTGGTAAACTTGCCGGTTTTGCTTGTAAATTGACTAAGTCATGATAAATGAAGCTCATTGAAATGGGAGGGAAAACAATATTTACCAAAGATAAAATTTCAAATGAAGCCAGCCAGACAGAAGGAGTTCTCTTATTTCATCTAATATTCCAGGTAAAAATTTTTTGCTTTCTAAACTGAATGTCATTGATTTTGTTCACAGTATTTAAGTGATATTTTATCAGAATCCCAATTTGCAAAGATCTTGGTGATAGCTTATGAGAGGCTCTCGAATAGAGTGAAAACAAAATTCTTTCGAGCACAGTATATTGCTGGAAACTATATCATTTTGACTTTAATGATATTAGTCTGCTGGAAATATTCCTCCTGGGATTTTCAATAGCCTATCCGCACTGCGAAAGCTTTTTCTTGTCTAAACAAAACGGCGCTGAAGTGATCGAGACCATAGTGGGAAATTTGCATTGTTTTATTAGTCACTATAGTAGAAAGGTATATTCTTTCATCTAGAAACCGAATAATTGCTTCTTTTTGTTCTTAAACAGGTTTTGGTGATTGGGCTAAGCAGTCTTCTTGCTCAAGGAAAAATATCAACGACCATCTCGGATAAATTTGGGATAATTTTGAATTGCATTGTTACTACCTTGATGATTGAGCAATCCATTGAGGAAGCCGAATCCAATCGACGCAAGAAAAATACCACTACGACTGGAACACAGATCGAAGAAACCATCCCTTCGGACGAGCAGATTTTGATCAATTTTATTAAACAGTACACATTTCTCCTCTCATTAGTTTGTTAAATGAATTTACATTTTTCTAAATTGATAGGGCAGAAGATAATAGTCTCGTAATTAATGTCGAAGATAATGTCTTGGCCGGGACAAAGAAAAGAGAAAACATGGGTGGCATTGGGGACGGAAGAGATTCTGCGTCTGACTCAGAATCTGATGCAGGGTTTCCAGCAAGTGAAGAGGTAGCAACATTTTCTCTTTGTTCTCGGAATTCATTTTCGATTAGGAAGAGGCACGAGCCGTTCTCAACAACATGATCTCTGAATTCAAAGCCAAGGATGAATTTGATTACTTCAGGCAGATTATCCGGAAAATCAAGGAGGTGAACTTTAAGGGGCTTTTGACTCTAGTTGAAGGTCTTCCAAATGCTAAAAGAGACTATTTAAAAACTGCACTGCAAAGTCATCGCGTCAATGTTGGGTCATCAGAAAATCAGACTGTCGCAAGAAAAATTGTATCTGTGAAATCTAAAAAGAGCGGAGAGGATCAAAAGCAGCTTTTGAAAAATGATCCTTAAACGAAAATAAAAATGATGTTATAGGTTTAATAATAACTAATAGACCTTAATGACAGTTCATCAATTGCTTTAGCTTCATATTGGTTCATAAACATCATCATCGATATATTACAAGGAGCAAGGTCTTATCTTTGAAAACCTAAATTGCTAATAATAATATGCAAAAAATTTAGGTTTCCAGAACCATCGTTAATAATAATAAAAAAAAAGTCCTACAATTTCCATTGCATACAACCACTCATCTTGGTTCTTAATATTCCATAGAGAGTTTTCAATTTGAAAAGATAGCTTGTCAATCAAGAAATGATTCCATTTAGTTTTACTCTTACCATGAGAAAATATTTCTTCAAAAAGTCTGAAGCAAATTTGAAATCTGAAGGATTTTTGAATGATGCCTAAGGAAAAACCTCTCTCAGCCATCCCTAAGAGTCATTAGCTGACCTGGACTGTCAACAACCGAAGCAATTATTTTTCCAAATAGCAAGTAATAACAATGTGATGCTTTTTTCAGCTTTTACATCAACCACACTGAGTGTATATTAGTACGAAAAATTTTCAAAAAATTGGCTGATTCAAAAACTTCTTATTGACGTGTGATTGAAAAGATACCTTCAAAGCTCAGATCTTAATAAATTTAAAATGAAGTTGATAAAATATCTTTTCTGTGTTGCCCTATTTTGTGCAATATTCACAGCGAAGGCTATTGGACCTGAGCAAAAAAGTCAGCAGCAAACACTAGAAAACCCCAGTAACAGTCCTTGAAGGTTGCGTTGCTTACAGAATAACTAAGATGACTTGCAAGAGGATGATGACAAAGAAATAACTATGGATAGGTGGGACGAGATCCTCGGCAACTTTAACCCCTCAGAGATTATTAGTATAGTTGTACCATCACGTACGTTGGAGGTTGTTACAAATGATTGGAAAATCACAATCATAATTTGTACATTGGAATTAGGTGATTTACGAAGACATTTCTGAGATCCCAGCAACAGTTCAGGGAGTATATTTTATTTCATCAGATGAGAACGCAGCAATCGATTTCACAGTAGCACTTTTTTTGGGAGTTTAATGGACCGGTTTTATAATGTTCTAGATTATGGATCCAAATCATGACATTATATATAAAAGAACTGAAAAAGGTCAAGGGATTTTTAAATTCAATGCCACAACAGCAGGAGAATACATGTTCTTATTCAACAACCGAAGGGTATTTGCATTCCAATTTTTTAAGGCATTTAATATCTGAAAGTGGACGCAAGAAAAACAACTGATGATTGCACTGCATTTTGAGAATACTGATTTTCTTACTTATAAAGACGTCACACCTGCCGAAATACAGATTAAACATGCTTCTAAAGTTATTAATGTAATTTATTGGAAGAGAGAGAGGTTTAATAGATTGTATAGGAACTGCAAAGTGAATTGAAATTTTCCTCTAAAAGACAAGAAACACACAGGAGAGGTATAATTTCAAGAATTAAATGCAAAATAACGCCTTTGCTTGATAGCAATGTTGGACTCCCAGTTAAAAGTGTTATATACGGCTGGTTTTGAGACCTTTTGCATAATTTTAGTTACAATCTGGCAGATTTATTATATTAGAAGGATTTTAGGAGACAAGCGAGTCGTCTGAATGTAAAATAAGTATTTCTTTTTCACTTATACTTATGAGAATAAACAGCAATTTTTTCAAAAGTTTCAATGGTCCAACTTTTAAGTACACCAAAAGAATAAAACAAAGATGATTATTATTACCACCTGAAATATGCAACAACGTTTTACTGCAAAACTGTTAACACAAATTCAAAGAAATCTAGGAGAAAGAATGCAGAAGGCAGACAATCTTTTTATATGTATTTATGCAAGTGCATTATTCTATGATCTATTCTTTGAATAAATTCTACAGACTATCTATTCGTAATGAACCAAATTTATAATAAAAGTTTATAAACCTTATCATTTTGGTTCACTTGACTCTTTTGAAGCATAGTAATAGTTTTCCAAGATTTCCTTCAGAACTCGCATAACGATGGGTTTTTGATAACAAGTGTCCATTCCTGCATCAAGGCATGAAGACATCTCGTTCTGAACGTAGGCAGTGCAACCTACTATTTTCACAGGAGGTAGACGATTGACCCGCTCTAAGTCTCTTATCAGCACAGTCGCTTCAATTCCGTTCTTATTAGGCATATTTAAATCCATCAGTATCAGCTCATACGATTTGCAGTGCGTTCCACAAGGTAATCCGACTCTTTCTCGATATTTTAGCACTGCTTCTCGTCCATCACAAGCAGTGTCTGCCTTAATGTTAAAATGTGATAACATCATCTCTAAGGCAGAAATGTTACTCCCATCATCATCGACAATCAAAACTTTATTGCATTTACATTCAACATAAGACGCTCTTATCAATTTTGGAGGTGCAGTCATTCTCTTTTGGACGTCAATCTTCCTTAAATAACTGCTATTCATCTCTATAGAGTTGAGCTTTGTGGGACTTATTTCAATCTTTTCACTCTGAGCACTATTGTGGTTTTCTTCCTCTTGATCATTACCACTCATTTCAAATATACTTGTGACCTTCGAGCCTCTTTCACGCGATTTAAGGGGAGTTAAATTCAGCTGACTTGATGGAGATTCAAGGGACCCTTTTCTCATGGAAGCAATTGTATGGGCCCCTTGTTTTTTCTCTGTTTGAACAACCAGCAGGTTCTTCGGATCAATATCGTTATATTTCAAATATGTACTCATTCGCTGCCGTCTTCGAACTTGGAGTGGCAAAACGATCTCCTCGGAATGTTTTACCCAGCCTCGATTCTCAATTTCAAAAGAAAACTGAGAGCCAGCCCCTTCCTTTGATTTAATTTCCAAACCTTTCTCCTCATCACGACTCAGCAACCGCGCTAACTGATTTGAGACGTATAATCCAATACCTGCTCCAGTGGAATGACTACTTATGCGGCGAGCAAATTCCCAGCTTTCAAAAGAATCCAGCAACCTTCTTTTATCGTCAGAACTCATACCCTGTCCATCATCTTTAATCGAGACCATTATCTCAGAATTTGATTTTCCGACAGCACAAGAAACTACAATATTTCCTTCTGGACTCGTGTATTTTACTGCATTTGAGAGCAAGTTTGTTGTAACTTGACATATCCGTTCTCTGTCTGAGGTAATAATTTCAGGCAACTGAGACCCATATTCGAAGTGTAGCTTAATTGATTTCATCGATACGGCTGCTGAAAATAAGTCAACACATTCTTTGAGAGCCTCTTTTAAATTGAACTCACGAATCGCGAGTTGTAGTTTCTTGAGCTGAAGCTGTGATAAGTCTATGATATCCTTCACAGAATGAAGTAGGAACTTGCATCCTTTAAGTGCAGGGATCAGATATTTCTGCTTACACTCAGTCGTGATTCCCTCTTCAAGTTGAGCACATTCTAAGTAGGTGAGTGTTTGGTTAAGCGGGGTTCGAAGCTCATGAGAGAAGGAACTAATCAAATTGTCTTTGAACTGAGAATTATTCTCAGCAACAGACACATACTCTCTGAAAGTGACATCATTTATAGTCAGAATGATCTTAGTGTTTGAGTGAAGAGAGCCCCTTCTTCCAGCAGAGACTGCAAATAACTCGAATTCGAGAATCTTGCTAGTGTTTTGGCCTTTAACTGTATATTTCCCATCTATAACTATATTTTTTTCGAGAGTTGCGTTAACCTCATTCTCAGTAGCAAGTAATATTCGATGCTTCTTCATGAACTCCAGCAATTGAAAGAATGACACGTCTTCTAATTGTTCTTGGATCTTTTCCATCTCTGCAACCATGATCTGAGGGGTGGTTCTCGCGCGATATGACTCCAGATCGTTCTGTTGAAGCATATTTAATCTCTCAGAATCTAGAAATTGCTTCGATGTGCTGGTAATCATACCTAAGCCATTCGAGGTAGTAGATCCAGTTTGTTTTGATAATGATTTTCCGTCTTTTGTCGAAATGTTTGTGCCACTTCGTACTTCTTGAACGTCAAATTTTTGAGAATCTTTCAATGCTTGAATATCATAGGTCCCTCGGACTATCTTCTCGAGATAACTCGCAACAACTCCTTCGTTCTTCTCTTGTCGAACCTTTAGATTGGTTACCTTTGTTAGAGATCTTTCCAGGCTCTCTGGAAGAAGATCTTGCTTTTCGTCAAGATTTAGGATTTTGCGGGCTGAATAATTTGAAGATTGAATTTCCATTTTTTCATTAAAGATAATGATTCCTTGTGGTATCAACATCAACACTTCTTTGAGTTGAGCTAGCCAATCTCTGTCGGAAGGGCCTAAGCTCTGCCCCTCAGCAAACGGGAAAGGCGAACTCAAATCCATCATTTTGGATTGCATGCTCTCGTCTCTTGGGCTATATGGCTGCTGATACCCTCCAGAGTTGTCGAGACCACTTTGATACTTGATAAATTCAACTAAGATGCAGCCAGAAGCAAACATAATCAAATCCATAATGTTCCAGACGAAATCGTCCTTAAATTTGACTATCAGCCAGACAATCACAACAAGAGAATTCGCAAGTAGCAGTGTGTATAAGCTGTTTCTTGTTTTGAGAGTATTCTGAGCAAGCCAGTAGTACCAAATCGAATTTAGTCCCCAAAAGCATGAATCGACAGATTCTTCTAAAATGACTGAATAAAATCGTGCACTGTAAGCGTACCAAAAGATGATCCATAACACCTTTCTGCCATGTTTATGGGAATGGAATTTTCGACAAACTAGCATGAGAACGATCAAGATACAAAACCCGCTAAGGAGTATGACCGATGTAATCATTCGCGGTGTATTGTTTTGACTGGAAGAGGCTCGAAAAATCGAGATACTCCACCATAATGCTATCAAAAGCCATAAGATCGCTTCAAATAGCAAGTTCCATTTGAACTGATTAGAAGCTGCAGTCCAGAAACCTGAAACTTCCTTACGTTTCATGAAAGTTATTGATAATAAAATATTTGTGCGAAGGCTCTGAAACTAAACTTTCTTAGAACCTTTTAACAAATTTGTTACTTAGTATATATTATAAACCTTCACACGTGAGCTATTAGGTCAATTGCTTTCCTGCACCTTAAACACAACAATCATTATCTGTCAAAAGAATTGAGGTATAAAACGAATAACAGCATTTTCTTGCTCCACGGAGCTTTAAAATTTGAAATTTACTCCGAAAAATAAGGCTGTCACGAACAAATTTCAGTAGCTAGCTTTGGTTCTGATGTTCCATACTAGCTTTGTAATAAAATATATCATTCGCGAGAGTTACCATTCGCAAAAACTTACGAATAGCTTATAATTAATTAAATTAATAAAGTGGATAAGCCAATTCACCCATAAAGAATAAATCATTAACTTTTAAATGAAGTACCAGTAGTTTAAAGCAAGATTGATAAAAAGAACAGAAGTTTTCAAAATTTGTACAATAATTTCTTCTCTTAAGGCTTAAGAAAATTTTTCTTCAAGACTCAGACCCTCCAAAGAGTAAGCTCACTTCTAAGAAGAGACCAACAAATGAAGATTCTATTTTCAGAGATAAGAGTCCTCCCACAAATAAGAGATTGAAGAAATCTCGCAACAGTGGAAGAATTGATTTGTTCACGAGCCTACAATTGGTAAAATTAATGAGGTTTAGAATCCTCGCATCGTTAATTTAATATTAGCTGTCTTCAGCGAGAGTATTCTGTCGGCATCGGATCTCATACTAACAAATATTATAAATTGGTCATCAGAAACCTTCATTCTCTAAGCTTAAAGGTTTCCGTAAATTTCTAAGACAAAAAGCTGTTAATATTGGATGAAATTATATTAAACTTTTCATTAGAAAAACGATATATTATAATTGATGCAAATGGAGATTTGCAGCGAATGGTACTACTATTAATGCCTCACTGGCACTGTACAGTGATTTTCAATTGACTTTGAGTACCGCTCTTAAAATACTTTTCAAAATGTAAACGACACTAATTATAAGGAGATTAACGATCATGTTACGTTAAATTTTTTTCAATTTTTAAAAAATTTTGAATCAATGAAGACTTTTCAGGTGAAACAAGACAAGCTCAATAATACTCAAAATTACAAGTCACAATTCCAGGATTCAGAAACAGCTCTTAGTGTGATATCTCAATCATTCACTTCCAACCAGCTGAGGATCAATATGCCAGGCTCCACACAACAGCTTAATGATTTTTTCGGAAGACAAAAGCTTTCTAGCACGCCTACTGCTGACGAAACGAAGTACTCCTCTCCTTTTGGTTCTCTATACCATCACACAGCTGAATTGCTGTGCGATATTCGTACAAAGCTGCAAATTTTGAAAACCGTGGACCCGCATACAACACATGAAAAAGTTCATCATTATAACTCAAGATTTCCAATGAGAAAAAAAGAGTCTCAGTCAGAAAGGCAATTCGTACCCCCTCTTCCAGCAGACAAAGCACAACCTGAGGAAATTGAAGTCTCTCTCCAAACGAAGGAGAGTGATGACAT
>ENA-UOTX01002057-UOTX01002057.1-compost-metagenome-genome-assembly--contig:-NODE-2057-length-11218-cov-15.493941_pt1 | contig 11218 bp, 10 predicted proteins | sample MGYA00238143_ERZ746982 | MGnify/ENA primary metagenome ERZ746982 (study PRJEB28758, sample SAMN06268862) | compost metagenome | isolation source: single cell | place: USA: California, Emeryville, Joint... | reverse complement strand
TCATAATAACCTAGTGCGATATGCCGAAAAGCCATAACGAGCCAGCTATCGTGATGTTCACACATGGCAGCAACCTTGACCCATTTCTTTTGAGTATTCTCTTAAATATAGACTTTTCATATTAACCCTATTTCATTTGTCAGACGCCTCTTATCCATACTTCCTGAACTTCGTCGCGAAGAGTTCTCTCTTTAAATACCCTATTCTCGGACTCGTGTTGAGAGCAAGTGGCCAGATTCCTATTGAGAGGTCCAATCTCACTGAAGCTATAAGCAGTCTCGAAAAGGCCGGGAAAATGATTAAAGAGCAACGCCGTAGTATTTGCATCGCTCCTGAAGGAACCCGACGCAGAAAGCCCTCATCAGAAGAACCAGACTACCAATTTAAAAAAGGTATATCTCTCATTAAAGATGCACACCAAAGCAATTAATCATTATAATGAAGGACCTTTCCATCTCGCTAAATCTGCTGGTGTTGACATTGTCCCTGCTGTTATTATCGGAGCAAACAGGTTGTATCCTCCAAAGTCACCTTTCCCTGGAGCAGGTACTCCAATATACAAAAACAAGTGTTTCAATTAGTGGTTTTTAGGGACTGTGATAATCAGGTTCGGAAAGAAAATTCTGGCAAAAGAAGTGGAAGAATCTTCGATTGAACAGTTACAAGCAAAAGTCAAGCAAGGGTTCCTTGACAACCTAAGCGAGGTTGATGACAAAATCATCTTTTCGACAAAGAGGAAACCGTATGTCCAATTCTTATTAACGTTGGTATGGCATGTTCTGGTTTTCAAATTGATTTGGAAAATAAAATGCATGCTTTTTTAAAAATTGTAAGGAATTGCATAGAAATTTATCTTAGAACCGCCTCTGAGGGTAATTTTTCCTCGATTAAACTTTTCTTTAACTAACTCTTACTCGTGTCCTTAAATGTGTTATCAATATCCGACACATTTTCACTCTTCAGAGAGAGTATATGTATGAAAGTTAATCAATAATGATCAATACATGTAATCATCATGGTGTCTTAAGGCTTTTATTTGTGAGAGTTTAAGCTCTATTCACAAACTGAGGAGGCGGAGATATTACGCATTTTGTGTTTTATCGAATGATTTGGGTAAGCTCAATTGTTATTCACAGAAAGACCAAGATTTGTAGGCTGCAATTCAGATTTAACAGACTTCTCAATCTTAACTCCTACATGTTACAGAAAAAATGCAAATCGAACTCCTCAAATAAATATTTGGAGAGATTGCTCATGCTATTTATTTAGCAGCTGGCTTTTCGGCTTCCTTTTGGCCTTCTTCAGTACCCTTCTTCTTCTTGTCTTTCTTTTGGGAGCTCTTTTCCATGGAAGTCTAATCAATCATAAGTATTAATACAAGTTCTCAATCATCAATGCTTACAGCGAGCAAGGCAACGATCTTCTCATCAGTGATCTTGTTCTCGGTCTTGTACTTGGCCAAATCCAATGGGAGACCAGAAACAACGACAGTGCCTCCCTTAAGGATCATAACGGTATATTTGAATTGAGCAACAAGTTCTCCTTCCTTTTCAGCGAGAACTGGGTAAGCGTGAAGCAATTCGTGCTTGACGCATTCGTTGACAGCGAGCTTGGCAGACTAATCCACAACATCGTTAGCTTATTCAGTTAGATTCTCTAATTACGGTTTCATCCTCGAAGCTTCTGATGCTGAAAGCGAGGGTTGGGTATCTCTTGTTCAATTCCGAGAAAAATTCTCTTGAAGCCTTAAGTTTCAAATTGTAGGCTCTTTCAATAGCTCTTTTGTAGACGGTGGTTCTCAATTCAGTCTAAGCAAGGTTTACAATTCCGCCTGAGGTATGAGATCAGTTTACCTCCTTTGGCTTTCCTTCACCACTGGAAACGATGATGTCCAATCCGTAGACTTCGTTGATTTGGAATTCGTAATCCTCGACTCTTTGGTCAAAGGTGGACTTGTTGATGATGCAGTTGTTGCCATCAAGAAGATGCTTCTTGAGTTCGTGGGAGAGGACACCTTCAACTGGGTTGCATTTGTAGCTCTCGGCGACTTTGCCAATGACTTCAGTAACCTAATAAAGAATTATGTTTAACACTGAACCAGATGATAAATGTGCTACGTCATTGTTCTTTTGGCCTGGTTTCAACATTCTGAGGGCAGCTTGGAGGGCGTTGTAAGCAGCGTGGATAACATCAGCTTTGCGACCTTCAACGACTGTGTCAGGCTTTTCGGTCACAACGATAGTGTGAGCGGCAATGCCGATGAAACCGTCGATGTGAACACCGAGGTCACTAGAAAAACAGAGTTAAGCTCGAAATAGCATCAAAAACACTCACATCTTGACGAGATCTCCGTCCTTCAAGGTAGCAGGCTCGGATCTCAGAGGGGAAAAGTGTCCGCAGATCTCGTTGACAGAGATACAGGTTGGGAAAGCGATACCTTTCTCGAGTTTCTTCTTGTTATAGACTTTTTGAACCTAAAACGAATTAGCTCGGGGAAGGAGCGCGTGTAAGCACCTCTTTTTCGATCTCTTCGTCACCGAAGGCGCAGAGGTCAACAATGTTTGCACCAGGAACAGCTTTAGCGATCACCTTGGCAAGGGTCTCTGGAAAATTTGTTTCAGATATTGATCATTGAAAATTCGGTTCTCACCGTTGGCGATCTTGCCGGCAGCTTGGTATTTATCAATAACACCAGGAGTAGCAAGGGTTTCTTCCTGATATTCATCCTCGTGTTCTTCGTGTCTTTCAACCATTGTCTTGTTTGATAGCTTTTTTGGATTCTATTTAAGATTTACGAAACTTTGATTTAATCAAATAAAATAATCGATAGGATCTGGGTGGCTTCGCATTCAGCAATCAATGCATAAGGCGATTAGTCGTGGGTACTTCTCTTTACTAAAATTAGAAGATCTCTATACTAAGAAGATGACATTATCTAATCGAATTCACTCGTATTCTAATGTAATGTAATAAGAAATACTTCGTAATGGAGTTGCTTATTGAAATATCAATATCAACATTTGATTTGAAGAGTTTGTGAATTTTTTACAGGCAGCTTTGGGTGAAGTTGAGTTTTAATCTGATGAAGATTATATTTATCAGAAGAAGAGCAGGTTCACGAATTAAAAATGAATTTAAACTAGGTCGAGCTCACGAATTTTGCTGTTATCTTTAACAACTCAATTTATGACTTGGTTGATTTGTTGTAATTTTTTAGTCCTTACATCATGATTTATTTCATAAGGATAGGATCTTTAGAGATAGGATACTCTCAGCAATTGTGAAAAATAAAAAAAGAAAAGTTTACTACTGTTCATAATAAATGCTTTTTGTTGCTGTTAATCAATCCATGTTCAGAAAAGAAGAGATTTTGTAGTATGAGCAATGAACCAGAGAATTTTTTCCTGAAATAATAGAGAAAAAAATAATGCTCCGCTTGCTCTTTGTCATTTTTTCGTGGATAGGTCAAGGAATAATTTTTCAGGATCAGTTGAAAATCGCTATTTACGATGATTATCCGATAAATTAAAAAGTCTAGAGAGAATATTTTAGGGCTTGGGTTTTTCTGGCACTTTGGTCTTCTGAACCTGCCGGATTGTCGGGGGCCCAAATTCGAAAATTTTTTTCATTGGGAAGAAATAAAGCATATTAGTTCCAACAATTTTCCATTGAGCAGCAAATTGACTTCTTTTCTTTTTCTTTTTGTTTTTTTTTTTGGAATTGTGCTAAAGACCTTCAACAATTGATATTTTTAATTCTGTTTGACCAGCGAAGTTGTAATTTGATACCGAATCTGTCTTCTTTGATAATTATCATATTTTCAAAGTTCTTAGTCCTTTAAGCCGTTGGGAATCGCAGCGGGTTGGGTGCGAATAAAAAAAGTGCATCCACCGGGAATCGAACCCGGGTCGCAACGATGGCAACGTTGCATTCTACCACTAAACCATGAATGCTTTTCGAGAGGTAAAAGCAATAACGCGCCTATAACCTTCTCGTCCAGAAAAATTATCCCTCTCAACTCATCCTTCTGCTGTTAAAACTATTTGAGTCTCGAGGTAACTTATAAAATTGTATGGAAGATCCTCAAATTATTTTGAAGGTTTACGACTTGCATAGCTATTTTCGACTCAGCCTCATTGAGATCTTCGTGTTTGAAAATTCCGTTATTCATATTTCTTAATTAGGTGTCAATCAAAACCAGTTCTTAAAGCTAAGAATTGCCAAATTAGTAAATTTATTCAATAAAAGATTTTACAAAAAGATTCCAAGGGTAGGCAAGTTTGCTTTCACTAGCAAACGCAATCCCTTTGGATGAAACCCTCAATGAATTGAAGCCTCGCTTCCTCAGAGAACGACAAGAACAAGCCAATCAGAGGTATGTGTCTTTTTGTTGTCCTGAATTCGCATTTTTGGACCCGATGCTCTTCCGAAAACAAATTTGAAGTTGAGTGTACCCCCCAATTATGCGAAATAAAATCACTTGAAGTCAGCTTTCAAGCGAATTATGGCTTGAAAAGTGTTACATCGAGAGAACATTTAACCCTTCTTATCTCTTCTGATCCCAATCGTTCCTTTTCTTACTTATTACTCCGAAATAGGCTTAATTACGCTCGAAGCTCAACCCACTCAAGAATCTAATTTAAAAGACTGTGTTTTACATGACACTTCATTTACATTATTTATCAAAGACATAATTTGTTGTGACTATACATTGTATCTCTTTAAAGAGAAGTTTTTATACATGAAAACCCATTTTTCCAACCACAATACAAAAAACTCCTCTTACAATAAACAGTTTTGAAAGGAAACTTCCATCATAAAACAAAAAATATCTTTCATCTCATCAATCTCAAGTGACCGGTAATTTTATCAATGACCGAGCACTTACTCGGCCCAATTGCGCAAACAGTGTAGTTTTCCATATCAATTTCTGAATCAGAAACAAGAAATGTATTCAAGCCTAAATCTCTCGCTTTAGTGAACAAATCCGTCAATTCGGCTTTAGATTTGACGCTCAGAACGATTTTAGCTGTGCCGGTTTCATCCCATTCAAAAAGATCTTCTTTCCATTGGGTGTTGGATGATTTAATGATCGCCTTGTAAGCGCCGAGTACTGCGTGTCCTACCTGCGTTGCGATTTCACCACCTGTCATACCGAGATCAGTACGGACCAGAAACACCATTTTGTAACTTTCATACTCCTCAGAGTCATCGGAGTCATCATCAGAGTCGCTATCATCTTCCTGAGAATCATTTTCAAGTTGGGTTTCTTGTGGGAAGGAGCCTTTTGCACGGTCTTCTTGGAACTGAAAAATCAGCTCGATAGCTTTTTCCTGATCATTTGTGAATTTCACAGCTTCCTTGCATAACTCTTCATCAAAACCCATTGACAGCAGCTGTGTGAGAAGAGACTCGGTTTCTTTCGACACGTCTTTTGAAGATTCATTGATTTTGGAATCTTGTGATGGTTCTGCTTTTTCCATTTCCCCGTTTTTTATTTAATCAGTACAACGAAATCGTATCGATATTTTGGATAAGCTGGAGTTTTAAAAAACATAAGAACTCAATAAAGTTAGTTTTGCATTGTATGAGGCCAGTGGTAAATATCACTCGAAGCTTGGGGCTGGACATATATATATAATGTATATAGTATCAATTTCTTATTTCAATGGGGCTGATATGAAGAGAGAATTCGATGTATATTACTTATTCTACAGTTTCCTGAAATTGTTAAACATTAATAGAGTTGCTTTTGATGAAGAAAAGACTCGACACATTCAATTATCAATTGAGCTTTTTGTAATAGGAATCGGAAAGACGAAAAAGCTTTTTTTATCAAAGATAATGTTTTGAAAACATGCCAGAATAATTAGAATAATTGTTCTCAATCACAAAACTTCAAAATTGAAATGATTAGGCGCTTTTCACGCCCACAAGACTAAGATTTCCCATTGTTAAGACTTTAAAAAATCGCCGATGTTTTTTCGGCGGGAATTATTATATTTATTACATTAAAGATACACAAATTAGCAATACAAAAATATTGCCCAAAAGTATCTGTATGTTATCAATGCTGCGCACAGATCAAACAAAAAGAGAATTTTTGAGCGAGATACTGTCACAAGCTTCAAATGACGACCAACTCTTCGACCACCTATCTTGTCCGTTGCATCCGGGATTCAAAATTCAGGCTCTTTGCCCCAAGGAAAACTTTCACCCATCCTTGCTTTGTATAAAATGCATGATTGATCCAAACATTATTAAACTTGAGAGTTTTGTCCCGATACAGGATATAATCAACAAGGCGACTACAATCACTCAATTAGATGCTGAAACACAGGCTAGCAGAGAGGCTTTTAAGAACAAAATCCTCGATTTCTCATCTAAGGACTATTTGGATTCGTTTGAGCGTCACGCTGAGGCTCAGATTAAAAAATTACGCATAGAGATCGAGAGGGTTAAAGACAGTCTTGATGGGATGGAGAGCCAATTTAAAAAGCTGTTTGAAAAACAATACAAATTTCTAAAGAGCAGAGAGCACGACTTGAAGAAGAGAATAAATGAATACGTTGTGGATCAGGAGCAGTTGCAGCGGTTTTTGAATTTGACCTCTGAGGAGATAATCGAAACGATAAAAAAGACCACAAGTGTCAAAGAGTATGAAAAATTCATAAAGGTCTTATACCACAGAGGATCGCCTGATCAGAGAGCCACTGAAAGCGCGATGATCAATGGGATAATGGAGGTGATGGATGATTTGAAAGACAAAACTCACAAGATGAAGAGCTATAAGATAGAAACCTCGATTTTAGAAGGTAAATTGAATACTGAAGCATTCATTTCATTAAGCTTACATTCCTTTAGAAATAAGACAAAAGATTGAATCATTTGAAATTGTCGATCAGAGTTTCCAAGGGATTTCGTTAGATCTGAGTCTTAATTTAACTCAGACGTTGAAGGATATGAGCGAGACTGAGGATAGAAGGAAGAGTGGGATAAAGACTCCAAAAATTGAGTATATCGAGCCTGTGACTCCTAAGAGAACGGATATGTTTGCCTCTTTGAAAGAAAGGCTAGCGAGTTTCTCAAAGCGGGATTTAGGAAATCAAAAGGCAAGCGATGAGATGCAGTCAGAAAGCGCTCTCAATTTCGAACTGAGTAAGACAAAAGAAAAGAAGTCTGATCCTTTCAGTTTCCTGTTCGCCCGAGCTCAAAACGCTGAGAGAACGGATGAAAAATTCAAAATTTATCAAAATTCACAGAAAAAGCCAGTTGAAATCACAACGCAAACAGCTATTTTCCATCGTGTTGACTCAAATAGCATTGAATTTGATGAAGAGCCAGGTCATTACAGAGGCTATGAAGAAAATCCAATGCATCGAAGACAGAAAATTGACGTGAATTCTTACCGCCGAATCAGCGAACGAAGACCTTCTGAAATGGACCTGATGCCGGAAGAACACGAAGAAAGTCAAGATTATTATCACAATACCACTGAGTATACTTTTCGAGAGCGGCCGTCATACGATGATGAGGATGACGAGCCTCAGAGTCAAGTTCGAACTAAATCCAAGTCGAAGGAACATCACTCAAGGGGAGACTCACAAAAATCGAAATACGATAGCTACGACAGAAATGAGAGAAGAGAGCGACCTTATGAAAGCCGGCAACAGCAGCGAGGGCCTCGGTCCCGAGCATACAAAGTCGAAGCTGAGTCAAGTGATTCAAGTGGTGATAGAAAAATGGAATCTGGTGACACTGACAACTCGAATGCGACTCCCAGCAAGAAGGGTGAGAGAGTGAAAGGACTTCATGACTGGATCAATCGAAGACTGACAGGATATTTGGTTTATCAAAATTCAATTCAAGACGGTGAATTAGAGCGAGAGTATGAAGGAGATCACCTCAACAGGGTGGCTGGGCAAAAATGGAGAAGCATGTCCAAGACGGAACAAGAAGTCTATAAGAGCATTGCCTTAAAAGCGAGAGTTCAGTTGAAAAAGGAGTTCCGAGATGCTGGAAAAGACGATCCTGAGCTCGCTGATCTTCAGGAGGTTGTGGAGAAAAGAATTAGGAAAGTCAAAAAAACTTAACTTGATCAAATGACTGACCGTTCTTAGTAAGCCTCCCTTTTTTAATATCTTTGCTCGGTACTTTTTGTTTATTTTTCGAGATTTTGTTATATTCAGCTTATGACACAAGCTCAATAATTTACTAACATGTCTTTTCTCTATAAAATCTCTTAAATTGTCTATTTCCAATGCAAAAAGCCGTAATCTCAAAATCCTGGACTTTACCTGTCTGTAACCATCGGTTGTGACACTAACCGTTTATTATTTCCGGCTTTCTTTCGGCTTTCTTTCGGGTTTCTTTCCTGTCGAGATTTTTGGCGTTCACGGACAAAACTATTAATTAATAAATCAATATTTTTAATTATTTAGGTGGAGCTTGTCACCATCTCAGCTGTTGATGCTGAATTAAAACTACTGCAAACATTCTCGCTCTAATCCATTTCGCTTAAGACCAACTCTAGCTACAAATCCGTCAAATTTCTAAGCTTATTTCTCTGCGCGAAATTTGGATGCTCCAAGATTTCATGACATTAGCTTTTTCAAGAGTCTCCCTCATATGTGATATATCCAGAGACCTGTAAGGGTGCAGGGTAATAGAGGAATTAACTAGTAAATGGAAACGATAAAATAATTTTTAATGTTCTGTAGGTGATAAATTGTGGAGAGGTTTTTTGATTAATACGGGGCTCTTCACTTGATTGCCCGAGGCAATAAAAAAAAACTCTCATTAAATAAATTAAGCACTGATCAATAAACTAAAGATCTCAATATAACAGATTTAAAATGGACGCCATACTTTGGCTGAACGAATACGCTCGCGTCGACAATGAATTTACGAAAAGCAACAAAGTAACTTCCAATCCGAATTTTATCCGTTTTGTTATTCGACCTTATTTTCATATCGAAACATGCCATTAAATGACATTTGCTGCGTTATAGTCAGAAGAAGAAATAAAAAAGCTCACGCTTGAAGAGGATTTGGGTGAAGTCAAGCGCTCTATTCATATCATTACTAAAGGACAGCCTATCCAGAAATACGCAGTAAGAAAACTGAATTTGAAACCAATTTCTAAATTTTCCCCTTGATTGGTGTCGCTCGTGCTAGATATACTCTAACTTGAAGAGGATATTCTCGGAAAGTGAGGCATTTGATAAATTCGCTTTGATTATCCAAGTATCAGCAGACTGTTTCAACAAACACTAAATGCTAAATTAAAGTCCGACATTGTGAACCAAACAAAAGAGATCCAAATCGAGGCTTCACGCAGCATTATTAAGATGATAAATTCAAAGGTACGGCTAGACGGAAGAGCTTGTGTTTGAGCTTTTATAGGATTTTCCGGAGGATAAGCTGATAGTATTCTACCGCATCACGCTTCAAGTGCTAAAGCAGTGGAGTCAAGAAGTGTTGGATAGTTGGGTGCTCACGTTTAACGAGTTTTTATACAAAATTCCTTATGAAACCATCGAAAAAGAGACAGTTTCAACGATACTTGGCCTCTCAGAGCGCAGTCAGCATATGCTGAGCAAATATATTGCCGCAAGAATGATAGGATTTGTCGCGAATGTATCATATGAGATATTTTCTAGCAGCAATTTGATTGATTTTATTTTATATAGAGACTGGGACCGAGGTTTGGTGGGCCGCTTCTTGATAGAGCTTTGGAATTATGCAAAGATATCGACGTTGAAGTGAGGAGAGTCATGACACAAGAAGTGCTGCTCAAGGTGACGCTTGCAAAGGGTGACGATTTTGCTGAGTATAAGATGCTGAACCGAGTAATTTGAAAAATAATGGGCTCCTGTCTAATTCCATGATATAATGCACAAATTAGACTATTGAGTTGGTATATGACTCGAATTTGCAAATAAAACTTGCTAGTATCGATGTCCTGATCGAAATGACCGACTTGCTGAGTGATGAGTGCAAAAAGAACCGTGTTACAGGGACTCTTTTAGATTTCTGCACGACAAGCAACGAGGAAATAATTCGCAAAATTTCATCGCAAATCGGAAAAATTTGCCATAAGGTTGAATGAAACTCCATCAGAACCTTTAATTAACCTTATGGTACCTTACAGCTGCAGGTTTTCATCGTGAACGATCCTTCGCATTTAGCTACCGTCCAAAGCTTTTATAAAGTATAGCCTTTCTAAGTGCAGTAATTAACCCTTATCTCATTCTAGGATATCGCCTATCATAAGTCATTGGAGATCAGAAAAAATTTTGTACACAACTTGCCAGCGATGCTGCAAATTTTAGAGAATAAAGACCAATTGCGGCATCTCTACGCAAAGATGTTGAAAGATTCCTCAAAAGAGCTCAAACTCAAAGCTGTTTCATGTTTCTCAGAGGTAACAATTGAGAATTTCCCTTAAACTTCATTGATTTTCCCTTTAAAGGTTTGTAAAATCCTTGCCACTGTAGACCTCGCAAAGAACCTTACAGATTACTTCGAAAACTTGCTGCAGGACGAAGACAACGATATTATCACTAAATTAGTTCCTCAGCTTCCAGACCTCGTTGAAATATTCGAAGAGCTCAAACACGCTGAACCGGACACCCCTCAGAAGGAATCCAAAGAGTCTAAAGAAAAGCTGAAAGACTCCAAAGAAAGCCAAAATTCAGATGGAAAATACTACTTAGATATGGTGCTTAACATCGGAAACACTCTCTCCAAGCGTCATATGTGGCGGCTAGAGGTGCAATTGATCGATGGCATTCCATTTTATTTCGAAGTTTTCGATATGAAAGAGCTAAATGATAAAGTTGTGCCCTTTTTAATGAAGCGCGTTAAGGAAGGAATCCTCGAGATCAGACTCAAAGCCATAGAGATTCTCGTCAAATTTATGAGAGTCAATTATCTAATCACTCGGTTCAAAGACTTGATGAAGACATTCCAAGAAGAACTTTATCATTCTTCCTGCTACCAAATGAGAATTGCTTATATCCACTTATTTTTAAAGTTTGGAGAGATTTTTTCAAGGACTTTTACTAAGCAGAACCTCCTCAGCAATATTTTTATGCTCGCTGGAGATAAAGTTAGCCAAGTCAGGAGAAAACTTGCGAGTTTCCTTCCTGAAATCAGAGGGACTCTGCTCCCTGATGATCATGATAGCATCAAAAAATTTGCAGAGTTCGTGAAT
>ENA-UOTX01002056-UOTX01002056.1-compost-metagenome-genome-assembly--contig:-NODE-2056-length-11221-cov-7.420585_pt1 | contig 11221 bp, 7 predicted proteins | sample MGYA00238143_ERZ746982 | MGnify/ENA primary metagenome ERZ746982 (study PRJEB28758, sample SAMN06268862) | compost metagenome | isolation source: single cell | place: USA: California, Emeryville, Joint... | reverse complement strand
TTAAGATATCATTTGATGGGCAATTAGGACGAGCTGTTGATGCGTTCGCTTGTTTCTGACTTTGGGATCCGATATTGCTGAGGCTTTCAGGACATTTTGAACAGTTTTGAGGAAATTTAGAAGATTGTTCTATGACCAAATCAGCAATTTGATTAGAAACTGCTTCTTCATCAAGTGCTGACTTAACACCCTCCTCTTTCAGAGCTTTGGACACAGAATCTAGGAGTAGGTTCTCAGTAGAAGGGTGTTCCTCCTGAAGTTGAGAACTATCCAGCATGATTCGAGATTGAGTAGCGTCAAAGCAGTCGCTTTGAGACTGAATATCCATCAGCCCTCTTGCCAGCTGATGTTCCCTTGCTTTTGATAGCTCGGTCTGGAAGGTTTGCTGAAGTTTGTTGACTTTTGTGAAATTTTGAGAATTCATGTGTTTTTTATTTTTGGAATTGAGATTTGATTATATTTTTTAATCTAATCTACATTTAGCAAAATTACCGCGTAATAAGAATCCAAAAAAAGAGAAATATCGTTCAAGAAAAATGAGAAGCATAAAATAGTATATCTACCGACTTAGAAGAGTGGTCAATAGCTCTGCCTCTTGATGCATAGAACTCACAAGAGCTTATTTTGACATTGATGCCACTGATAATTCCTATTTAGCAATTAGATAAAGCCTGGCTCCCTTTGGCGGGAAGAATTAAAAAAAGGCAAAACCCTGATTATCATTGTCGAACCTCTCCTAAGATCGGTAGTAAGCTATGTATCTTTGACGAGAGGCTAGAAGGGAAGAGCAGACCTGACAGTTGATGAAGAATTTGTGATATGAGATGATGAATAGCAGATATGAAAGTCGAAAAGCGTAATGAAGACTTTGATTACGAATAGTTTGATTATGAAAATCTAAGACCTCTTATATCTTCACCGTGATAGCCGATCGCCATTCATTAATCCATGTTTACTAAGCACATGTACTTCGTTTCGATTTCGAGAGAGAAAAGTAATAATGACGAAAGAAACTTTAATTCTGGAAATAAATATGATTCCATGACGGATCTCTGTCTAGATGAAAAACAATGCTGTCTTCTGCGGGAGATGATGAAACGCCTGAGCGAACTGAAGTTCCAATGATATTTGCTGGCTCCCGTTTTCGATCTAATCTATAAATATGAATGACCTGGCAATGTCTAAAAATAGTTTGATGCTGCCTTCAAGGTCACAGAATGTATTCTCAGTCGGTTTCAGTTGCTCGCTCCACGAAGAAAGCTTTATACAGCTCTTCTATGCTAAGATAAATTACTCAATCCATTTTTGTTAACATAAGTCGAGAAAAAAGAGGCAAGCGTGAAGAATATGGGCAAGATGACCTCCAAGAGGTTTAACAAGGAGACTAATTCACGAATAATGAAGGTTGCGGGAACTAAAATGACACAAAACAGCAGATTCCTCTCTATTTTGGAAATATCCGAAGATGAACTTAAAAATCGTTGAGAATTTCGCTCCGCAGATGGAATCAGTTTGCTTCCTCCTCTCAAAGGCTTCTGATGGGCGGAAAGAAGTCCGATCCGAATTTCTCGAACACAAAAATCGACGGTATTCCAAGGAGACTTCATGAAGAATGGTAGTGTATCCAATCACGAAAAATATTCAACGATCTGAGGAGACTTCTTTACACCACAGGTGAACTTTCGGTTTCGGAGCGGAGGTACTTTTAAATTTCGTCGAGGGCAGTCTTTCAGCGTTTAAATTTTCCAAAGAACTGTCAGATTATGCATCCATATCCTTAGAAACCAGTCGGAAAATGGAGTAATCTGCTGACATTCATTCTGTCAGCGCATCTAGAGAATTTCCCGCCCTTCAATATGATTTGGACAAGGAATGGCACATAAAAGGGATATCAAAGAAACCATTTCGAAGGTTTGACAATGCCGTCAAACTGTCATGAAATTCCTCCGAAAATTACGTTGAAGGGAGATTACATCCGCAGCGATATGGAAAGGCTATTTCTGAAACCTTGATCGGATCTCCTATGATAAAGCGAGAATCTGTCAATGAGTCAAAAAGAGAATTTTAGTCCCAGGGTAGCTCTAACAACTCAAGCAACTCTGTAGGTTCCTATTTTTCATACCGGAGCCCAACAATTTCCAAATATCTTAAAATGAATTGAATTCATAAAATTTTGAATGACCGCAGCATTCGAAGTTGGAACAAAGATACTCAGAAATGAACGATTTTTTCGTCAGGAAGCAGCAAAAAAGCAAGAGGAACTGCTCTCCCAACTCTCTCTCGCAGTTTGATAGTCTAAAGGGCCAGAGGGTTGAGAATGATGAGTCAAGAAAAAGTATTTTAATAATTTGAAATATTTTCCAAAAAGAATTTATAGAGTTTAAAACATTCATTTTCTTGGGTAAATTCATAGTGTATTGCTTAGTAATTTGCATTTTTTGTATTTGTTCGTTGGCAGGGCACTTTGGTCACTTCTGAAAGTCTGTTTTGTTTGCACTCCTTCAATACTTATCTTAGAGGCATTTTGAAATTATATTTTGCTTATTTTTACATTTTCCTGTGAGCCTTCTCGAACACATGATGAGAATATGAATATTTGAAGAAGACAACACAGAAGCCATTTTATAATTTTCTGGAAACTTTCTTCTCGACATCAAATAATATATATCTTCTATGATATTCTTAGGGATCTGATGTCAAGGTGGTGTGTCTTCAATCTATGCATTTTCCTCTTTTGTCTTTCGAAATCTAAGGAAGAATTGTAATTTTAGTAATAATCATAAACAGTAACTCAAACGATTTGATTTCAAATGTGCCAAAAGAAAAGATCAAAGCCGAGAAACCAAAGAAAGCAAATCATAAAACGCCAGTCGCCATGAATAGGAAGCCCCCTAAAAACATAATCCTTATGCTTCGAATCTCGCAGTACAAAATTTTTTCTTAGTATCAAAGTAGCGCACGTATTATTGAAAGTATGAGATAGATTTGAGGATGAGGAATCATTACTCTTATCTAAAGACTTATAGCTAGCTATATCCCAAATTTGTCATCGTTTGTGTTTGGACTAGAGTAGATTGCCTCTATCTTTTCATTGTATAAATACACCAGGATATTATTCTACCATTACTCATTTGGGTAAGCTGAATCAAAGTTTGGTTCGAGAAATGTATCAAATTTGTGTTGAAAAGAAATCAGTTTTTCTCATAAAAGATTTCAAAGCTTATTGTTGCTAATTTAATATAAAGAAGAACCCTCATAGAGCAGAAAGTTAGTTCACTCTTCAAATTTACTCTGTTCAAACAATTTTTTTGTTCGTAGTAGATTTCTTTAAATTTTTATAGACGTTGCGGGTTTTCTACTGAAGAAATTTAGCAATATGTCCGATTTTATTTACGTATCACTAATGATTTTCTCTTTGTTATGAATTGCAATATGTATCCGTGATTCGGCATAACTATTTCGTTTAGGAAGGAATTTTCGTGAGTGGAGTTTGAAGGCAATAGTTCAAGAAGGCCTATTCGGTCTAGTTTGTTTTTTATATTTCAAGCACTCAAAGTCGAGAGAAGATACTTTACCAGAAAAATCAAAATTCCATTAATTCATTAAATATATCGTACCATTGGCGCTTAGGAAATTGGTTCGCAAGAAGCCTCTCAAATAGTGTGTTAGGATCATAATATGAGAGGTAGAGCCAAAAATGATTTTCCGATAACAAATAATACTCATGTGTAGAGGTAAAGAACGCTGTAAACAGAATCAAGAACTTGCAAAATTGCATATAATTCCAAGAAGAAAGCCATTCAGCTTGAAAATTGAGCCGTATAAAAGCGGTTGCTATAGTATATATATTCAGCCGACTTCGTAAATTGATTAAGTAAACGTACCCTTACCTTACAAATCAGAGTTCATTCCAACTTCTTAATCACTTGTACAAAAAATATTTTTGTATTTGACTTCTTTTTCATGGAAGTACTGACTTTATGCAGCATTTGAATTTATGAGTCACGTGGGGGTATTTTGGGTTTATTAACCCATAATAAATTATACTGAAATGAAATTTAATCATATTCAAACTGTATGGAGCCATTTGGACTTCGTTCGGAGCAGAGTTCAAGTCAAATGATAGATTTTGAATGAAAAGAAGAGCTTTGTGCATTCAAGAGAACCATTTACTTGAGATTCGGCGATGATTTGAATCAACTTCAGCTTTTGGAGCTGAACTTTCATCCAACAGCTAAAGGATAGCTTCTAAATGCCTACCGTCTCCTTTACTGATGTCCTTGAGGCAGAAGCAAAACTGCATAAGAATGAAAAAATAATATTCACCAATTGGAGTTCTTTCTTCATAATTTTCCATGGCAACGAAGAATTGAGGCTATCTTCTCTTTCATCTGGAGCCGATGGATTTCTCAGGAAGATATTTCGCATTTAATGGTTTCTTCGAAATTTTAAAATCGATTAAACCCACAAAATTGATCGTTACGCGATCTTAACTAAATTCCTATTTGAGAGTTGATCGTGATTAGGCCATTTGCTACAACCTTCAAAAACCAAGCCAGCTTTTGAAACAAGCTGAGGCTTAAGTTAAACGCAATTAGGAAGCAGCAGAGTCGGCACTAATTGAGTGAGAGAAAGAAGAATAAAATAAAGAATTCAAAAAAGCAATCTCAATTAGAAATTACATCAGCCTTTGAACCTGTTTTTTTGGTTCAGAGCATAATAGCATATCCACTCCTAATGTCCTTTTAAATGCGCTGGAACTACGACGTTGAAAAATCTTAGGGTTAACTTTAACTGAACAAAATTCTTCTCAACTTACAAAATCGAAATTAAAAATGACAGAAAGTAATGGAGGAGTGAGAATGAAGCGTCTGCTAGATGCCTTCATCTTTAATATCATGCGCTTCTAGATAAGCATAGTTTTCAAACTCAATATGACATTTCATAAAAAGCAACTAAAAAATTTTACTTAGAATATACCTTCCGACTGAATTTTTCATTTAATTTATTGAAGCAACTGAATTTCATTCGATTCAAAATTCAATTTGTAGCATGCTCATCAATAGTCGGCCCTATCAATGCCCACTAATAGCGATCGCAATTTACCTATTACTTTGCCAATTGACTTCGACGCGTAAGCTTTTCTCTTCAAAAAACAGCTACCTGATTAATTATGATAGTAAATGTGATGTATTTGCAAGAAACCAAGCTATCGGTGACTTCAGCAGCTTCGAAGCAGCAGACTCACATCTCTACGTATTGTCCTCAGTGCGGATCCGTCGTCAGAAAATATGGGATCAGTGCCTGGTTTTATAAGAGAGGCTTTTCAGGTGTCTGGGACACCATCTTCAGAGTTTCTAATGACCCACTGTAATTCTTGAAAACTGATTGATTTGACTTCTTTTAAGAAATAATATAGAATCAGGAAGAATCCTACTTTCATGTCCTGGAGCTACGAGCAAGCCAGGCCATTTCTTGTGGGTCGCATCAAATGATAACCCAAGTGGTGCATGGGATAATTGGTTAAACGTAAACTACTAACGTTGAAAAGTGCTTTATGCATACTTAGATGGGTGAAACATCCAGTGCGATACAGGACCAATGGATATTTGTCAGCGCGTTTGTCAACTATGACACAAGCTCTCACTTTGGAATCCGATATTACCTGGACTCAATCAGTCGAAAAGAGATTGTGGTCTATAAAAGCAGAAGCGTTGGTACTTGCCACGGGGTTTTGGGCTCAACAAAAGTGTATTGGGGCGGAGATGAATTTTATAATCACTGTTTTTGTGATTTGCAATACTTGAGGTTTTATTGGGATTATTTGGCTGATTCGCAAGAGAAAATGATAAATCTTGCTATGATGGACAACAATGGTATAATCTATCCTATTTGAAGCATCCTTAAGCTTAGATTTTGAAAAGCTAAACTTTATCTGCTTTATTTCGCATCTGACCCACAAACCAACAACAATCGAACATTTATCGTTGACGCGTCCATGAATGCAGGTGGGATAAATGCAATAGGTTTTAAAGGTGAAATTTCTTGTCATGAAAAGATATCTTAATATCTTTATCCTCTTATGATTCCATTAGGATTGTCAATGACAGAATCGTCTGTAGCTCCAGAGTTTGGCCCTTATAACATTCTGATGTGTCGACCTGGGAAAATCGCTTCATTTCCACTCAATGCTTCAATTTCTCAAAGCGGCCTCGTAGTTGCCCTTGACTTCTATCCATACCCTCCTCCTTTCGGTTCAAGCTACCAAGCAATTTTCGGGATTCGAAACTCTGCAACAAATTTCATTTCAATTGTTTGCTACTATATTAGAGATGCAGGAAGTTTGAATATTATGATAACTGATACAACACACTCATACTACCTTTTAGACTACACGATCTACAGCTCCATTCCTGTTTTAAGCGGTAATTAAAAGATTAGCAATTTACCTTTAGAATCATTTTTTGTATAGGAAATTGGAATCGTATTATTGTCGAAATTTCTCAAAGGCAACCACTCGAGCTTGGAGTTGGATTCTCTGTGGTCCGAGTATGGGTCAACGGAAATGTAACTCCAAAGGTATATTTTGGTGATTTTGCAGCTGGAAAATATCCGATCACCAATGGAAATAACGCTGTGCTTGATATATGTGGACCGTTCGATTCGACAGCCTCTGACAAGGTGAGTCAAGCTATGTTGGGGTACTATGATGTCCTCAATTTCGTTTGGATTCAAGGCTCTCGAAATCTCTTCCCGGATTCATCAGGTAAATCTATATCTTGATATTCAACGTTTCAACTTGATTCGGTTACCAGCCAGCTTGTTGAGAGGGTTTCTCCTTCCAAACTTTAACTATTTCGACTTGCAATGTGCGCCTGGGTACTATTTGCAAGATGGTGTGAATTGCGTAGCGAGTCCACCGGATGATAGCGACTTCTTTCATAGTCCCACGCAATCATACCAAAGTAATAATTACCCTTATTTTCTTATGTTGATCTTCTTCATTTAAAATGTCCTTAGAATGCTACTATGGACATTATTACGTAAATCTTTTCATTGACACAGTCTGATATCTCTTCTAATCTGAAGAATTCAAGTACTGGGATTTGTTCTCCATGCACTGGAGATGGGCAGTTAATTGTGTCACCTCGATGCGTAGACTGCCATTCAAGCTGCAAAAAATGCACTGGCACAAATGCCAATGAGTGCACAGAGTGTTATCCTGGTACATACCTCTATATGGGCACCTGCATACCAAATTGTCCGGTGCTTGGATACTATCCAAATTCTACTGACTGGAAATGCTATCGTAATAATATCCTTTTCTTGATGAATAATTCATTGCCATTATAAGCCTGTGCTGATCCTTGTGCGAGCTGCACTGGCCCCACTACCGATGATTGCACTGCATGCAATGATATTACCTTATATCTAGACGAATCTACTTGTGTTGCTGCTTGCCCTACAGGCAAATTTGTAGATATCACCAGCCAGAAATGTGAAAGTAATTACTTTCTACTTATTTCCGATATCCTTTACTCAATTCTGACTTAGATTGCCATTTTGGATGCCAACAATGTTTAGGCCCAGCTAATGGAAAGTGCTCTGCTTGTCTCTCCGGCTACTTTCACTTTAAAGACACTACAGGAGGATACTGCTTCTTAATATGTCCATCTGAATTCAAACCTGATTATAGCACATATCAATGTGTTTCAAAGATTTCCGACATTCCAGAAGAAGTAGTTAATACTGTTGTAGCAGCTTCACCCATCACCTCTGCGTCTTTTGTGATAGCAAATGCGATCTCAGGCAGTTTTTCATTCAACATGATGATGTGCCTTGTTGCGACCGAATCACTCGCTAATATGCAATACCTGAACATCAATCATTCAAATATAGCCTCAGATATTTACTCTGCGATGTCAAGCTCCTATATTCCTAACTGGATCGCTTCTCTCAATGATTTGGATCCAGAGCTGCTGATCTTTCCTTTTGGGATATTTCAAACGAATCAAATTAGCTCTCTTTTTCTTGACAACTTCGACGCTCTGACAGAAACAATAGCACGTTTGGGAGCGTTTTTACTAATAGCTTGTTTCACATATTCAATGCGAATAGAAAAATTGAGCCACTCAATGATGGGAAAATTGCATGTCATTACGTTCAACTTTTTTGCCTCAAGCCTTTTTGGACAATTTCAAAGTCTATTGCTATACTCAATATTGCAGATTCTTAAACTGGATTTATTCCTGGATAGCTACTCGATTATTAGTTATTTGATTGGGTATCTGACGCTCTCACTTACGATTGGGCTACTTGTCTTTTGCTTCTTCAGGGTGCTGAGTATTTTCAACAATAGAAATAATCGCGAGGAAAACTCCCCACAAATCCCATCAGATGAAAGCAGCCTCAGTATTCGCAATCAAACGAGATGGCTCAAGAAAAAATATGGGTTTCTCTTTGACGATTTCAAAAAATCCCAGAAAAAACATTTTTTCTTCGCGTTTTTGATCACTGCTTTCAATGCAATCTATATCCTCCTCATTATCTTTCTGCAGAGCGTACCAGTGCTGCAATGCATCTTGGTTGTGATATTGGTTCTCTTATTCCTCCTCTTTGCAGCAATAACCAACCCATTCAAGAATAAAATAACCGCGTTCCTCCATTTCTTCAATTTCTCATGTATCTTACTTGCAGCGATCCTCAATTCGACTCTGGCTATCATTCAAATTAGCAATCCAGATTTCTCTGGAGTTGAAGCGCAAGGAAAAGCTGTTATCTCGATAATAGCAATAAACACTGGGACAAATACAATTATTTCATTGGGTGAGATGCTTATTGCAATCTACCAAAAGCTGAAAAATCCCGGTAAAGACGCTATTATAATGAGGAAGGATAAAGATTCAAGCACGGGAGTATTTCGCTCTAACAATGAGAAAATTCGCAAGGATTTATCACGCATAGGAGTAAAGAGGTATCCGAGAGTTTCAAGATCAATTCGAGAAAAAGAGCGAGGAAATGATAATGATAAAATTTCTCCAGCAGATTTATCAACGAATAATCCCCTTAATTTGAAGTTCCAAGAGGTTACTTTTCCGATACCTCGGAACCATCCTGCTAGAAGAAGTATCTGGTTAGTTCCCTCAACTTCAAATAATCCATAGGAACGTTTCTCGCATGACATTTAATATCCTGTCTACATCGGCTTACCATTTTGTATAAAATAAACCAATTGGCTAGTTTAATCTAAATAATGTAAAAAATATTATCTTCGATCTCCTTCATATTGCTTCATAAAACCAAAAACGGTGAGTGTTATTTTTTTCAAAAGCACTTTATTATGTATAAGTTGAGGAAAAAGATTTTTCTTTCAAAATCGTTCATTAATGTGATTTATCCTTCGAAGATGGGTAGACACGAAAGTAAAAAATAAGCCTTGGACTGCAAGATTTTCGGCTTTCATATCGAATCTAGAATATCGATTTTAATTTTTCAAATAATCTTCTGAAGAGAGATAGATAAAAACAAAAAATATAGGAACATAAATATAAAGGCAAGCGGACAATAATCAGTGTTAGGCTAAGTAAACACAGGATACAATCTCAATATTGTTCAATATGATTTTTCTCCAGTACTAGTTGTTCTTAGTTCAGTTTCATCTCCTCCTTTTTACCGCTGCGAGTTCTCTGCCCAATGATCCGGTGGATCTCCCTTGACATGGAGTCGATCTGCTTCTTACACTGATAGAGTTCTCTGGTGTGCGCTTTTCTGAGGTCTCAATAGTCCACGTGAATTCCGTTCTGTCTTTTCATGTAGGTCCTCCAGTTGTCGATGACCTCGTGGTAGTGAGCTCTCTCCTCTAGTTTTCCCTCCTCCATTCTCTTGTTTGCCGCTTCTAGTTTCGCGAGATCTTTCCTATGCATTCGTTCGAGATTATCTACTCCCTCACGATATTCGGAGATGTCTTTGTTGTGCATATTCTCCAGGCTGTCGATGATGTTCTTTAGTGCTTCTGATGTTGCTTGGGTTCCCTTAGTCATGTTTCCAATCCATGCGCGAATTTGTATGCTCTGTCCACAAGATGGGTGGGTTTTATAAAGGTTGACGGAAGAGAGCAACTGTGCAAAGCACTCGGGACCTTGACCATTCAGTTAGTAAGAGGCCAAGGCCCGGTCATTCCTGCATGAACGCAAAAAAGCAAAATAAGAACATGAATGTTAATATAATGATTTGATTACGGCTTAATAATTAGCTCATTAAGATCACTTAGTCAAAGAAAGTTGACTGACATAACTATTTCACAGAGTGAGAAGAAAAACTATCTCTGAGATCAAGATCAAAAAGTATCGTGATTTATTACTTCTACGAACAGTCAATAGTTCTGAAACCTGCCCTTTTGAATTTTCTTTACGGCTCAAAAGCTGATTGTGAAGCGAGTAAGGATTTTGTTTATATACCAAGCAATTGGTTTAGAATTAATTGGTGAAACGTGTAGTTTAGATATGCAAGTGTCGCTAATTTCAGTAACTCCATATGTATAGTTATCTACAAGCAGGAAAATGCAGAGATTTATTACTCACTAATTTCTGAAGTTCATGATCTTGCTACTTACTAGCGCATCGATATACCTTGTATTGGTAATGTAATTTTGGATTCTCAAATGGTCAAAGACATAAAGCTGTTTAACTAGAGGTCAAATGTTCGCCCTCGCGTTGAAATTCTGAAACTCTCACTAGAATATTCTTCGGCCGAGCTGATATATTACAATGAGTTACTTCATTTGTAGAGCTTGCAATTTCAATCTTCATTTCTTTCGGTCTTTGATTTTTGAAGCTGCTTTTGTTGTAGGCTTCCTTGCATTTTTGATAGATTTCAAACATTAACACTGCCAATGAGATCATCGAGTTCGTGCCAGTATTTATTGCTATTACAGATATTACAACCTTCCCTTGTGTTTCCGCTCCTGAGAAATCAGGATGAAGATTTTGAGTGATAGCCAACACCAAATTGAGGAATGCTGCGATTAGAATGCATGAAAAGTTGAAGAAGTGCAGAAAGGCAGGCACTTTTTTCTGGAATGGCTTGATCATTGCGGGAAATATGATGTATACTAAGGCCAAGATGGTGATCGAAAAGCACTGCAGCACTGGAACACTCTGTAATGAGAAAATAAGTAGGATGTAGGTTGCATTGAAAACTGAGAGCCAATATGAAAAAAAGA
>ENA-UOTX01002055-UOTX01002055.1-compost-metagenome-genome-assembly--contig:-NODE-2055-length-11256-cov-21.115037_pt1 | contig 11256 bp, 9 predicted proteins | sample MGYA00238143_ERZ746982 | MGnify/ENA primary metagenome ERZ746982 (study PRJEB28758, sample SAMN06268862) | compost metagenome | isolation source: single cell | place: USA: California, Emeryville, Joint... | reverse complement strand
CAGCTCTTGTACTATTCATAAAAAAGAGCGGAGATTATGGTGAAAATTTCATAATCTTAGATGATAGGATAAAAATTTGGTCTAGCCACAATGTTATTCTTCATAATCCCAAACAGTTCTGGAGAGAATCAACAAAAACCAATCAATTAGGTTCGATTACAACTATTTGGGCGTTTGTAAACATCGTAGCACTCTATTCTTTTAAGATTCTGATCCATTAGTCACGGAATACATTTGTCATTGCGTTGTCTCTCGATTTAGTTTCTTCTTCTTACGTTTGCGGCCAAGAACTCATGAGCACAAGCTCGACCTTAGAGTTTTAAGATCGGAAATGATGCCTTTCAATCATAGTGCTTGAGCGCATTCCGATCATCAGCACCATCGATTTTGATAGGCATTTATGCTAACCTTGTCTAGCTCTGATCACTTAGCCTCCTTCCATCCATTGATCTGAGCTCTTACTACCAAATGGGGGGGGGGGAAGGCCTGTCTAACTGATCTCTACAGATTACATCTTTTATCACAAAACACACGTATAGCATCTACTCAGATAATACCGATATCCAATTCAAACGTGTGCTCAAATAAATTTTAATCAGGAGAAAGTTCACACATCATTGACTAGGGGTTTAAAAGCATCGGGCTCAGAGACTTGAATAATAAAAAATTCTTTTCACTCAAAAAAATTTCTTTCAATGGAATATTGCACGATACAGAACGCAGGACTGAGCACATGGTCTAATTCCAAGAAAAACAGCTGTCTTTTCGTAACAACTTTGCAATTTAGTCATCATCTAAATCTCCATATCATCTCCTCTTATAGGCAACTGCAACAAAATCTTCATACGGTTTTAATCATGGCACATCTCCCAGCAGCAATGGCCTCTTACAAATCTTCAGCTTTGATATGATGAACAAGAAATCCAGCTCAGGTAATCTCTCCCCTCAATACCTTGGCTAACCCTCTTTTTGTAGTACTAATGGGCAAAGCAGCCCTTGAAGAGTCGAACTTCACCTGCCTAGACTGGCAAAATTTCGGCGAAAGCGCCAATTACCCTTACGGGATTATCGCGGCAGGGTTGGACGACGGTTGCGTTTCGCTCTGGGATCCAAGTCAAATGTTCGCAAGCGGTTCAAAAAAACTTTCCGACAGCGAAGTTGTAGGTGTTGGCTGCCTCTCTTTACAAGAATTGCACAAAACGCCTGCTCATTGCCTTGAAATCAACGCGTTGAAGCCCAACCTCATCGCCTCAGGAGGCTCTGAAGTTTACATTCAAAACATCGAGAAAGACCCCTCCAAACCAGAGGTGTTCTCACCAGGTTCTCCTAATTACCATGAAGGCAGTTCAGTCAGTTCGGTCTCATGGAACCGTCACGTTCCGTACATTCTCGCCTCATCTTCTCAAAACGGTCTCACAGTAGTTTGGGATCTGAGGAACAAGAACCCTATTTTCAACATCTCAGAGGCAGACAAGGGGAACAGAAGCTTAATCGCTTCTTGGAACCCTGAGATCTCCTGCCAACTAGCTGTAATTTACGATAATGACAAATACCCCGAGGTCCAGATCTGGGATCTTAGGCATCCGCAAGGCCCAATGGCATCATTGCCTAGCCGAAGTAAAGGACTCCACAAGATGGATTGGTATTCTCGAGATCCTTCGCTTATCATGACTGCTGGACGCGATAATAAGACATATCTTTGGAATTATAAGACCGGAGAGCTTCTACATGAGAATCAACTTGACTCTGAGGTCTCATCAATGAAATGGTCCTCAAAGCTTCCAGGCATTTACTCTCTTTCTTACATTTCGGGAGAAACATCGATCCTCAGCATCAACGATGACACTCACCAAATCGAAGGCGATTGGGCGCCGGATTGGCTCAAGCCTAAGTGTGGAGCGAGATTCGCATTCGATGGAAGACTCGTGACTTTTTCAGAAAAGAATGGTTCAGTCGTCCAGCAATACTACGTGGCCGACAACAACCCCGCTCTCAATCAAGCCGTGGAGGAACTGGAAAAGTATTTTGGTACTGATGACGCGAATGTTGCCGCAGTCAGCGATCATCTCTCTGCGAATTTAGAGTACACACCCGAGGAGCGGGAAGAATGGAATTTCATAAAACTTCAATCGACCAGCCAAGCAAAAAACCTTATCAGATACCTTGGATACAATGAGAACGAAATTACAAAGAAAGCGGAGGACTATACCGGTAAAACCCATAAGAAACGTGAAGAGGAGCAAACGAGCAGTGTGATAAAGCCTTCGAAGCATTTCTTTGATTACGTTCATCTCTCGACAAAAGAAGCTGAGAATTTCTTTGATAAAATCAGCGAAGAGCCTAACAAACTCAAGAAAAGTCTGCATAAAGAACTCAAGTTAGGTTTTGACTGCGACAATGGAGAGGACGAGAAGGAAGTGCTAGTCCCAGAAACCCACACGAAAAATATAAACTGGGACGCAGGCGTCGAGAAAATCATCAAAGCGAACCTCCTGATCGGAAACATTGAAGGTGCTATCGATTGTCTTCTAAAATGCGGCAGAACCGCTGAGGCTCTACTTCTTGCTTATTCGAAAGGAACGGAGCTCTTTCAAAACACTGCCAAAGCCTTCTTCGTTCAAAGCAACGATCATTTCGTAAAGAATGTCATTGGAAGCGTTTACGACAATAAATTCGAGGAGCTCGTTCGAAACTACCCCCTTGACTCATGGAAAGAATGTGTCGCTATGTGCGCTTCTTTGAATGAGCCCAAACAGTTTCGGCTGTTGATAGACCTGCTCGGAGATAGATTTCTAAAAGCGAATTGCACACACCAAGCGTTGCTTTGCTTCATTCTCTCTCATAATATGTCAAAAATTCTAGAGGTCTACTTTGACAAATACAAGGAGTTCCCTCGCAATTCCATTGACCGAAAGGTCTTTCTTATTTGGTCCTTTGAGAAATGCTTGTCTCTGAGAAACCTCATCGGTGATCACGCTTCGAATAATATCTTTGATAAATTCGTGATCGAAGTGGCATTGGTGTTGAGTAATCTCGATAAGACGGAGCTCGCTCTGAGGTTCTTGGACTTAGCGAATCTGAAGAATCCTGCGGTGCTTCGGATTAGAGACCGAATTTTCCACTCCCAAGCGCAAATTACGCGTCATTTCAAAATAATAGACCCACCGTTCAGTGTCGAACATGTATCGATTAAGAGTCAGGTTCGGAAAGGCGCTATCGGAGGTCTTCAAGGCAAACCTCAACCAATTGCTCGCAAAGATATGTATAGTTTATGTCAGCCTATAAGGCCGATTAGCGAGCAGCAATCGGGAAAGAAGCCTATGCCAGTATGCTTGTTTACACCGCCAGGTAAATTCATTAATCCTTTGGAGTTGTGACCAATAACTATTAGGCGATGATGGCAAGCAACAGAAGACAGGAGAGTATGATAAACCTCCTATCAAGGGCGAAAAAAGACTTGTTAATTTTGGTACAGTGTCTTCGGGAGGGCCAGATGATGGAGTCCAACAAGAAACTCCGACTCAACTCTCAAAGAAAGTGACTATGGGGCTATCACATGTAGTTCCTTCTTTCAAAGATAAAATCGTAATTCCACCAAAGCCTGGCTTCGGAACCAAGCCTCGAGAGTTAGGACCATCGATAAAACAACCGCTCTCTGGTAAATGAGAATTCCTGTTACAATGCTAATTCATTCTTTAAAAGGGCCACCGAAAAGTGATATTGGAAAACCGCCAGTCTCGTCGAGGAATCTCTCGACTGCTCCGAAAAGTGGTGTCGAGGACGCGTTGTCGAAGCTTGAGAAAAAAGCAGCTGACATGCCTCAGCCAGATTTTGGATCTGAGTTAACCTCGAGCAAGGTTTTGGCAAAAACTACCCTTCAACCAGGCCCAATGAAAAATCCATTTGCTTCCTTCCAAAACCCAGAGGAAGCACAAGCAACTCTCTTTGTGGACCCTTCGTTAATTCCTCCGAAAAGCAAAATTATCTACTCCACTCTGATGGATCTTATTTCTCGTATAGAAATTATCGAGGTAACTAACTGCGTTATTCAGTAATCTCTAATATAGCAATTCAAAATAGACGAATACTCAGAAGCAGGCTGAACTCGCAGCCCAAATTCAAGCTTTCTTTGTGCGACTTGTGAAGGATAACGTGAACCCAAAAACTCTCTTAAATATTGTGAAAATGTGTGAAGGTAAATCATTTTACTCTGATGGTGTCACAAGGCTTCCCCATAGAAATCAATAAGAAAAATCTTATGGCAGCTTTCGAGTATTATCAAGCAATCGCAAGGGAAGACTGGGAAGCGAATAAAGATTGGATGTTAATTCTTAAAAGGCTTCTCTCTGTCAGCCCTCGTTAAAGAGAGTATTTGACCTATATATTTCGATAATAATCATCAGATAACATCTTATTCATTCATATCCAGTATTCTTCGGTTTGCTACTTTGTAAATGCTTGTTAAAGTCAAAATTAAAATTATAATAATCAGCTCGCTGCCAAAATAACTTATTAACCATTATACCTCCTCATGAAAGGATATTTAGAAATCCGTTTAAGACAAACAAGATAACTAGTAATCAATGTATAACATTTTTACAATGGATTTGACTTTAGAGAAATGAAAAATGATTTGTTAATATGGCTTGGATCCAACTTGAGCCAGCAGTGCTTGTCTAAAATTCTTTCCATCAGTCAGCATCTTTGCCTGCTCTAGAGCAGTGCTTGGATAACCAACTGGTCGCTTAGTTTGACAGTATTTCGCCTCAAATTTGGCCATTTCGGTTTCAATATACTACAGACAAACTCAATTAGAAAGACCGGTTATAATGCCAATATTTACTTTTTTGTCTTCGAGCTCAGAAGCAGCATCCTTTGTTTGAATTGGCTCTGTCCTCTGTACTATCGACGACTGCTGTCCTCCAAAATTCGCAGTCCCTGGCCTCGAAAATTGCGACATTGTAATCGCTTTAGACCCTGATGTCGTTGGACGATTAAACCCCATTCCCGTCTGGATGCTGGCTGATCGGCTCTGCTTGCTTGTTTCGATAATCCTTGAATAAATTGAACTCTTCGCCGTTAGAGTTCTCGCAAATGGATTTGAATCGTCTAAGGCCTTTGGAGCGAGCTCTTTAACCCAAAGCCCTTTATACTCAGTTCTGTTGTATTTATCCCTCGGTGAGTACTCCTTCTAATAATAAACAATGAAATTAGCTACAAAATCATGAGCATTGACTTACAGATTTCGGCTCTGCGAGCTTTTTAATCGCGAGGTCATTCGCAGGCTTTGTGCTAAGAAACCCAAGCTTTGATTTAAAAATTTTGGAAGTCGCATAAACTCCTTTTTCCAAAGGTTCAGTTTTACGAATATTCGTCGCCTGCCTCACCTCATCACCCACGGTATTTCGCATCACAGTAACATCAGACATGAGAGAATTCTCTGTTTTTATCGGCTTTGGACCTAATGCTTCCTCAGGTTCCGTTGCTTTGCCTAAAGTTATATTCTGCACGCTGCGATTAGTTGCATCGTTTACATTCACCTCGATTTTTCTACCCGCTGCCGTTGATTTCGACCTCTTCAGCTGCGCAGTTTGCGGTCTCGTCGCAATGGAAGGTTGAACCTGCATTTCGATAGTCTCGCTCTCATTGCCATCCTTACCAAGTCGCTTTTCCTCTGGAACTAGCTTGCTGCGCTTCTCTAACTCACTATTCTTTTCATGATGCCGAAGGAATAAACTTCGAATTTCATCATGCTTTTCTTTGAATGCCTGCTTCTCAAGCTGCTTAAAATTTTTCTCCTCGGCCAGTTTTTTTTGAATATGCTCGAGCATATTTTCCTCTCCCTTGACCGAGTAAGGCACCAGCAGCTGAGTTATATGCTTCTGGTCTATTTCGAGCAAGAAATTCCATTTATTATCTATCCGAACTGAATGCTTCGCTGATTTTAGCCTCTGGCCCAAGACTCTATCCACTGGTGTATTCAACCAAGAGAAATCCTGTAGATTTGGCAATTCATCAACAGACGATAGACTCTGCTGGCTCCGTGTTTGCAGTAGCCGTCTTTCTTGCTTCCGCGCTCTCATTCTCGTATTTGTTTCGTGTCTCATTTGGCTCAACCTGAGAATTCTAGAAAATTCTTGAGCTTCTTTATCATGCGCTTCTTGCTCTTGCATCCTTTGAAGTTTTGGCGCAGCCTCATCAGCGAATTTGTGAAACTGCGAATATAATTTTCCAGTGATGCGGTGCTTGTTATTCCAATCAATCTCGTTCTGAGGCGTATGAATATAGCGGTAATCCTTTACTATCACCTGCGGCGGCGGGTTTTTAGCAAATTCTGGTAGCCGATCTCGTAGTGCTGGGCTCGCTGTGCTCATAAGAAGAAGTTACTTTTAATAAAGATTATTCGATAAGTTTTATTGATGCGAATTCCGAGGGTAATTTTTCTTTTCTAAATCATCCAAATTCACATGTAATGTTGTTGCTCATGTTCTTGCGAAATAGTATATTAGAACACTCCGTTGAGGACTATTGATCAGACAGCTAGACGCAAGATGGACACGATATTTATATTGTATTGCAATAAATTTTATCTTATCTTATCTATTTATAATTTCTTTTATTTATCAAGGGTTCATCATCATCCTCAACGTATGCTCAGTTGTACTGATCTCTCTGCGAATGGTATCAACCTAACCTTTCGTGCACTGTGCTGGAATAATGTCAAAGAAGGCGGCATCTCCTCTTTTGTTCATGTCGATCAGCGGTTCCCAAGTGTTATTTTTCGGAATATTGAACTTGCCCTCAAATATGTCTCTGTTCGCCCTTCTGAAGGAAAATTTCGTTTTCGACAGGTCGTATTGGACTCCTTTGAGCAATTTATCTCGAACGAATCTGGTCATGAAGTCTCTTATTCTGGAAAGTCTGCCTCTCAGGAGCACTTGAACGATTTCAAACATGTCATGAAGCATGTCCTCATGGAACTTCCAAATCTCGGGGTAGGTGTTGTATAATTGCGGACTTGAGCTGACTCCGGACAAATAGAGTTTCAAATCGGAGTCTATCGCAAAATCGAAGCTGACCAGCCTGAAGAGACCGCTTCTTCTCATGAATTTATAGGAGGTGCTGCTGAGAGCAGTGATGATCGCTTTTTTCATTTGAGGTCGGACAGTCTTGTCAAGCCATTTAGAGTCTTTGATAAGCTCCTAGAACGGAAATTTTAGTTTATTTTCGAGGGGAAACAGTGGCGTTACTCTCTTGAGAAGGTCCTTCTGAATGTCCTCCATAAACTGGAGTTGGAATCTTCTTAATCTCTCAACTTCTTCTTTGGTTTTCGCTTTCATAATAACTTTGTCGGAGATACCAACATCAGTAAGATGATCTTTCACCTTTAATTATTATAAATAAGAGGTCATCGAAAGAGATCAGTAATATATACGTCTTTGCTGGAAGGATCGTATTTTGTGAGGGCGACTCTCACGAGACCATCGTGGTAGAAAGCCATCAGGGGGTTAGTTGAAGCAATGAGGACGTTGACACGGAAATCGAATTTATAAGTTCCGTTGAGCAACAGGGGATCTGGAATGTATCGCTGAGCGAGCACAAGATCTGTGACATTGCCGCAGTTCTTTCCGTTATTGTAACGCTTTAATACTCTCTCTTCGATATCCGACGTAAATAGATTCAATCGGTTCGATTTGCGTTCTGCTACTGGAGACTCAATCCAGAATTGAATTGGATTCTTCTTTTTCTTTGTTTTATAGTCTTCGCTTTGAATGTATTTAAAGAAATCTTTGCAATCATCCTCGTCTGCAGTAACAACAGCAACAGTAGTTTAGGAATGTAAAACTAAAATCTCGTTGTTACCAGTCATCACGTAACTCTTTGGAATGTAGGTGAGAGGCGAGTCGCAGCCCTTCTTATTCTCTTGGTAGTCCGCAAGCATCCTAACCAAAATCATTTAAAAATCTCCTTAATAATGGTGAAAAAATTACTTAAAGTTCGCCACCATTCTCTCTTTCATGGCAAGGTACTCGATTCCAGGCAATGTGCCGTACGATTGCATAAAGCCTATATGATTTGTTGAATTTCCTCTCATTTTAATGAATAAAATTACATAAATGATCGATTCCGAGCTCTTCGATGTATTTGAAATCCAGACGCGAACTGAAGAATATCGTGATGTTCTCGCTCAGAGGCTCAAGCATGATTTTGCCCTTAAACTCGTTAACCGCGTCTCTGTAATCAAGCGACGTCATGATAGGGTTGGTCATTTCCAATATCTTGTTCAATGATTTAGTCACGTGTGCTGTAACGCGAGGTTAGAGAGCGAAAAAGGGAGACTAAGCTTACGAACAGCGAGGTCGGTGTAATAATACGAATGATTCATGAAATTTTCAGGCTCGTAGAGATTCAGAGTGTCCACAAGGTCGCAATAATACTTATTTTTAGCGATTCCGAGGTCGCCAGCAGATGGATGATGATTCAAAAAGGCCGCTTTGGTCATGATATCATAAAGCCCGAGGATTCTGAAAGGATTGGTTTCTCTCGCGAGGAGCTTATCCAGCTCATTTTCAACGGCATCCCCCTTGAGGACGTTTTCCACGGCTTGGTTAGTAAGCTTTGAATCAAGCTTTTGGTATTCGAAATCTCCAAACACAGCGTCTTTTTGGTCGTCTTCGTTGTCTGAAAGGTACTTCATGACTCTCTCAGTCAACTTCTTGAGGAGATTGTCGAAGTTGAAGCTGATATCGACGTTGACGTTCAAATTAGTGTCTGCGGTTGGTGTTGCAGGCTTGATGGTATCGTTGGTAGTTTTATCTGGTTTATCCGTTCCGAATTCATCGTTATCATCCTTCGCTTCCTCGTCTTCCTTCTCATCTTCCTCATCCTCTTCCTTTTTACGTTTATAATCCTTCTTCAATTCTTCTTTTTTGAGGGCTTTTTTATCTTCTTCGGTCGTGCTAAAGTCGATAGGAGACACTATACCTATTCATCAGAAAGGGAAATAATAAGCAATTTATCATCATTAAAGCCTTTACCATCATCGTCAGAGTAGTAGCTGTCGTCGTTGACGATTTCTTCTTGGTCGGTAGGCTTGAAATCTTCCTTAGGTGGCTCTCTCTCCATACGGGAAGAAGTCTGTTAGACGTCGGGGATGAAAATAAGGATCAAGAAAGGCTTATAAATTACTGGTCTTTCCTCATCGCTGTCACGAGAAGAGGACCTTCGGGGCTCAGGATCTGATATTGGTGAGGCGCCAGTGTCTGAAGATCTAGATCTCGACATCTTGTTGGAGTAGACGGTTTTTACGACTTCAGCGTCGTCTGTCGAAGCGACCTTCTGACTAGCCCTTGACTTGCCGAGATAAGTGTCGCTTTTTTTTAAACTACTTCCTTTGACAAAAATCAGAAAATTCCATTGGGTTGCTTGGGTTACCACTGGGCTGTTCGACGACATTTGCCACAAGCATGACATAGGCGAAGTACAAAGCGCCTATAAGGAGGATAATACCCACTATCTTTTGTATTTGCATTTCGGATTTCCTGCTTCCAGGAACGTGTTAATTCAATTATTTAATAATTTACGCTTATCGCCAAACTACGCTTAAATTTCGTATCTTCAAACATCCTGAGTCTTAATTCAAATCTCTCCAGCAAAATAAAAAAACCTCACCTTAACCCTGATCTCTGATAGCCAATTTTCCAGCGAGCTCACCGCAGAGGCAAACCCATGCAACTCTACCAGGAAGAACGAATGAATTTTGATACACACTTAGCGCACTGAAATCTCGACCAGTACATCGCAATGTTTCCTCAATGCAGCCCAATTTGCTCTAGCAGTTTATTTTCCAAATAACTTACTGATGAATTGCTTGTTTCAAGAGAACTCTCTTTGGAAAAAAAAATGTCCAAGCTCCTGTAATTTTACTAAAACGCGCTTGTAAAGTAAAATTTTCAAAGGGGAATTTCAATTCTATCCATTCAACAACAAATCAGCTATTGTATATCATGTAAGTACAAATTTCAAACTCATCTATTATTTTTTCTCCTTAATGTATGCCAAAGCTTTCTCAATTTTCTTAATCATATCTACTTTATTCGTCTCCTTTGCGTACTTAAGCGATTCTTCGTAATATTGCAAAGACTTTTCCTTATCATTCTTATGCTCGTATTCCACCGCCAAACTATAGTAATTCAGCGTGTACAGCTCTTTTAAATGTTTCTTCTGCTCAGGCGACAGGCTTGGTTTCTCCTCAACCTTCTTGATGTACGACAACCCTTTGTTTACAGCCTCGATCGCGCTGTCATACTGCTTCATTTCAGAAAGAATCGCTGATTTGTTTAAGAAAGTTCCAATTACTGATATCTCCGAGCCTCCGATTTCGCTTTCAGCCAACTTTTCCTCGAGCTCTAAGGTACTGTTAAGCACCTTAAGAGCTAGCTGCAGCTTTCCTTGCATTCTGAAAATGCATGAGACGTTGTTGTAAATCAGAATTTTCTTTTCCGAGAGGATAGTTTCGTTTGGAATAAGCGATTTGAGGTTCTTCTCACCGATTAAATCCATTGCTCTTGCGATAACTTTGGCGGCTTCTTCGACTTTCCCTCCGTTGAAGAGTTGCACGGATTTACCATTGAGCCGTTCGAGGAAATTGATGGTGATTGCGGTGATGTCGAAGCCAAGGTCTTCGGTCTCATTGGTTTTCTTGTATTCAAGGGCGAGGTAGACGAGAGGCTCGCAGATAGAGAGGTAGTCGTTTTCTTCTTTAGATTTTAGGACGGTTTCGGTGAGCTTGTAGAGGTAGGTGAGAGTGTCTTTCTTTACTGTGAGCTGGTCTCCACCTGAAACAGCAGTAAGGAAGGTGCCGTTGTCTGCCTTCGTGGTTGTTTCTGCCATTAACAAATGCAACGAATTATATTTATTTTATAAATTGCACTAAAAACTCTGTTGGAACGCATTACTCATCAGAGGAACGTCAACTCACAAGTTACTTCTCTTCATAAGAAATCTCAAGAGAGTAAAAAGACACCTTGTTTACAGAGCGATATGAATTATCAATCGAAAATGAGGTCCTGTAGGCTCAAAGGAAAGAAAGAAAAGGATTCAATACCTCGTCTTGGCCAAGTTTGAAGGAGAACAATTAATTCAGTTTAAAAATTTATTTGGATTGAAAACAAAGTTGCATGCTCTTTTTTGCTATACTTGGCCTCTGCTTGATATTTGTATCAATCTGCCTGATCTATTTCGTGTCGAAGGGCC
>ENA-UOTX01002054-UOTX01002054.1-compost-metagenome-genome-assembly--contig:-NODE-2054-length-11258-cov-57.889724_pt1 | contig 11258 bp, 19 predicted proteins | sample MGYA00238143_ERZ746982 | MGnify/ENA primary metagenome ERZ746982 (study PRJEB28758, sample SAMN06268862) | compost metagenome | isolation source: single cell | place: USA: California, Emeryville, Joint... | reverse complement strand
ACTTAGGAAATAAAATTTTTATTCCACTAGTCAAAAAGAATATGACCAACAAGAAGATCTCGCCTGCTCTAACATGAATCCTTAAGGAACCACATCATCGCCAAGCCGTTTAATGCGGCAGGTCTGAGGCTATTTTTGTTAAAGGAGACTCAATTTTCGATCCAGCGTTTGATGGCGGGCGCCACGTTAAGAGCAAGTTTAAGAAAGGAGTGGAAGAATTGGTCAGTCTCAATTCATCAGAGATGATTGAAGACACCAAAAAAATAGAAACACTTTTGCCACGCTTATGATAAACGACATGTCTAAACCAGACTTCCATATTCAAAATCTAAATTTCGGTAATACGATGATTAAATTTCTAATGGGTTAATTAAGCTTTTCTCGTTGTTAAATTTGCGTAAATGCTTCAACTAACAATACAGATATCCCTTGGTTGAATAATTAATTAATTTGATCTGGGTGACCTAATTTGATTTTTTCTTATGGAATCGCTTTCTGTTGAACAATATTAATAATGCGTAGGTCTTGCGCACCTTTAAATGCATTCTAAATATATTACCATTAATCACATTACTATACTCCGGGAGATCTCAAAGGAAAATCTCGTTGATCTCGCATATGGTGGTGGAGATAATATTAAGGCCATGCTTGAGAAAGGAGCCAAAGGATTTATGGGCGACGAAAAAGCATCAGAGTTGATTGATTCTGAGAAGGAAAAAAATTTTAGTTTTTACTTCTTAATTGGTGAAAATCGGTTCGCTCTAGTGCCATATGAAACTGATGAGCCGCTTAGATGTTGGTTCTGAATAGAAAAGCCGATTTCAAAATATCAAAAGAAAAAAAATCCAAGCAGACGGCCATGAGGGTATAACCTATTCAATCATTGAAGAAGCTACCAAAAACATAATCGGGTCTGTTAAAGACAAGAAATACTCTTTTCGAGAAAGTGTAACCTAAAAGAAGAATAAAGAAACTAGGCCTATTTACTCAAGCTATGAAAGTGGGTTTCTGTTTTTTCCCCACAACTTAGATGACCAAGATATCTATTCTTTGAACAATGAAAAAACTAAATTTAAGTCAAAAACCGGCGACTCATGAAAATAGTTGCCGAAGCGATATTTATGTTTCCAATAGCCAATTCCTAGATTACCTAATTTCCAAATCAATATGTAACAGCAAGACTCTCTCTATTCAAAAGCCAATTGAAATTATTTATTAATTTCATATGAACAATTATCATTTATTTGAGCATACAATTTTAAAGCTTTTAAATAACTACAAAAAACATTTGTTTGTTGTTACATTTTGATAATTTATCTCAAAAACAACTTGCAGCTAATCTTCTCACATGTCCAAACTCAACACTGAAGAGTACACAAACTACATCGAGTAAACCTAATACCTTCGTAAATCCCATAAACTCACCTCCTTGCAATAGCTCCGCGGAGATGATCATTGAATATTACAAAAATCAGTAATTCTATTCGAAATCTGCCCCTCTAAATATCGATAAAGAACCGCGACAGGACTCGATAAATATTTCCTAGAGATAGAAGAATGGTTAAAGAAAACACCGGAGGTCAGATACCAACCAATTAATCGCAATGACTCACAATCATATTGAATTAGCCCAATAACAATAAACCTCTCATCATTGAGGCAGAGGAAGGCATAGGAAAGAAGACACTCATTATAAAATGGATGGAATACCATCAAGCGAATTCCAAAAAAGTAATACGAATACAAAATCCAAGCGCCAATGGCAATCATTGTGTTTTTTCTTCAAAGTATGTCAAAGATCTTATCATTCCCAACTTCGCGGGCACCGGAGGCAACAATAGCAATTATTTCTATGCAATCTATCGCATTCTTATCAAACTAAGAGTAAAATCGCATGATTCGATCGCAAATTAATGAGTTTGGACTGTAGCAACACTTTGAAATCAACCAGAAAGTCGAATTACTTGAGGAAAAACTGCGCAAATTCTTCTACTATTGGCTTGATGTATGCAGCAGAACGATTTAGTAACAAGTCTCAGAAAACGCAGCCATTTATCGCTTTTTTAGCAAGCAAGTGGTCAACGATCAGAATGTTATTTTATTGTTTGAGAGCATCAATCATTACGTTGATTCTGAAACTGGAAACGAAGCTCATGTCTCGATGTGGCTCCCCAAGTAAGACGCATTTGGCTATGTAATTTCATCTTTTTCAAAAGGACTTTCCCTCCGAATATCAGAGTCATAGCGACAGCGGATTCCAATTCGAAGGCAATGGCCTATTTCAAGGATGAGTTGGGATGCGATGTCATCAAAATTGCAAGCGAGAAATTCGTAACGGAAAGTCAAATTCAGCACCACCTCAGCAAACCTTCTTTCATCGTATTTCTCTCTTTGTTTGAGCCATCTTTAAAAATGCTTGGAACTATAGAATAACGAGACTTATAAGCAACAAGTTTTGAAAATTTTGGATGAGAAGGAAGCGAAAAATCATTCTCTTTTCGTCAAAACATACCTTGCTACTCTTCTGCCTTACCCGAGCGATAATATCGTCAGCATGGAAGACATTGATATCGAAGAGTTCAATCAAATGTACTCTAAAATGGACTTTGAGCGGTTAAAATGTAAGCTATCAATGAGAAAACTTTGTAAACCAATGACGTACTATTATTAGTAATAAGTAACATTGCAGAGTTAAATGATTTCCTTTTGGACTTCTATTCCGAGAATATTGCCACGCCAGAGATCTTCCGCAACGTCATGTGCTATTTAACTCTCACACAGAAGGGTCTGACGGATGCTGAGCTGTTGCTTGGGTCTGGAATTACTCAAAAGGAGTGGAACAAACTAGTCGCTGTGTTCAAAACATTTTTCATGAAATATAAGATATTTTGGAAAATCAACAACGAAACGTTCAAAAAGGCGATCACAAATCAGTACATTTCGAATCAGAGCACCCGTCTCAAGCTGCACCTCGACCTCGCGGAGACCCTTAATAAAACGAGCAATTCAATCCGGAAGCTCGAAGAGGAAAGCTACCATTTATACTGCGGAGAGTCGTATTTTAAGTTGAAAGAAGCCATCTCGAGTATCGAAAATTTTTTGCTGCTGTTCAATCCAAACAACAAATACGAGTTCTGTCGGTACTGGCAAAGGCTTGAAGAGAAAGGGTTTGATCCGGCCTGTGAGTATAACAAGGCAGTAGAGAGCTTCGATATGCACTATCGTCCTAATCAGCAGGATTCTTTCCGCATTATCTTGCAAATATCGCGGTTTCTTAAGGAGTTCAGTGACTTCGAAACCGACTACACACCAGATTTCCGTCACCCTCCAATCAGGTAACTCGCTTAAATTTCATCAGTTTATGACATCCAAATGCCATTAGGGGTGGAGAAGAGCTGTATGACATAGGGCTGCTTCCTGAGATTGTTAAACTAGAAATGTTTATGCCTGAAAACTGGGAGCTAAACAAAGTTGGCGAACAAGAAACGCTTATAGTGACGATTAAGAAGCCTCGTAATAAAAAGAACTATTTGGATTATACCAAGGAGATGACGAGAGAAGAAAGAGATAGAGCGATAAAAGCTTTGATCGCCCAAGCGAGAGAGCAAATCGAAAGAAATCACGTGCATTTGAATGACACTGGGAAGACGCAGGAAGTGACGCATAAAAAAGCTTTGACTCTGCTCGGCCGGCCTTCCATATTGCCGCAAGAACCATCAAATTCTGTGCCGATTGCAAAAGAGAAAACGGAAATAAAAGCACCTGCTAAGGAAGAGGATGAGAGTAAAACAGGAGAGCCAGCGCGTCGGCCAGATATTAACAGGCTAAGAACAAGTCAGAGCGCTGCTTCTTTGAAAGTAAAGCCGAAATACTTGACACCCCAGAAGAAGGGTGCCTTTGACTTATATTTCGAGACGCTGAATGTCGAAATCGCAGAACATAGGACGCTTGTGAGAATGATGTATATGCTGATGGGTGGTCTCATTGAAGAAGGTGATATAAACCCAAGTGCGGTGAAAAAGAAATCTCATTTTATGCTCGAGGACGAAGCGTCTAGGCATAAGCTGGAAGGTGAAAATGCTGAGACTGAGGAGCCTATAGCTACGAAAAGAGGATTTCAGTAACTCCTTTGACAAATAATTGAAAATAACACGCTTTTATTTTCTTCAGAGCACAGAGGGAAATAATGGCAATGCTGCTTGAGAAATTTCAGAAAACGTTGGATCGTGGTCATGATTATCAAGCAGTGGTTTCGATCAGGTCAAGAAACACACCGGCTCAAGAAAGAGCTCCTTTATACTACTATTATAAAAGGTGGCTTTGGGTGATGTTCCCATGGGCGTGCTTGTCCACAGGACTTTATTTCAGTAAAATCATGGAGGCGTGCTTTGCGTCAGAAACGGAATACATGTCAGTGAAAGAGGAGTACGATTATACGGAACGTAAATTGCTAAACTTGTCGAAAAATTCATGATAATAATAACACATAGAGGCTTTACGAATAGCGATTGAAGCGAAAATAAAAAAGAAATCAGTTTACGCGAAAAATGCCACTAATGTCAGCAGCGCGAGTTCAAAACTCCTCAGAACCAGCATGCTTATCGCCCGTAAAAATCTGCCTGAAGTCAGAGATCAGAGAAGATCCGTCGAAGGGAACCGTTTCATTCATCGCCACAGAAACCTATCTTTGACGCAGTCAAGGGATGATACGCTGCATTCTGTCGAGAAGCCAAAAAAGAAAGGTGTTGGACTTACTCTCGATAATTCCACACATGCTCCCGTCGACGCAAGACCTTTTCTTTCGACGAAGAATCAAAATCAAAATCAGAAACACACCGATTCGCATTTTTTCATCACGAGCGAGTTTCTGAACCTCAGCAATTTGAATAATAGTGCTAGTGCTCAAAAAACTGAGATCGAGCCTGCTGGTGGCTTTAAATCCCGTCTTTTCAAGTAAGGCTAAGTTATTTTAACATTAAACTAATGATAATCCTCCCTTAGAAATGATACATCGACGCAAAGTTCACATCTTTTAAACAGATCTCGTGATCTAAAAGATAGAGCTTATCATAAAATTTTCGAGCGAGAAGTCGACGACGTGTTAAAGGATAGGTCACTCATGACTAGAGATTTTGAGAAGAGGTTGGCCACAAACACAAAGACTCCAGCGGCGCAAGCTATGGTTAACCGGTTTACAAGAAAAAGCGTCAATTCTAGCTACTTAGACGTGAACGCAAGTGCCATACTGCCTAAACTCACAAACTCCCTAACCGCTTATAATGAGCAATCGCTACTAATGACTCAGAAAAAAGTTGAGAGCATGATTAAAGATTTTAATGAAACTGCGCATCAAAAGTAAGGAGTTCCATGAAGTTCCCCGACGTAATGAAATTAATATAATAGTAAACAAATGGCCAAGCAACTCAAGGAGCTAAATGTCCGAAAGATGAATTTGAACACTGCAAGTGAGGACTCTCCGGTTGATCTTGCAAATAAAAGGATCGCTGAGTTGCAAGTCAAAGTGGATGAAGCCCAAAAACTCTATGAGGAGACCAAACAAGAGGAGATGCGACTTTCGACGATAATCAACGTCTGTTTGCGCAATAAGATGGAGAATGAAGCTTGGATTAGGGTATTTACTAAAATATTTTGGTTGAAACTAAGCCTATTCTGCGTCAGGATTTGAGTGGTCTCTTGCAAAATGTGAGGAAAATGTATGCCTGGGAAAAGCAGACAATTGAGAAATGCGGTCTACAGACGTTGGAAATTAGAAAGGTTTTCATTGCGCTTTATAGCCGCATCCATGAGAGAATCAATAACCATGAAAAATTCGTCCAATACATCAAAGAAGAATTGCAAGTCAAAGAAAAGATTGAAAATAAATTTAATCATAGTAAGGATTGTCTGGGCCTTCCCAGTTAAATTGATTGTATTCTTTTCATTTCAGTTGACGATAACCTTGAAAATTCTGCAATGCAAGTGAACGAAAAGCTGAAGGAAGCATTCGGGAAGAGTAAAAACCTGAAGGAAGAGAAGAAGGTAAAGTCTGATGCTTGAGCTGAGTCTAATTCTTAAATCAAGAAATTGCTAGCGCTTGAGAAAAACAACAAAAACATCATCGAAACTCTTGAAACTATGGAACAGGATTACGAAAAGGTCCGTCCCATTGTCGAAGAGTCAGAAGAGTATTCTCGCTCAAAGAAGTTCAAGAAGTTTCTTGATGGGCTTGAGAAAAGAAATGAGTTAGAGGTAAAAAAATCATTGGTTTGTTGATCAGTAACTAACAAACTTAAAATTTTACAGAAAAGTGTATTTGAACAAAAGTCTCGGGTCGCCAGACTCCGTGCCCATCTCGAAGAGAAGAAGGCTTATCTTGCTGTAAATAAATAATTCGAAAGAATGAAGTCTCACCTTCTTCTTCTGCATATAGGCCTTAAAGAAAGCTCATCAGCTGTCAAGAAATCGTCAAGCGCCATTAGATGTGACAGATGAAACGCTCGAGGAAAATTTCAAGAATAATCGTGGAATCAAAGAGAAATTGCTAGAGGAATTAAGAACTTCTAATCAAAGAAAGCAGCTCACGATACTGGAAGCCAAAGTTACACTTAAAACAATCTGTCATAAATTGGATATTAATTTCGTTTACGATGATAAAACTCTTAAATCTGTGCCTTACGAAGAGGTAAAACAACCCTGTTCGTTGAGAGTATACTTAAATCAATATAATTTAGATCGCCGAAGCGTTTGAACAGCGAATTGCTTTTATTCGAGAGAATTTCCCTCAAGAAAAATATGAAGAGATTCTTAAAGGCAACTTCGATATGAACCAAGTCCTGAAAGAAGCTTTCCCACCTCTTGATTTCGGAAGCATGATCCATGGGGATCATGATTCAGAGTATCTGCCAGACGGTAATGACGAGTAAATTCTGAAATCCTAGTTTTTATAATGCTGCATGAGTTTGCTTTTAAGGAGCTAAATCTTTGCTATTTAATTCGAATTTTCTGAACGGTTTATGATAGTTTCAATAAAAATGCTTCTTTACATTGTAAAATTTATCACCTACTCATCAGTTTTCCTTCATGACATGTTAATATTAAAATTCCTCATTTTCTTTAATTTGACGCCTTATTACAAAGGAAATTGAAACGCTGGTATGTGAAAACATGAGTAAATTTCTTACTAATTTATAAAATTTATCTCAAGATATGGCCGAGTCCTGTTTATTTAATATCGAGAGACTGACTCAGTTCCGTCGCAAAATCCACCAAAACGCTGAGCTTGCGTTCGAGGAGTTCGAAACTTCGAAATCTATTGTCGAATACTTGAAGAGCCTCGGTGTAGAGGATTCTCAAATCCAAATTAAAATCAAGACAGGCATTATCGTAGATATATACGGAAAGGCGCCTCCAGTAATGATATATTTCAATAGCTAGCATGACAACAAGTTTAGAGTGGCAAACCTTTCAAAATTGCTTATAGAGCAGACATGGATTGTCTTCCAATGAAGGTATGTGATGTTATATTAGTTTAAAGTTGAGTTAATGCATCGTTTTTCGCAGGAGATGAATGATTTTGAGTATAAATCCAAAAGAGACGACCGTGCTCATATGTGTGGTCATGACGGACATTGCGCTTGGTTGCTTGGTGGTGCAAGCAAAATACTCGAGAAGATCAACCTCATTCCCTCAGATAAATGCGTCCGATTACTGTTTCAACCCGCTGAGGAGCAAATGGGAGCAGCCTTTCTTCTAATTCAAGAAGGGTGCATGGCCGGCGTTGATGAGGTTTATGGCGCCCATAATTTACCTCTATCACCGACGGGGAAACTCTTAGTAAAGCCAGGCCCAGTTATGGCCCAAATTACAGAAATAGAAATCAACGTAAGCTCTTAACCTCATTTTTTTGTTTTTTAAGAAACTCCCTGTGAAGTTGATAGGAAAAGGCGGACATGCCTCCTCTCCTGAGCTCGCTCGTGACCCGCTTCAAGCAGCAGTCGAGATCCTGACTGAAAACCGCAAAATTCTCCAGAAGTTTCAAAAGGAAATCGAAAACAAAACTTTTGTTTGCACTCTCCCATATTTAAAGGCTGGCGAAGCTCCAAATGCCATCCCTGAGCACGCGACTCTGCGGGGTACTATGCGGACTCTCAAAGAGGAACTCACATTGGAATACAATAGTTTATTACACGAAATGTGCGAAAGGGTTTGTAATAAAAGAGGGATTAAGCTCGACCTCAAAATCGACGTTTACTATCCAGTGGTCGATAACTCACTCAAACAAACAGAAATCGTAACGGAAATCGCAAAGCAAGTCTATGGAGAGGAGAATGTCTCTAGTGAGCACCTTCCTCTCCTTGCAAGCGAGGATTTTAGCTATTATCTGAAAGAAGCACCCGGCACTTTCTTTTTCCCGGCTTCCGGAAAAGCATCAACGAATTATTCTGGACTGCATACCGCTACATATGACTTCGATGACGATGCTATTGAAAAAGCAAGCGAAATGTTTTATAGAATTGCGTCGCATAGGTTTGGCTTAAATTTAGATACATAATAAAAATTTAGCCACTCTCATATACCCTTTAATATCATCGAAAAGAAAAAAAAATTTAACTGTATAATTTTTTCCCGTCAAGATACGCTAAAAGATGTAATGGATTGAGAGAGCTAATTTTATAAAGCAGGCAAGCTTCTGGCACAGATGATCAGATCCACTTCAGAAAACGAATAGTCGTGAGTAAAATTAATTTGTTCGATTTTATCGCCTGAAACCCAGGATAATTTTCTCATAGTCTTTATTATTCTTGTAAGAGTATCAAAACTAATGAACGGCAATACTCATCAGCCTGAGGGAAGACAAAGAACTGAATCAGACCATTCAGACCAGCCTGATATAAGACCCATTAAACCCAAAACAGACCGTAAAATAAGCTCACGGAACCAATGTTTAACCATCAGATAGCGAAAATGACCCAAAGTCAAGGAATATACCATTACAATAACAATGCGCCACCTCAGAAGATATTGTGCTTTCGTAAAAGGCAAACCAATTGGAGATTGATGCCTGACAGGAAGTTATATCCTTGTATTGTCGACAATACACTGCCGAACAATCGAATCACAACAGCAAAATATAACTGGTTTACGTTTTTGCCTAAAAACCTCGCGGAGCAGTTTTCAAAACTAGCTAATGTTTATTTTCTTGTACCATATTTCCAGCAGCTTGCCTTTGACCTACTCTTTTTTGCCTATCAAGGTCCTGGCGATTTTACAAACGATTCCTGCAATAACAATTTCAGACAGAAAGCCTGTGATCTTGGTTCCATTGATAGTGATCTTGGTGATAACTGCAGTGAAAGATTTCGTGGAAGATTATAGAAGGCATAAATCCGATCGCGAGGAGAATATGAAGCATGTCGAGGTGTATCTCCCTGAAGAAGGACGTTTAAATGAGAGTCATTGGCATGAATTGAAAGTGGGAAATATAGTTAAAGTGAAGCGCAATCAGCCCGTGCCTGCGGATCTAATACTATTGAAATCGAGCGATCGCAAAGGTTTGTATTTTTGCTTGGAGGGTCTTTTTACATAGGGGTCGTGTAGGAGTTTGCTATATTGAGACAAAAAACCTTGATGGTGAGACAACACTGAAGACGAAGTCAGTTAGCAAGCTTGTTGCAAAGCGATTCGAAACTATTTTCGAGGTAAACGTGAAAAGGAGCTGTGAGTGTTAATAGAGCAAAAATCTTTTTTTTTTAGTTTTCGCCGACGAAAGAAACGTATTTTAATTATGAGAAGCCAACTCCACTTGTTTACGAATTCAAAGGTTATTGGCAAGATTGCGATTTTGCTGATGAATAGTGTAAAATCTAGGTTCTTTTCATGATAAAACGGCGAAAGAACCCATCGATTACAATAATTTTTTGCCTCGAGGAAGCACTGTCAAAAACACTGAGGAGGTTTTTGGACTTGTTGTGTTTACAGGGTAAGCGCAAATATATGTTGGAAAGAGCCCTAATTACTGATTTTATAGGCATGAGACCAAAGTTATGCTGAATTCTGTTAGTGCCAGAGCGAAGAAATCTCATGTTGATAAGAGACTGAGCCTTCAAGTTGTTTTAATTTTCCTCCTGCAAGTGACTTTTACCCACAAAGCGACAGTTCTAACTACATTAACTAATCAAGCTTCTGTTCTGTTTTTTTAGTGCTGCTTGGAACACTATTTGGATAAGAAATAATGAGGGTCGGATACCGTATATACAGAAACCAGGCGAAGAACCTCTTTCTTATGATTTTGGAGCTTTCATCACCAGAGTGGGAAATTGGCTGCTAATATTCGCGTAATGATCTGAGAGATTTACAGAGGAATTAATTCTTTTTCCCTATAAAATAGCAATTTCGTCCCTATTTCAATGCTTATTACCGTCGAAATTATCCGATTTATCCAAGCGTCATTGATAATGTCAGATGACCGTCTGAGAACCCATGATATTGGCTGCACTGTTCATACATCAAACTTGAACGAGGAGCTAGGACAAATACAATACGTGTTTTCAGATAAAACGGGCACTCTTACCTGCAATCAAATGGTTTTCAAAAAACTTTATTTAAAAGGCGAAATATTTGGTATTAAATCATTCTAATGATAATTGCTGATATGCTGGTTTCCTCAGGAGAACGAAATCATTATGTTTTATCCGGAAAGAAATTGAATGAAGTCGACAGCGTTGAGTTCCGAGACGAGAAGTTTTTTGAGATAATCAACGATAAAAGCCATGATTTGTTTGGTCCTGCTCAGTACTCAGCATGAAATTTCTCAAATAATTTACTGTCAATCATGATAGGGACCTCCTGTTGGCGCAGGCTCTCTGTCACGAGGCTGTCGTCGAAAAAATGAACGAAAGGTGTAAATATAACGTAAGACAATCCATACTTTCAGGAGAATATAACAACAGTATTGCTTGTTTAGGCGTCATCACCTGATGAAGTCGCTCTTGTAAATTTCGCCAAGCTTTGTGGTTGTGAATTTTTGGAAATAAACGACGCTAATTGTATGGTTGTGAGAAACCGAGGGAAAACACAGCAATACCACTTACTTCACGTTTTGAAGTTCTCCAGCGACAGGTAATTATTTTATCCTCACAGTTTTGTGAGTTATCGCCTCTTAGAAAGAGGATGTCCGTGATCGTTAAAGATCCCAAGGGAAAGTTATGGCTCTATACAAAAGGTGCTGATTCAGTGATTATCAAATTAATGGCGTCCAT
>ENA-UOTX01002052-UOTX01002052.1-compost-metagenome-genome-assembly--contig:-NODE-2052-length-11267-cov-22.962198_pt1 | contig 11267 bp, 6 predicted proteins | sample MGYA00238143_ERZ746982 | MGnify/ENA primary metagenome ERZ746982 (study PRJEB28758, sample SAMN06268862) | compost metagenome | isolation source: single cell | place: USA: California, Emeryville, Joint... | reverse complement strand
CGCAAATGCGGCAAATTTCAAAAAGATTACTTAAAAATTAGATTGATTTTCTTTTTTTAGTTTTGTTTTATTTCTGGCTGAATGAAGAAGTCTTCTTTTGATATTTCCATCAGAATGGTATAACCATATCATGCTAGTTTCAAAACTTTCATGCTAATCACTTGAATATTGTGAACATCGATTGATTTTTATTTTTTTGTTTCTCTCTCCCTAAGAGACAGCTGAATAATGACATGATTTCATTGATTGAATTTACCTGCAAAAGAAATTCTAAACGAGTGTGATTTGCAGCGATGATTATTATTCCTGTCAAGAATTCTCGAGAAAATTGATTTCCAACAGCGTTTCCATTTTTCAGTGAGAGAGAGTTTTATATAAATGATCTTGAACCGTTATTTGGATTTTATACGCAATTTAAAGCAACATTAATTGATCAATCGAAATTCAAGCAATAGAGTTCAGAGAAGAGTACCAAGAAACCCCAACTATGCTGCAGCCGGAAATGATGCAATCAGGAATGATGATGCAGCAACCGGTTCTGATACAGCCGCTAATTATAATGTGCGAGGATAATGAAATTAAATGGGGATGGGAGAAGCTGCCAGAGTCACAGGGCATACTCATACAACAAAGATACTACCTTATGGAATCTTCCTCGGGGGAAAGAGGCTACAACATCTCCTCACTCAACACAGATGATAGCAAAAGCAAAAGTGGAAAAGGAATGTTCAATTACAAAGAAAGAGCTTCTTGGTGTGTTCGAACTGTTCGAGTGCTGACTGCCGCCAAAACAACTTTCATTAAACAAAAAAAAAAACGAAAATTTTTAATTGATTAAGTTAAGCATAAACATGCACATCAGTAAATTGTTTACAACTAACTAGTTCTCGCGCATTAATTATCATTGTTTCAAGTTAAAGAGTGCTATGTAAAACTCTGGTGAGCACCTCTGTTTATTTCAGAAAACATTAATATTTCTTCTTCTGATATGCTTATGCATCAAACTCCTCTATAATTTCTTTGAAAATCTTTTGAACCATCTCTTGGTTCAACTTCGGATTCTCTTTAGAAATCTTTTCCTTCAGCACCTCGAAATCCTCGTCTCTAAATAATCGATAATCCACGATAATTTCAAACAAAACCTCCTTCAATTCCTGATAATCCTCTTCGCTTTTGCAATTAAACGCCGGAAATATGGCATCTTTTATATTGCGAGGTTTAGGTCTGGTTGGCCATGGTGGCTCTTCCGTTAGAAGAGTCTCCTTAGCAGGATTATGCTCCCATCCACGTGAACTCATCGAGCCAGCAGTGTTCAAACGCTGCTGTGAAATGCGCTTCTTTAGCTTAGGCAGCTCGTACGTTTGCATAACAATACTCCCTGGCGCAGGGATGGAAAACATATTTTCTTGGGATTTCTTTTTTGGATCAGGCGAGGTCCTTCTCATAAACCGAGTGGGGTATGCGATTGGATCAAAGAGGTTTTTTTTGCGTTCAGTCATGGATTTTCCGATCTCTCTCATCTTTCTTTGATGGGATTTGAGATTAAGGTCATGTATTTCTTTAATGAAGTTATTTTCTCTCTGATGCATGGGCACGAAGTGGTTAGTTAGTCGGAATGTCTTGGGTTCTTTTGAGTCGATTCCTAGTTTGACATCGTAGACTTTTTTGACTGAGAAGAAAGCTTCATTGCCGCTGCTGGTAGTTCGAAGGATTCGTTTTCGTTGTTGTTCAGCACTCAGCTTCGAAGCGCTTGTTTGACGAGGAGGAGTTCGGAAATTCAAGGTCGGTTTCACGTTGGCGAGTGAAGATTGGTGATCCAGAAGTCGCTTTCTGATAGTCTCTCTTCCCCAGGTGTTCCGCTCATCAAATTCGCAACGTTTTAGCATCTATCTAATAACTCTCACAATAATTTTATTCAACTTATAATATTTTATTCAATAAGTAAGAAAATCTTGAGGCAGGATCAAAGAGGAAAAATCATCACCATGGTTCTAAGGTGTCTTTTCAAAATGTTTATACTGCCCGGAAATGAAAGAAGAGCTCACATTCAATTGAATAGAAGAAACGATTTTCGGAGCGTAGAAGTGCTAATTGAGTCTAAATTACTTCTTCCTACTTGCGAAAAATTTTGCTATAGAGACCCTGGATTGATCTCTTAGCAGCTGAAGTCGTTTGAGTCTACGTAAGAGAATGCTGAAATTATTGATAGATTACCCATTACGAGAGTAATGGAGGGAAAAAACGACAGACTCTAAGAACCAATATTAAATTAATCACGAAAAAATATTTGTAAACTTCTTAGAAAATATAAAAAAGAGAGTGGTGCTCTTCTAAGAAAAAAATTAATAATTATTATTAAATATATTATTGCATATATCACCCGTACTATTTACATCTAGCGCACCTTCTTTTTATTGAGGTATAATATTTCACTATTACCAATAGTAAAAATTAGCATATTGATTAACAAATTAAAAATTACTTAACACATCGCTGCAGTTTGTCCCTTTTTTGCGATTCAATCTCTTTTAATTTTTCCGTCATCTCTTTTGACTTCGCAGCTTTGATATGCTTAGTCGCAACTTTCAATTCATCTTGTAACTCAGTCGTCACTTGATAGAGAGTGTCAAGTTTTGCTTCAGTGTACGAAATCATGGAGTCAGCATCGGTGTATCTCTTCTTGTACTCAGCTTCATGATTAATCCTTCAAATTTACCTTGTTATCAACCCAAAAGCTATGAAAAAATTATTACTTTTTCGATTTTGTAGACACTATTTCTTGCTGAAGAATATTATGCAGCCCATGTAGCGAGATATTGGTTAACTTTCTGTGTGTCGGTCGTTTTCCTATGGGCGTTTGCACATCAGCGATTACCAGAGAATTCCCTCGCTCACTCAGTCGAGGTCCTTTCTGTAGCTTCTGAAGAGCTAACATTCCACCTGTTGTTGGAGAAGACATATATTTCGTCTTCTCGTGCTGATAATGATAGAACCGCTCGCCCGCTTTGAGGTCGAACCATTTAGTTTTGCCCTTTCCGCCAATTTCTGGACTGAGAATTAATTCCTTCGCGGACTCTTTCGTTTCATTGTTGACCAAGAAGGTGTAAATGTCCTTTTCTAATTGCTCAGCAACTTTACCTGTGCTCAAGTTATTAGAGCTCTTGTGACCTGCAATTCGTTTCTTTCGCTTTAATTCTTGCTCTTTCGCAAAGTCCATAGCAGCTTTATCGACCTTCTTGTCTTGACTGTTTCGCTTTTTGAGGAATAGAGACTGAAGACCTTCTGGTAGCTGAAGAATTTTCGTTTCTGGTGTATCGATACTGTCTTCAGCTGGATATTGAATGCGTGGGGTTTGAAGTGTCTGAGTTTCAGCGGGATTTGCGAGAGGAAGAGTGAGCGAATCCGTGGAATTATTGTGAAATGAACCTGATAATTTTCGAGCGCTTGATCCTGCAGAAGAAGTCGGCTTCAGTAACAATTCACTTGGTGGGTGAGAAAGCAGTTGGTTTACTGGTATTTCCTCGATATCTGTTATTAAGCGAGATTTTCTCCTTGAAATAACTTCAGGACTCGGAATTGATACGGTAGTAAGAGGTTTGTTGAATTTTAGATGCTTCTGCTCTTGACGTTCTCGAAAACTTGCTCTGTATTTCTGAAAAAGGGGTTTATACTTCTGAAATCTTAAAGTTGCCGCCAACTCTTTTATTTCTTCTCTGCGATTATTGATCATGTCCAACGCTTGAGCCTTTTGTTTCACAGAAGGCAGCTGTTTGATAATATGAGCGATTTGGACAGGATCGAAGAAATCTGACACTTTTCCCAGCAGATCATGAGCCATTTGGCTATCTGGAGATTGTAATCGTGGTAAATGCCGAGATTGAGTGGCGTTGTGGCTCAGCCTGACAGTCTTCGGACGCTTTACGTGATCAAAAAGCAGTTCTGAACCAACCGGAGAGTTCTGTCGGGTCAGCTCGATAGTTGTACTAGGATCAGGCCTTGAACCCAGATGCTGAAGAGACTCCCTGCGATCTGAACAAGCGAAGAGAGATGGAGAGCGTGAGGCGTACAAAGATGGCCCAATGTAATGCGAGGAAAGTGGGTTAGTTTTTTGAACGCCAATTTCAATGGACATTTTAACGATTTTTAATATAAGATTCTTGTCCTGGTATTACTTCCTCCAATTAATATATAAATCCAAATGCGAACCAAAGATGAGAACTTATCCTTCTTTTAATTGATTCCTGATCGAAAAAACGAAAAATATTCAAGAAGCATCTCAAAGTGTTGTTGCTGCAGTCACATTTGATAATTTTCTCAAAATTTAAAGAACTTCGGGCTTTAACTGCTAACTGCCGTTGTGGGTTGTTTCTTGGGTTTTTATTGTTGTTATTTGGTTTCAGTATAAGTTGATTTTCTTAATTATTTTGGTGCTCTTTAAATTTTTGGCTTACTATTAAGAAATATGCAGAAGGTAGCTGACTGTTCAAATAGTTAATAAAAATTAGAGCCAAGCTATTTCATTTACAAAGAGCGTTTAAACGATTCTTCCACTGTTATTCTCATATCTGGAACCTTCTGTTATAAGCTTATTCTTTTGCTTCATGAGTTTATTCCATCTGAGCAATGTACTCTTGCATGAGTTCTTCAACTGACTTAGCTGGGTCTTGTGCAATGTACTCACAGACTTCTTCAAGTGGGAATTGTGGGAAAACTTCAACGATGGCTTCGGCTTTCTTTACGACTTCAGGATCGTATTGCTTCTTGCTGGGTTCTTCCTTCTGAACGACCATCTCTTTCTCTCCTTCGATCTCGATCTCAACGGGGAAGTTCTTACCAAAGTTCTTTTTGTTACCTTTCTCATCGATATACCCGAATTTCCATGTGCTGACGAACTTTCCAGCCTTTGCAGGGGATCTAATGATCAAAACAGTAGAGAATTCCTTTCCAGGTTCAATAGCAGGAAGCTTTGAGGTCTCACCGACGATTTCGCCTTCACTTTCGAGGTAGCAAGTCTTTGGCCATGGTTTCAAGCCCTCGTTTTTAATCGAGATGGTCTTGTAGATGACGAGGTCCTTTGGCTGAATTCTCTCTGGAATCGTGTTAATAACTTTGACGAAAGAAGCGTCATATTCTAGTCCTTGTGGTGTGCCATCCTCTTTCTTTGGTTCTTGAGTTTGTTGAGCCTTGTTTTCTTGAGCAGTACCATTCATAGCGGCGCTGATGTTGCTAATGACTGTTGAAGCCACGTTGTTAAAGGTAGTCTTCTGCTCAGTCGAGAGTCCTTGAATGTTATTGAAGAATTTTTGGAATTTCTCCTTCATTTTCTCAGGATTGCATCTGCGTCCCCCGGGGCAGCCAGGACCCCAGTGGCGAGGGCCATGTCCATGGCGCCGTGGCTGCTGCTGTTGCTGCTGAGGTTGAGGTTGCTGAGGAGCGTCCTCGTTGATGATGGTGATCACTTGGACTGGATGCTGTGCCTCGTTCTTGATCTTCAGGAGCGGATAAGGATGATCGACGGTAGCTTCACATTTCTCGCAGAGATCGTAGTCCTGAAGAACAGAGCACTTGTAGCGCACACCAACAATCGGACAGACATTGCACGCATCACATTGGACTCTGTGGTGGATTGGCTTGTTCTCCTCTGGTGCTTCGACTTTCTTTTCCTCCACTACTTTCTTTGGAAGAACTTGCTCCACAGGCTTTTCGGGATTCTGAATAAGCTCTTTTACTGCTTGCACGATGAGCGGCAGCTCTTGGTGGATGGTGTCTCTGATCATGTTTTGCATGTTCTCTCTTCTGTGCACGACTTTCTTTCGGAGAAGCCCGGTGCCTCTGCAAAGTCGGCAAAACTCGCCTCCAATTCGACCTTCTCCTCTGCAATCACAAGGAATGTTGCTAAATTCAACATTTTCGTTGCCTCTTTCGTGTCTCTTTCCTTTTCTCATGTAGCATTTGTTGAACGCTTTGCTAATGTTGTCACAGACAGCTGGATCATCAACAACCGTTTGAATGAAAGACTTGTTGCTGGGTTCAGGAGCGTCTGCTTTGGAGATCTTTTCTTCTTTTTCCACAGGTGGCACATCTTTCACCTCGCTCTTTTCCATTGACTTGTTGGGAGCCTCATTAAGCTGGTCGAGAATGTTTCTTGAGAGGATAGAGGTATTATTGGCTTCGTTAGCCTCGGACAAGAAGATCTTCAAGGACTTTGAGCTGTTAGAGAGTTCAGACTCGAGGGCTAGTTTGTAATCTTCGTTGCTAGCGAGAACAATCTTGTCTCCTTCAGAATCCTCGTATTGGAGGTTGAATTTCTCAGGGATCTCGTTGTGGAAGATCTCTTTGATGGCTTGGAGGAGTGCGGTGAAATCTTGGGGGGTTTTGGTGACCCGGTGGATTTCGTTTTTGTAGCAAACTTTGATCGGCATGCTTTTTTCTTGAAATCAAAATTATTTATCTAAAAATAATCGTTGCTTTATAAAGCTGACTGAAGCCTGAGCAGAATATTGATAATTCCAACAAAACACTGTATGATGATTTAATTAATCGAAATTTTGTTGAAAACTCGAGCGAGGAAAGCATATTATAAAATAGAGGCTTACTGACCAAACCATAATACTAGTGGTTTTCGGGAAATAGAGTCTCAGCTCGGATTTCTAGCGAGAGCAGAGTCTTAATCAGCTGGAATTTTTTTGGGTTCGTGTGAACAAAGTGAAGAAAGAAAAATCCTGTACATTTAGGAATTAGACAAGTAAAACAGAATGTTCATTCAATCTTACTGGCCTTTTTTAATTTGAAACTACAAACAGAAACAGAATTAAATAACTCTTAACTTTCTATCTACTTTGCAGCTCTGTAGTAGCTATCGAGAGCAAGGGATTAACCGCAGAGTTGGCAGAAACTTCTAATATTATGAAGCTCTATGGGTTATTCGAAATATTTTGAATTTATCCTTGGAACTACCCACTTTCAGTTACTTGCAAACAGGAAGATGTTAATTTGAAGCGATGAGGGTGAATCTGATTGGAATCGAGTAATTGAGGACCGATAGCATCATTTCTTTCATCGCCTATTTGTCGAGTTCCATTCAAAATGGGAAATTGAGATTTGAATTTTTGTTGAAAAGCTGTCTTTTAAAACATTTCCGAAGCAAAATTTCTCATTTTTTAGGACCAAATTGCCTGAAGAATAGGAGATTGAGTGATGACAAGCAGACTCTCTCATTTTGAATTTATGAGCACTGCATTTTTTGTGCGCTTTTAATGGTGGGGAACGCTCCTTGTTTTGCTTATGAAATTTTGAAAAATTGATGGCGATCACACAGAATTCGGAATGATTCCCAACTCTGAGGAGTGATTTTCAAGGATATTTCCCCTGCAAACCATACAATTATTTTTCATTTGTTTTCGTAACCTCCAAGGAAGGAGGGATTTCTACAAATTTTGAGCTTTTTTCAAAATAATCTGTTAATGTAAAAAATGAGAGGCATAACAAAGAGTAATAGGAAGCGATAGAAGACAATTAACGGAGATAAACTGTTATGACTTTTAAGGCATCTCCAACCACAGAATACCTGAATAATTTCGAAATAAACAAGGCTCAATAGGTAATACTTCACGAAATCTATCAACAATAGCGCTCACTTATGCAGGCCATTTTCTTCGCTCTACAAAAAACAAAGACACTCACAATGTTCATTAGCTCAGACTCAATAACTGTTTCCATCAACTAGAATAGAAGCCATTTACTTTCAAATAATTCTATCCTCAAAAAAAGATTTTTGTCTTACTCTTTTCATTCAATTAATACTAGTAGCAATATTTTTTTTGTTGTGAGCCAATCGTCGCAGAAAGAATCATTACTCCCGATTGAACTGATAATATAAAATCAACCAAGTGAGAGAAAGCATTATAATTATCATGTTTCCCTCTTTCTCAATTCGTAGCAAACCAAATTATGAAAAAGACGTAATTTCAAGTCGGAAATCTAGGAAAGAGTTGATTACAACCTCATAATCGATTTTGAAATTCTCCTGGAATTTCTCCCTTGCCTCATTGAAAGTTAGCTCTTTCAGCTGTCTCTTTGTCTCAGAGGCAATATTTGTCTTGTACCTCAAGAAAATGTGCCCGAGCAGCATCAAGAAAGGCAACGCAATTATAGCCCACATATTTACAGCCTCCACTTCTTTGATCAAAGTAACTGGCTGCGCAAATTTCGCAAGGAATAACCTGAAACCAATGAGACTAAACATCGGCACCAACAACAAAAAGTTCCCAGCGCTCTCAACTAGCGCAGCACTGAATTTTATCGGAGTAAGCGTGTAATAGATAAAATGCCTCTTGAGAACCCAATAGTACGCTGTCATTGCGACAACCACGAAGGGAAAGATAATTGGATTCTGCGCTCCCAACAGGGCAACTAGCAGCGAAACCGACATGATCACGGAATAAAATTCCTCAATATGGAACTCTGGATTAAGGAAAGCTTTTCTTAGGCTCGACAATGTGAATTCGTCGGTTTCGATCTCGTTTTCGATCTCTTTTCGCTCATTTAGTCGCAGTAGGTAGGAAATATTCACGAAGACGAACGCTGTAGGAACCAAGCATTGGAAGATGATGTTTATTGTCAATCCACGGTACACTTGCACTATGTCTGGATCAGGATTACTATCAATGAAAAAGTTAGCAATCGGTGTGAACGCGAGGTTGATAAATTGCGATATTCCTGCAGCCCATGCGAACCTGGCCGCGAGTCCTGTGTTTGTAGTGGGTTTGGTCCTTTTGACAGTTATTTTGCAGAAATAGACTATCATTTTATTTGACAACACGGCCATCAAACTGATCCAAACATATGGAATTTCACTGAATTGACAGAGGAAAATTTGAAGGAGTAGGCACAGCGCGACGATGCCGATTATCACTCCGAAATATACGACATTTCTTGTGATAATTTCCCGCGTCGGTAAACCGAAATTGTCAACTAACAGGTCTTGAGGGTCAGGAGCTCGGCGTACGGCTATCTTATGTCCCTCATATTTAGGATTATCCAAGCACTTCTGTGCTATCGCTGTTCTGTCAACTCGGAACTGCTTCAATACGCTTAATTGGTCTGCATGAGTGTTGAAAATCACGACACAAGTACCAAAACTCTGGCCTCCGCTTCTGCTGCCCGGCTGAGTGTTGAAAAACGTCGGGATCGTAATGACCGATTCGATTTTGATGTCTTGAAAATTCTCCTTGAAAAACTCTTCAACGATAGGCTCGAGAACCGGCTCCGGGAACCCGTCAACTAGAATGGCATAGTCAGATGGTGTAGAAACATCCTGCATGCACACAACAACAAGTTTCCTTAGCCGGTAAAACACAAAATAGCTGAAGAGAATCGAGAACATGCTATAGATGAAGTATAAATGCGCCTCGAGCTTGAAAGGGTGACCCGTGGAACCAGACTTTTCCGCTAAAATCTCAGCAGCGTATATTCCAATCTTCTCAAAAGAAGTAAGATTACCACAATCTTGAATAGAGCAGTTCGCTGAAGCCTGAAGGTTCATGATGAAAGCTGGAATGCCAAAGATGATTGTGAATAATAGATGTCCAACAATATTGTAGATTAACAATGAAAAAAATTGTGGAAAGGCAGGTCCATAGTGAAATAGCTCTGAAATAGAGCAGCCCAAAGTCATGAGAGTGCCATCGCTCTTGATTCGAGTGTTTAACTCAATGAATTTTTCTTTGAAGACTTGAAATTCATCGATGTTGATAATCCGATCGTATGCGTAGTTTGAAAAGAAACGACTTTGGAATGCGCTGCTATCCTCGCGTTTGTTGGATACTCGAGATAGTCGCGGTTTGATGAATGGAGAGGAATCGACCTCTGGTTTTTCTTCCATTTCAAGTGTAGATTGAGAGATGAACTCCTTGTTTGATTTATTGATCTTAATTCTAAATAAACCCGTGAATACCTCGCATAAAGATCAATGTACAAAAGACTATCAGCATTGAATGTTCTTGCAGTTAATTGTCGCAGATTTTTATTAATCCGCTCATACTGAGTAAGCAAAGGACACCTTGCTTGAGTAATGTAAGAAAGCGTGTTTCCAGATAACAAGAATCTACTGCTATCAATTTTGCTGCTATGACTTTTTCTCTTAAAAAAATCGATAGAATAATCAGATGATCTCACTGATTGGAGTTGACCTTGAAAGGGAGAATGAACAGTAATTCAATTAAATGAGAATTGAAAGCAATCTATTCAAATAATTCATTCTGAAACACATTAAACAGACATAAATTTTATTCCGCAAATATCTGTTAACTTCATTAATTAGTAACAATGAGCACTGTTGACAGAGCATCAAGGAAATCCTCTTCATGTTCCAGATCCAACTCTCGAGAAAGGAGATTCATGTTTGCCTACCCTAAGAGCGACATTCAAAATACCTCACTACAGAGAAGCAAGGAAAACTCTCCAGCTCAAAAGCAAGATTTGCGGCAAACCTCTATTGTGTTTAGTAATGTAAGCCTCAGTAAGCTTGGAGGCAGTTATAAGGGTATAAGAGAAAACTCCAAGCCTCCTCGACCTTCAGCTTCGTCGAAGAAAGATCAAAAAGAAAGTATCTCAGCTTTAAGCAGCCCTCCAAAATGCCGAGATGATTCTCCTCAGCTGAGTGATTTTTCTGTAGAAAGCAAGGATGAACTGACCGGCCGATCCAACGATGAGAAAGATGATGAATGCCATTCTTCATTGATTGCTGGCCTCTTTAAAGATTCAAAATACAAGGCTAATTCTGAGGTTCTGGATGCTGTAAAAGACCTTGCTATCGAGAAAATTGTGTTGGAGAAAAAGCTAAGTAAAAAAGACGAAGAATTGAGATTGCTTGAAAAGAGACTCCAAGAGATAGGCGATCTCTTAGTCGCTAACGGAGAAATTCAATCTAACCGAAAACTCAGCCAGCAGAATGAATCGTGTCAATTACAGCCAACTGACGACACAAAAGTAACAGAAATAGACGAACCTGCTTCTCCCAACCTCGATAAACTCATGAATGAGCTCAAGAAAAAGGAATTATCAATAGCTGCTCAGGCCAAAGAAATCGAAAACTATAAATCCGTAATGCAGTCCCTTCAAAGCGAGCTTCGGAGCCAAAGTGATGAAATGAGAAAAGATAGGAAAGAGCTGGCGAAATGCCAGAAAGAGTTAGCACAACTGAAGCAAAAGGCAGCCTCAAAAGAGTTGGAATGCGAGACGCAACTTAGCAATGAGGTTGCTGTTCG
>ENA-UOTX01002049-UOTX01002049.1-compost-metagenome-genome-assembly--contig:-NODE-2049-length-11296-cov-68.881273_pt1 | contig 11296 bp, 3 predicted proteins | sample MGYA00238143_ERZ746982 | MGnify/ENA primary metagenome ERZ746982 (study PRJEB28758, sample SAMN06268862) | compost metagenome | isolation source: single cell | place: USA: California, Emeryville, Joint... | reverse complement strand
ACTTTTCTTCTTCCTCTTCTCGTCGTTTCGGTGGTAATGCTACTTCAGCCTCTTCAAAGTCAATCGCAGCAGGGTTATAAGGAACAGCTTCTTTGCTTTTTTTAGTCATTGGCAAGTTCTCCGCAAGGTTGTTGTTATAAGGCACTTCTTCCTCATAATACTCTTGCTGATTCTCAATAACATTCGCTTCGTGAATTAGCTCGCTATCGATATGCCGAATCTTTTCGCTCTTTCGTTCGTAAGGCCTATTCTCTGCTAATTTTTTCTCAGGTACTCGAGAGGCAGGTGCTCGACCTAGCATGTTATTCGCAGCATCATCAGTTCGAGTTTTTTTCTGGAACTCTAAGTCCTCTTTAAATACAGGCTTTAAAGAAGCCACTTTTTCCGCTGTTTCAGCAATTTTTCGGTCTATTTCGAAAAGCACATCGTTTTGTTCTCTGAGCAAATCGTCAAGTTTTTTATGATGGAACTTCTTTTCTTGGAGATCTCTCGCAATGTTTGGAAAACTCAGCACGTTCCTTAACAAAAACGAAAATTTGTTAAGGCGTTCCTGCGAGTTGCTTATCCGAGGGAACTGTTTCACGATATCCTTTGCAAATTCTCTTGCCTCTTTTGGACTCAAATCTAAATTCCTATGCTTCTGTAGCAGTTCTTGGATCGCGTTGACAGCGTGAGCCCTCTGACTCTCTGCTTCGGCTTCAGCAGTTTGAGTTGCAGCCTTCTGAGACTGCTGCTGTTGTTGCTCAATTCTTCTCTGTGAAAAAGCGATTGCAGCTTGTTCATTTATCAGCTTGGCCTTTCGATCTTTAATCTCTCTCGAATAGTCAACAAAGCCTAGAATAACAGTGGGCAGTGTCTCAAGCACTTCGACCGATCTGATATCATTGAGTTCCTCGACAAGTTTGTCCGCTTGCTCTGCAATATTCGCAATCCAAGACACAGCATGGTCGAGACTTCGGTTATCTTTTACTTGTTTCTTGTATCTAAGTCCTTCATTTACGAACATTTTAAGCGTTTGAATGTTAATCGTAGTCGGTTCCTCAGCTGTATCATCAGCGACGAGATTCTTTTGTTTTTTTAAGCATTCAATCTTTAAGACGTACGCCTGCATCTTCGTCTGGGAGAGCTGACCGTCGAAGTCCCAATCCATCAAGTCTAGCTTATTATACATATCGATCGCTGTTTTCGCTGGGAATGTGCGGCCACTGCCAAGATATTTACAGATCTCCTTTTGACATTTTTCGTCAGTCTTCTTAGTCTCTTCGTAGGTTGTTTGCAATTTTTGAGCCTCAGGAATTAACACAGGGCATTCTTTATAATGATTTATGATGGTCTCTGCCACTTCTAACTCAATAAACGTACGGTTCTGTAAAAAGGTAGAAAGCTTGTTAGCTGCTGCGATGCATTCGTCAAGCTTCGTGATTTCATCGGTTAGTGCAACGGGAAGATTCTTCATTTTTATCACTGTCTCTTGAAATTCGAATAAAGGCTCTTTTTCAGTTGAATTTTGTAGATTATTCGCTTTCTCAATCAGCGTGTTGCAGTTTTCGATTAACTCCTCCAGGAACTTCTCATGTTCAGGGAATCGAACTTGGCAAGCTTTGATCTTTTGGTACACCTTTTTGATATCTTCGAGAGGACGAAGGCTGCTTCTTCTTTCATTCTTCATGAGTTCTTGGACGAGTTTATCGTATTTTTTGCTATTAGAAATCTCCTTTTGCAAGAAATTAGTCAAGAATTTCCCTGGTGATGAGTCCCGTTCAGGATCTTCTAACGCGTAATTTAGGAGTTTCTTCCAGTCTTCAAGTGTGGCGCCTTTGTTTAGCTTCTTAATGAGGAGATAGACCCGATATTCCCATTCCAGATTCGCTAGTTTGTTCTCATCTTCTTCGTTCCTCAAGTCCAAACAAATAAATTCCGTTTTAAGTCTATTAATCCCTAGAGCTATCTGCTCCAGGTCATTGAGCACCTCGTCTTGATTCCGAGCTGACTCCAGCAGCCTCTGTCCATCCCCCAGCACGAACGCTTCTAATGAAGACTGCCATTTCTGATACTCTTGCATCATCTCCCCGAGTCTATGGATTTCCTCACCGAATGACACAAAGTTAACTTGACTTGACAGAGAATTGCTCATCTTGATCGCGTCTGCCAAAGTCGGCCGATTTTTATGCTTGGTAACAGCTTTTTTCACGGACTCGTTGCTCGAAGCGTCGATGGTCTCCTTTTGGTTTCCTGTCTTATGCTTGCCGAACTTCTCTTCGTATTGTTTGTAAGTTTCTAACGCAAGGTTATACATATTCTCTATCTTCTTATAGAGATCGATGTTTTTAGGTATCTGATAGCTCTTCGCGTTTGTATAATACTCCTCGAGCTCCTTAAACGAGGAAATCTTCATCCCTAGGTCTACCCGGTTCAAAACTTCCGCCATCTCGATGAGCCAGGTCATCCAGTTCAGATATTTCAAGACCACGGTGAAGTTCTGTGCGAGATCAGTATATCTCTTGAGGTGTGTGATGTAGTCATCACTGAGCTTTTTTAACTTCTCTTTTTTGTCCATAATGCTCTCTCGACGGTCGGGATCTTTTAGATCTCGCTCGAGTTTCAATCGAATATCTGACTCAATCTGACTGTTGATAACGGAGTCATAAAGCGCCTTCCATTCTCTGATTTTCTGCAATTCGTTTTGTAAAGCCGTGAGTTTTTGTTTACCAAGCTTGTTTTGCTCGGTCTGTGAGTTTTCTGAAAAGAATTTTTCGATCTCCTTGGAGTCTTTTGCGCCAGTCAGCAAGTCGTGGGTTTCGCCAGAATCCTGTGATTGGTTCTTCACAAAATCTTTGTAAAGTTGCTCAATGCGGGTGTCCACGAGAACGACGTTCTCACCAGCTTCAACAGCAAATTGTATCCAATCGCTCTTTCTATCAAAGTTGTCTCCTAGGGTATCTCTGCATGATTTAATGATGTCTTCGACTTCGAATGCAGAGAGCTGCTCGTTAAGGCGTTTTGTGAATAGCTCCTCATAGCTGGTGGCGTTATCGAGGTCCTCATCGATCATGTAGAAGACTTTTAAAAGCCATGCAACGCCTCGCAGGATATCTTTGAGCCTGTCGACCTCATCAAAGCTGATTTTCAAGCCTTCGATTTCTTTAAGGATCCCTCTAATAAACGTTATATCATCAAATTCGAAGGCCGTTGCTGTGAAAGTTAAGCTATTTGCCTCTGCCTGAAGCTTCTTAGCTTTTGCAAGTCTTTTCGTGAGTAAATCCAAACGTTCAGGATGGACATCTGACTTATGCTTGTTTATTTTCTCCACGAACGCTTCGAAAGTTTCTATTGGCGTTGTTTGGTTCAAGATATTATTAATTTCCTTATTCATCTCAATTCGCTTTTGAATGACGCTTAGCTGGGGGATAGTCACTCCCAAGGCTTTGATGTCTTGTTCGTACTTGATCAGAGTATCAAGCTCGAATAGTTTTCCAAGGTTCTCATTGATAGTCCCTTCCAGCTTGCTAACTTCATAAGATCTTCTCCTTAAATCAGCCAGTCTTGATTCTTCATACTCATCCAAATAAAAGAGAGTCCTTGCTTCATCAATAATGCCATTGAGTACATCAGCTTGTATCATTTCTGAGTGCGCTGCGTCTTCAATATCCATACCTTGGTGAGGAATTCCCACTAAAGGGTTGCTGAGGATTCCAAGAGCATCAGCAAATTTCTTTCTCCAAACACGGTGTTGAATATATTTCTCCAGGAACTCCTCCATGCCCTCGATGCGAACAGTGACATTATCAAGGTCATCGATGAGTTCTCGGATCTTAATCATATTGCGGTCGTCGTTTTTCGCCAGGTCTCTATATCGGTGAGCCCAGTCCTCTGCAGCTTTGATCTCTTCCCGTAAGGAATTGATTTGCTCCTCATATTCTGTAGGATCATGTTCAAGTTGCTCCAATTTCCTCTCTGCTTCCTCTAAAGTGATCCTTGACCTCAGAGTTTTTAGCTTCATCTCAAGTTGCTCATCGGTAAGCAGTTTATCGTCGATAATTATCTGCGGCGCTGAAATTTCAACGTTATTTACGCTCGTATCTTTCACTGATGAGCTATGAGATTTAGCCGGAGAAGCTTTAGTCGCTTCAAAGTATTTTGGAGTGTCATGACGCGCTTGGTCCTCTTGCATTTTAAATGGGGAGTCTTTTTGAGTATCTGCATAGAGAAGATGCTGTTTGTTATCATGATGTGCTTTATCCTCTTGCATCTTAAACGGTGAATCTTTCTGGGTGTCAGCGTAGAGAAGCTGATGCTTTTTATCGACAAGAGGTTCCTCGCTGGCAAGAAAATCTACGTTGGAGGCATTAGATTGCTGGTTTTCGGATTGCTGCTCAGGAGCTATGAATTTTGGCTTAGGGATCAAACCTCTCTGGAACCATATATCTGATCTGACTGCGTCCATTCGATCTCCTGGAGTCTCTTCTTCTATAAGCTGCCGTGTGTAGATAACAGATCCTTGTTCTGGAATATTGCTCGCGGCGCTTTCATCTCGATCTGCTGCCATGCCTCCTTGCTCTTCGGTCACTTTTGGTTCAAGTTTTTCAACTTCTTTTCGTGTTAAAGCATCGGGGTTTACCGATTGGTCTTCAGGTATCATTGAATCAACATCCTCCTCCTCTTCTACGCTCCCCTCCTGCGCCGCTTTCTCTTGCTCAGCGACTCGTTCTCTCAACAAAACGGCCTCTTGACATTCGTCGTTACTAAAAACTTTTTCCGCAAGTGCGCAAAGTATTTTGAGCTCAGCCGTCGGTGTTGTCCCAGGCTTAAACGGCTGAGAATTAGACTCAAAGCTTCGGTTATTGATGTCTTCTGCGAATAATTTATAAGTAGTTATGAGGACGTGTAGCTGCTGCTTATACAAATCAAATTTTTTCGAGATTTTCGTATTGACGAGGCAGGAGTCGTGGTGGTAGAGATTCAAAAACTGAGTACATAACTCCGCAGAAATCAAGTTCCTTTGATGAACCTCCTCCTTGAACCTCTTAAGAAGATTAAAATACGTAGATTCAGGTGCACAGTTCTCGAGTTCCGGTTTTAACATAAGGTTCAGAGCCTTCGCGATGACCAATTTGGTGTGAATGTCTTCCAGGTTTTCTGCTAAAGGAAATGGCATATACTTAGGAAACTCTAATAGCTCTTTGATTACAATCTGCTCGGTCATATTTTTTTCAGCTTTTGCGATTCTCCTTGAAAAAATAATGCACGCCAACATCACCGTATAGATAGAAACGCCTGATATCGACTCGCTTTGTAATAATTTTTTCATGGGTCTGAAATTAGACTCGTATACGCTCGAGCGATTGTACTCATCAACCAGTCGCCTGCACAGATCCTCTTCTAACTGAAGCGAATTGAGGGTTTCGGCGTCCGATTCTTGCTCAAATGTGGCTTTATTTTCGATATCATAAGCGCCTCCGATTGCAGTTCTTTTGAGCAAATTAAGCACTTTTGCACCCTCTAAATCAACATCGATATCCTCTGATTTTTTAAATGACTTCCTAAGATCATCAAGCAGCTTCTGTGTTTTCTCTTCCAAGGGCAACAGCAGCGGATTGTAGCTCTTAGATACCTTTTTCGGCTCATCTGCAGCTGCACCATGCTCGAAATAACTCTTTCGAAATGTAACGTCTTCAAGCTTCTCGATACTAGAATCGTATTGCTGAATTAACTCCCTAAGGATTGGCTGATAGCGCTCCTCATTGTAGTCAAATTTCTTTTCTAACAGCTCATTTTTTTTAATATCCAGCTTTAACGTTTTGAGTTCGAGCGAGTTTAATTTGGATTTATCGAACGCGTCTTCCAAGATAGTGTCCTTTATGCTTGATTTACCAGATTTTGCCCGCAGTTCTTCAACGCCTTGGAATTTAAACACAATGCTTTCCTGGTCAATGATTGGCACAAGCACTCTCCCTAACAATGCTCCATAGAAATGAAATAACCCTGAATTATGAACGCTGTTCTGCTCCTTATCAAACTCGTTTTCGGAAGTCTGAATCTGTTGAATTTTATTTGTGAGCTGGCCCGTCAATAATAGTATTATTTACTCTGTCGATCGTTAATGAAGTGAAATCTGATGCTATATAGCCCTCCATTTTGTGAATGATTGGTTCGAGATACCCAACAAATTCCTCAAAGGAACCGATCTGTTTTGGGAGTTCAATTCGAAAGTCAGACGGAGTTATCGAAGTGCTATCTTTCTCAATCTCCATGTCCTGCTCCCCGTTGTTTTTCTAAAGTTATTATTCAAGCAATGCTCAAGCAAATTAGTTTTACAGTAGTTTCTATTTGATTTTCTGCTTCTTGGGCTTCTGGGAGACTGTTTTCTTCTTCTGAAACTATATCTCTTTGGCCATCTAATTTAACAGAATAAATATACTGTTTTGCGAGCAGGATGGTGGAAAATTGTACCATTGTTTGGAGGAGATAATCCTGAAGGTTGTTCTTCGTCCATATCATCGTCTTTGCTTCTGAAAAAGTCTTGCTCTTCTTCTCTTTCCATCTTGGATTTGCGATTTTTGAAAAATTTAATTAATTATTGTTTGCGCGTCTAATTTGATGGTTCGATTAAGTAAATCTTTTTAGATATGACTTCAATTTAACTATTATAATGAACTATGAGTTTAGCCCTTTTCGTTCAATTTCGTAAGGACTCTTTTATTTTGGGAATGATAAGCCTTCTGCTAATTTCTCTGTGATTTTCCTTGGATATTGAAGAAGATAATCAATAGCATCATCCCCAAAGTTTCTTTATTGAATTATTTATTTAATTATGTACACACTCCGTATCCTGATTTCAGTGTCTTATTATGTTTGTTTTCTATAAATGATGAATATCATAGAAGTAAGAAGAAGCCTTTACACAGAGGAGAAAGTATATAGGATGCATGGTTTACCAGTACGAGTTTTTCATTGAAAAGATAATATTATTGATTTGAATAGCCTTTACGTGATTGATGTGAGAGAGTACGCTGATTACCGAAAAAGAATTGAACTGATTTGATTTTTTGAACTCAGTTGCTAAATTGATTATTATAGAGAGAGAAAGAGATTTTCATAAATATTTTAATTCTTATTATTATCAAAATTCAAAAGTTTTAATTATTAAAGTAGTAGTTAAAAAAAGTAATTAGGCACAAAATAAATTAGTATATTACTTAATAACTATATTTTTGAATGGTAGTGTATTTTTACTTGTCAAAAGTAAAGCAAAATTAATTAGAAGAAACTAGATCGATTGTAGTAATTCTTTCTTTGAACAATTGTAATTACTTGATAGTGACTTAAACAAGTTTTCCTTGATCCTGAGTATCATACTTTTTTCCTGCTTTCATCAGCTTCACTGAAGTTAAGCTTCTTAGTAAGTGCCGAAAAGGGGATCTCGCTAAGGTTGAGGAAAGTTTCGATCTCAGCTTTATTTGGAAAGATATATACTTCAACAAGACTAAGACTGAATAGAATTTTGAGCTTTTCATCATAGATTTATTAACTCCCTCTCAATATGCATTAATCGTAAAGCACTGAGTAATCTGAACTTCTCGAATCCAAGAAGAAGAAACAGAAAAATGATAAATTTAATGAATGGGATATATAAGTGATGCTGAAGCTATGTTTCCACGAGAGATTCTAACTATTTCTCTATTCAACTTTCTTTAATAAGCTGTCACTCCATTTCTCAGTTCCCGACTCATTTTGATTCTTTTTCAACCCGCTGACCTCAGGGGTAGGTGTGAACTTTTGATCAGGTAGCAGCTCCTAATTAAGAGAATTAGCTTATTACACTCACAAAACACGCGAAAAAGGTACCTGATGAATCGAATAGTTTCTGTCTTGGGCAACGGTAGCAGGTCCGAACCAAGAAAGCACCAATGGGAGGAACACCAGACCATGGAAAGATCCCAAGAAAATGAGGGTGATGTACATGCGGAAATAGTACAGTCTGAAAATTGTTGAAGGAGCGAAAGCGAGGACTGAAACACCCAGAGCCTTTGTAAGCGTAATACCAGTAACGATCGAGCTACCCATCGATGTTAAAGCCTAGAAAATGCATTAGGAGGTTATTCCAAGTGTCAAGAGATCTGAATTTGTACCTTTCGCGCTCTCTCTTCCTTAGTTCCTTTGTAGGTGGTGTACTTCAACATGATATGAATACCGAATTCGACTGAGAGACCGGCCGTAGTGATGAAATTGACGACTGATACTGCATTAATTTGCACCTATAAATTCAGAATAAAAGAGATAAGCCACCATGCGAAGAGCTGCAAAAGCATACTTGATAACCTCCGATGATCTTATTAAGCAACCACAATATTCCGAGCATGTCGAATGCCGATAAGAAGGTAATCGCGAACATGAACACAGCTGAGTAAGGGTTCTTCAACAGCTATTTAGATCGAAAAAGTCCATTAGAACAAGAGTTTCTCCTTTTAATTGGATCATACCACAACGGCACCGAAGATCGCTCCGCAAGCCAGCATAAGATTTTCAAAAGCAACACTCTTGATATATCCGTACTGCTCGAAATACACATAGAAAAGAGAGTAAGCGAAAGCAGAGGCTCCGTTTGTTAGATTCTTCGCGTATTTGTCTAATAGGAAGTTGTTATTAGCTTCAGCACTTAACACGATTTTTTACCAACAATCGCCGACGTTCCGAGGTATGCGTTCAAGAAATCGTCCTGAGTGTTGGTTGAACTGTGGAAAAATCTGAAGCGAGAGGTCGTAAGCGTTCCATTTGCGTCAAAGGCGAAATCCTTTGTGTACTGCATACCGCAAATACCATAGGATTTACAGCATGTGGAATTGATACTGATCTTCACGTAATTTTTGATAGCTTGTTCAACAGGGAGGTCGCCCCATCCATCACAGCCACAGGTTTTAGTGAGATTAGGCTCTGCTGGGTTATATTTCAACGTTTGTTGGAAGTTGTTGACCCAAGAGTAGACTGGAGGGAGAATACTTCTGTTGAACTAAGAAAGTTTTTCAATGAGTATTCCTCAAGACCACAATATAAAGAAACTTACTCTTGAAACTTCATCGACCATGCTACTGATGACTCCAAGCTGCTGAGGATCGGTCCAATTGACGTCTTTAAATACAATGAAAGCTTCAGGACCTGCGGCTAGGTAATATGACAGATCTTGGAAATACTAATTCGGAAAAAGAACGATTAGTCCAAAAAGTTAGCTTTTATTAGTGAGTTTACCTCATATATGACCGAACCCTCTGTAACTGAGGTTTGCTGTTCGAGGCCGAGTTTCAATCCACTATATCCCACGCCGCTCAAGATGATTAATCCGAAGAAAATGATTCCAGTTATAATCTTGCAAGGCTTGGAGAAAAGCGCAGGTGCGTAGTAATTATTCATAAATTTGTAGATGATGCTTTCATTAGGATAGGAAGGCTCGTCAACACCAATGCAGAATAAGCAATCAGCGCGGTTTTCAGCCTTGCGTTTCTCGTCCATGGTGAGTAAGGCCACGAAGGCTGTGATCTGATAGATGTAATTGAAAATAACAGCCACACCAGCGTTAAAGCAGAAGCCTTGGAGCGCCGGAATATCCGTCGTTGCGCCTACAGTAAAAGCAAGGAACTCACAAAAAGCTGCAGCGGTGATGCTAGGACCCGCTTCATAAAGCGCATGGCTGATTTTATCTTCAATTGTCGCTCCTGAGACTCGCTTGTACGAGTCCGATATAATAAACATATTGTCGACACCGATAGCCAGAATTAAGAACGGCACGACTTCGACACTGATAAGCGAGACAGCGATTCCTAAGTATGAAAGCAATCCAATACTCGAAGTAACTGACAAGATGACGATCATGATACCTCCGAATCCGAGAAGGAATCTAGAGAAGAGGTGAGCTTATCATGTTTAGAAGTAAGGACATACCCAGAGTGGACTTTATTAGGGAAGCTTCCCATGACCATTGCGATGTATAAAAACATGAGCGAATAACTGATGATAACAACAGCTGCGTTAGATCTGAAGAGCAGTAGTAGTAAATGAGACGAGTGACTTGTTAGAGTAAGTACTTGGTTTGGTCGACGAGTTCATCGGTAATGGATCGTTGGGCCATGTAAGTGACAGTGATATTGTTGAAAAGAGTGATATTTTGGTCATTTGTCAGATTTCCTCTGTTATAGTCGTCAATAACTTTCTCAAAAACTTGTTTTTCCCAGCTCAGAGCGATATCTTCAGTGTATTTATCTTGATTTAAGAGGAAAGTCACCACTATCCATCCAAAACAATTAAATTTCTTCTCTCAAAATAAAGTTTTGCTTACACAAAGCTTGAGCAGTCGGTCTGCAAACTGAGCATGGCGTGTCTTTTGTTCCATCAGCACATCCATTTTTGCCTAAAACGACGTTTTTGTATACTGGAATTCCAAAACGAGACATGCAAGGCATTTGCTCGATGAACTATCAATATTAAGCATTAAAAAAATTTCCCGATTGCAGCGGATCACCTTAGTCTTGATACAAGTTGCAGTTTCTTTGACATCGTCGTCTTGTTCCAAGATCGTGAGGTTGACATGCCAATATTCAAGGGGACTTTGAGTAGCACATCCCTAATTAGGTTTTTGGCTCACTTCTGCGTCAAATTAGAAAATTACTTGACCAGGGATAGGCTGGTAGCATAAGTCTCCGACTGAGTAATTCGAGCCCGCATAAAGAACAGTACCTCTTTCAATAGCAGTCTAATAGTCAATTATTGAGCTCATTTGTCTAGAAAATAGCCAGTTTTCACCTGAATAAGGTAGAGTTGCTTCAAATAATGCTTCTGGAAGAGATCTTCGGTGACGGAGGTGTCTTTTGGACGGAAGATTAATTGATTAACACGAGAATAGGTTCCAAATTTCTCATTAAAGTATTCTTGGTTTTGTGAGGCGACGCCCGTGGGTGATACCCATAGTGTTTCAGGAGAACTCTAAAGGAAGTTGCAAAGGAGCACTGTGAGATAGGATAAGGAGATAGAAGCAGCTGACCTCGACCACGATGTTAAGGAGTCCAAGATTGGCAATGATAGCAATGGTAGATGCAATGATAACCATCATGCATGGGTTCTTTGCAGCATACAATCCGTGAATTTCGAAGAGATGAGCCAGTTTCATATCGTTACAATGCTATTCGGCGTAAATAATTGATGAATTGAGCGATTTGTTTGTACTTTTTTATGTCTATGTTAGTACCGAGTAATCCAACAACTTAATACTCAGGGATTTGGATTAAAAAACGTCATCTTAACAAATATC
>ENA-UOTX01002048-UOTX01002048.1-compost-metagenome-genome-assembly--contig:-NODE-2048-length-11309-cov-6.888978_pt1 | contig 11309 bp, 5 predicted proteins | sample MGYA00238143_ERZ746982 | MGnify/ENA primary metagenome ERZ746982 (study PRJEB28758, sample SAMN06268862) | compost metagenome | isolation source: single cell | place: USA: California, Emeryville, Joint... | reverse complement strand
TATGGGATTTCTACAATCATGGCAGCAATAGTCAACAGAATTCAGGTCCAAATAGCAAACACTCAAATTGATTCTGAATTTTATGCAATTTCTGCTGTCGCAGAGTCGATGATAAGTTTTGAATATCTGGGAGATCAATATTATCCTCCGATGTCTCTTCTCCGCATTACAATCGATTTAGGCTCTGATTTTAACTCTGATCTCTACCAGCAATTCATGACAGTTGAGAAATCGCAAACAATCTATCTCAAAGAAATATATCCTTTTACGAAAGTCGAAATTCAAACAATATCAACTAGCAGTAGTTTTAACAACATTGGCGGAGGCTTCACGACCACAGGACAGGCTGTGAGTTCAATAGCTGCTGGAGGTGCTTCGTTAAGTCTTGTGCGGATGCAAATGATAGCAGAGATTGTGCAATTACTCAGATTCGTGGATATTAAGTGGCCAGCTAATGTGAATCAGCTTTTCTCAGAGTCACATATTGACCCTGGCCAAATGGCTCTGCCAGTTGACTTCATGACATCCTGGAACGATAATCTCGAAAATTTTAATACATCAATGTCTCGAGTGTTTATGAATTATGAAGTGGGTCCTTTCTTCACTGAAAACTATAGCAACGAATTGTCAAATATCTCGCTGCTAGGAACAATCATAACTGGTGCATCCATATTGATCAGCTTTTCCCGCGCTAAAATTCGAAGGATAACTGCAAAACTCAAGAAGCCCAAAACAAATACACGAAGGACTCCTAAAGTTTACTGCATTTTCTTACTTCTCAGGTTTTCTCGACTATTGAACCGCATTGACCTTTCTACTCTCTGGAATATCGGGTTTATGTTTTTGCTTTCCATTTATCAGTCAGGGTTCCTCTGGTCTCTTGTGAATATTCGATACTACTCTGAGATCCTGGATCCTGCTACTTATTTCACCAAGGGTGCTCTAGCCATAGCAATCACCTTTTTGTGCTTCTATTCCCTCTTGACACTCTTCGTTTTCAAGGCCGTGTTGTCAAATCTAAGATATGTTGTAGGCATACAAGAAAATTTATGGCCTCTACACATTAAAAAATACAAAAGTTTATTCGACGATTTCGAATGCAAGGGCAAAATTCAGGTGCTATTTGTTCCTTTGTCGCTGATAAGAGGCCTGATCTTCTCGTTCGTTGTGGCTTTGTTGACTGTGAGTCCTGTAGCACAGATGATACTGCTCTGGTGCACTCAGGCAGCGTTTGTTGCCTACATGATCATTTTCGCACCATTGAAAGAGAAATGGGGCAGAAGGATCACTCTCTTGATGGAATTGATGGCTTTTGGCTCTATTTCATTTGGATTAATAATAATGATAATCGAAAGGTTTGGAGAAGTTGATGCTACAACCCTTAACGAAACTGGATTCGCATTTATCGCTTTTTGTGTCATCTCGACTTTATCAGGCGGTGTAATATGCTTGCTCCAAGTACTTGGAACCCTGACTCAGGTCATTAAATACCTTAAGAATGTGAGACGGAAGAAAAATGCAGTACATCCGATAAAACTCACATTAAAGTCTTTAAAAACCAATGAGACAAACAGCCCTGGGAATGATCTAAACCTTCAAGCCAAAGGAAGGATAGATTTGACATGGAAATCGCTCGACCAAAGTCAAAAACCAGCACCACTGTCTCCAATTACTCAAAGCAATTTTCTCAAAGTATCGAAGGCAATTACTTCCTTATCTCCCGAAAAATTGAGTGAAACACCTCAAGGTACACAACTGTTAGAAAGTATCACGAAGAGGTGGGAGTCAAATGGTGATATGGATACTGAGACAGTCTTCGGCAGCGACACTCCAATGATGAGAACTAGTAACAAAAAGGAAACGAATAGCAAATCTCGTTTCTCATTGTTTTCAGAATATTCTCCTTGACCTAAATGTATTAAAATGCGGAGTTCTTAAATATAATCGTATGAGACTCATTGTTGATTTGAGGATGCCGTATATCTAGCTGCGAGCTTCTTTTGTTGTTTCATAGACACATCTATCATTCATATACCAAATTTCATATATCATAGAGATAAGAACCAAATTTATGATCAATCAGCTGTTTTTAATAGAGAAATTTAAATTCTATTCAAAAAAACAAGATATAATTTCAATTTCTTTAACTCACAGCGAAATACCAAGCAATAGTGGATGAGTCTTAGCTCATAGAGCAGGTGTTAAATTGTAATACCTGAAAAACCTGGGTTAAGATTTTTCATTGAACCGAGTTAGGATCGAGTTAAGCGAGCGGTATGCAGGCTCCAAAGAACGATGAAAATCATTTAGTTCTATATAGACACAAATTACATCATTAAATCACTACTAGCAGATAAGTAGACATACGCAATCGATAAGAGGCATAGACATATCAACTCTTAGCATTCAAGAACTATTCAAAGCATTAATTCATTTCCCGCTTTTCTTTTCTTCCTGCATTTTCTCTTTTTCTTTTTCTTTCTCTTTCTTACTACTCTCTTTAGTAGTTTTTTCTTCATCTGATTTTTTCAAGGGCGGTTCTTCTTCAATTATTGCCTTTTTCTCGGGCTCGCTCACGATCTTGTTAGAAGTTTCTCCACTTTTGACGTTAATCGTCTTCTTGCGGGAAATAGTATCTCTGTGGCCTTCTCCGTCATCAAAGTGCTGACTCACTTTCGTGCTAATGCTTCCGTCAGGGTTCAACTTCGACTGTCTCACGACAGTGACAGTTTTTCCGTCTTTGGTAATATTCGAGGTTTGATAGCTCGTTCCTGAGAGCTTTGCTCCAGGCTTGTCACCAAATTCGCGGTACATCTTCTCCAAATCCTCTGGAACTTGCAAAAGCTCGTCTTCTGGGGGGATATTGACGTCGGGTTTGCCTTTCGTCAACATCTCATTTAACAGCTTGTGGGCTCTGTCGAAAGTAGAATGAGACTCCCATTGGCTTCTGAAGAATGGCGCTTCGAAAGCACGAAGTACCTCACCCATTGGTCTTTCGAGCAGGTCCCTAACCAAAGGATGATAGGAATCTGATTCAGATGATTTCTTCAAAGCCACTTTGTCCGCTTTCTCTCCGCCTTTTTCTTCTGGTTCTTTTTCTCTCTCAAGCTCTTTTTTCTGGATTTTATCTCGTCTTCTACTCCATCTCTCTGGATACCTCTCTTCATCGAGTCTTTCATAATAGTCGCGATCGTAAGGGTATCTCTCCAAGGATGGCCTATCTAGCAGTCTATCGCGATAGCGAGGCATCAGAGAGTCTGAAAATGCTGAAAACGCTTCGTCAAATCTGCTTATAGCGTCTGCCATTATGTCGAAAGGATGGGCGTATCTTCCTCGAGATCTTTCGAAAAAGCTCATCGAATCGAAATTTGTTTCCTAAGAGATTATTTTCAATTTAATTTTTGTTAACACGCTCCCAGTGAAGTTTAAATAGACCGATAATAGAACCAGAGAATTAATAATTACTGAATTGGAATTAAAATTAGATTCTTCTCACTTTTTTATGATTCGTCAAAGAACTTCAGTAAGCGATTTCAAAGAACATTCTGGTTCTTGACGAAAAATATATCCAAATGATCCAAGTCACGCTCTCTCAAAGGAGTTTTCAATAATTCTTTTCGCCTGATGCTGTAGGCATGATTACCTTCAGTTTACATTTGCTAGGAGCATGTTCAATGGCTATTTTCCAAGTTTTCTGAAAGTTCTTTCGCTGAAAACTAATTTTTTGTTCGATATCAATAACTATTGTGATGTATTGTATCGCTGGGTCGTTCGTTCGGTTCAATCTGATCCTTATAAGTTTTTCTATTAATTTGGAGGCAGATTATAACATCTTTTCTAGAAAGGTTCGAGAAAATGCTTTCTCTAAGCAAACCAATCTAATATTACCTTATGGAAGTTAAGGACACAACTACAATATTATCAAGCTGAAAACTCATAGTCATACCGCTAGGTAATTTTCATTAATGTTATTCTATTCCAGTAGGACCGTAAGCTCTGTTGAGACGTAGACTAATTACCTCCGTACTATCTCTACGTGAACGTGTCCTTGATTCTTGTGAACTTTAGTTCCTTAATCTAAAAACTCGCAATTAGGGGCTGAAAATAACTAATCTCATTTTTCAATGCTTATGCAATAGTTTTTACAATATACATGAATTAGAACAAGAAGAATGATATATAGTGATATTCTCATTATATATTATTATAATTATTCAAATTAGACTTACACACACCATTGTTAGCGCCAGAAGAGCCCCTTTTCTTCCGTTTTGGTGGTTTATACCACTTTCTCACTATTTACTCGACTCTTCCTTTTTCTCTTTCTCGTGGATCTTTTGCGCTTCTCCTTCGTCTTTTATTTTCTTCGGCTTTTGAAGATCTTCAACTATCGCTCCGGTCTTGCAATTGATCACCTTCTTGCGAGAAATAGTGTCTCTATGGCCTGATTCATCCTGGAAGTGCTGGCTCACTTTAGTGCTAATTCTTCCATCAGGAAGAAGCTTGGATTGTCTTACGACCGTGACGGTTTTTCCATCCTTAGTAATGGTAGAGGTTTGATAGCTTGTTCCTGAGAGCTTAGCACCAGACTTTTCTCCTAATTTCTGGTAGGCATCTCCCAAATTCTCTGGAGCTTTCAACAGTTCGTCATCTGGGGAGATATGGATATTTGGTTTTCCTTTGGCAGTCATCTCATCCAGCAGCTTCTGTGCTCTATCAAAGGTCGGTTCAGTTTCCCAATGACTCTTGAAGAAAGGCTCATCGAATACTCTGAGAACGTCATCAATTGGTCTTTCAAGGAGGCTCTTCATTTCGCTGGTCTCCGGGGCCGCTGACTTGGCTTTTTCTAAGGCCTGTTTTTCAGACCCCTTGGTTTCACTTTCCTGAATTTTTCTTCTCTTCTCCGGAGATCTTTCTCTTTCAAGCGTTTGTCTATCATAATAAGGTCTATCTAGATATCGAGGCATCATCATTGGATCAGAAAGAGCACGGAATGCTTCGTTGAATCTGCTCAGAGCATCCTCCATCATATCGAAAGGATGCATGTATCGTCTAGATGATCGGTCGTAATAGCTCATTTTACTGAAACTATTTTTTCTGTTATCAATATTAATTTTCAATTTAATTTGAATGAATATTGAACGTTCAGCTTTAAATAGCCGAAATGAAGAACATTCCATTAATTTCCAGTAATTTTCCTCAAAAATTTAGATTCTAATATTTTTCCTTGATTCCAAAAAGAAACAATAAGTCTCGTACAGAGGTTCTAATAGAACGATCTCGAAAAGACACTCCTGGCTCTTTGAGAATCAGAGAAAATGTGGGTTACTGGAAACTAACTCCTCAAAAATATTGAGATTATTTGAAACAATTTGAATGCAAGTGAATCACAAGAGAATGTTTTATGCTAATAAGCCGAATTTCTTAATAATTACAGGTATCCTATGTCGTTGAATGAAATAATTGAGGTATTGCGATGAAATTAGTTATTTATTCTGCATTTTTCTGTAGGTAATTTCTCCAGACTGGAACCAATCAACAAAAAAAGACTATTTAGATTCATCTTTTAAATCGCAAGCGGATAATCTATGAGCAATATCGTTCTGGTGTTGTTTTTAATGGGAAAAAATGACTTTGTGCTCTTTAACGTTTTATTTTCAGGTACCTTTGTGATGCTTGGAACGAAATAAAGAAGATTTTTAATTTTTCGAAATTAACTGATAGTTCCAAATTTCCAGAAACTTAACAGCTTTCTCCTTTGAAAAACCTTTTGTTCATGAAATAGGCATGTAAACTTTCGCCAAAGCAAACTTTCAAGCCATCAGTATCATATCTGCTATTAATTTTCACTAGACTTGGTATTTTAGGAGTATTATGTATTGTGTTTTCCTTTCAAATCAATTAATTAGCTATTCTATGCTTCAAACAAGCATGCTCTGCTGCATTTAACATTGTATTCTATTCTCCAAGCAAATTTTGTACTTATTGTATTGAAAACTGGGTTTGGTATTCTGCTTTTGCTCTTTTCTCGTGAGCAAGCATTCGATTTTTTCCTTCGACTGAATGAAAATAAGGGTTCAGTTTTGGTTTCATTCATTGCTTGTTTTCGCTGTCGATAGATCCAACTGGAACCACCTCTGAACGATAATAACCGCAGTTTCAAAATACATACAATCTACAGGATCTAGCATAAGTCTTATTCAGTAGATGAGAATCGGAATCACCTGTTCAGTAACATTGAACCTATAATAATCACATACAGCACAAAAGTTTATAAAATTGCAATAATAAGCCATGAAGAAAATATTTGTAGCAGGCTCTACCAGCTATGTTGGTAGACATTTCGTGACTGAAGCCTTGAAAAAGGGATTTGGAATTACCGCCATGACAGCCGATCGCTCGAAAGCCAAATTCGAAAAGCACAATCACCTTCAAGTGCTTGAAGGATCGATGTTGAACCTTTACTCAGTGAACACGTTTATGGCTGGAAACGATTACGTCCTCTCGGCAATAGAGGATCATGATGAATTCGATTCTGAGTCAAACATTATCGACTTCAGGGTTAGAGCAACTGAGAACCTCATTGAAGCTGCCAGACAGCAGGAAATTAAGAAGATCATCACTCTTCTCGGAGCGCCACTGCTGAAACTTCATAATGGACCGAGGATAATTGATCAAGCCGACCCGATGCCTTATCTTGAAGTATTAGGGGTTAGTGTCGAACAGGCTAGGAGAATGTGGGAATCGTGGAAACTCCTTCAAGAGAGTGGCCTAGACGTAACAGCATTTTGTCCCGCTGTCATTACTGACCATGAGAGAACTGGGGATTACCAGGTGAAAGATGATGAATTCTGTGACTTGTTGAAATACGAGAGGGTGGCAATCGGGGATTTAGTTGATGCAATGCTCGCTGAGTTCGAAAAAGATCAGCACAAGGGTAAATTAATCGGAATCAAATCGAATAAAGTGAGGGAAGCACCTTCTTTCGCATTTTCTTCTCTTAATGTCAAATGGTAAATTTAATATGATATAGCTTTCATTGATAGAAGATGAAAGCTTTTTAATTGGATTGCATACAATTACTATATATGTCGTTGAGAGTTTCGGATTATACTGAAGATAATATAGATTAATAGTTTGCTAAAGCAGATACTATAATGAGGTTAGCATGAGGAACATGAGATAATTTCATAATTCTGAAACTAATTTAAATTGAAATGTGGTTTCAAACCTTACTGACGAAAGTGTTGTTGTGATAATAAAGAAACCTGCATACACTCTTCTTTCTTCCTAACTAGGCTAAAGAGTGGAAATTTTAGTGGATCCTAGGAAAAGCCTTCAATGATCTCGCATTAGCTGAGCTAAATCCATCACCAAAACTCTTCTAGCATGAATCATGGAGCAAAAGGGGGTTATTATCATGAATAGCACCAATTTCATTTTGTCTATCTTTCTTCAATGTTGTATGTAATTACTCATAGAAAACATATTACCAGCAATATGATATTTAAGAACAGTTCTCTAAGTTTAACAATCCCCTAACAGGGTTTAGAGAAAAGGATCTAAGCGAAAAGTGTGAAAATATAAACATTCTTTCTTCAATTATATTGGAGCAGATCTGCCTCTTTCTGGCTTTCTGAGTTCATTTCGTATTGTTTGCCTTTCACATTTTCGCTCTTCAATGTTACAGACACAGAAAATTCCTTCACTTCGCCATTGAAATCAGGATTTTTTTTTTTATTTGACGACTAGTAGGCTTCTTATGTGTGAAATAAATAGCCACACCAAGAAGAAGTAGGATTGAAATCACAATGGCAAAAACAATTTTTGTGCTGTCTTCGTTCTTGAATAGGGAAAACTTTGATGAGGGGTGATAACAAATTCCAAGTCCTCCATATGGTCGATAGCTGAAATTTATAGTGCCAGTGCAGACCGTGACACAATCTTGCTTATCAGTATCCCAGGAAGCATTATCATGGCATTTAGAACAAACGGAGCCAACACATGAGGCGCAGTCATTAGGACACCCAGTCGAAATAGCTGCATATAAATGTTCCATTACAAGGTATATCAACAGATCTAATTGGTTTTGAAACTAAGATGTGATAAATTCATAAATTATCAATGCGCTTCATCCGTGAGATCAAGGAGGAGGAGATTTTCTTTTGCTTCCAATAGGATTGAGTCAGTAAAGTTCCGTGAGAAAATAACTAAATTAAATCAGTAATTCGGAACCAAGGCTCAATTTCAGAAAATTCAATTTATTTTCAGCCTCTTTTAACTATGCTGAATTATCCTCCGATATGAGAGTAGTTCAATAAATGATGAAAATTGAGTTAGAGAGTGAGTTCGAAGTATCTGCCTCATTTTTTATACAAAATGGGCCGCAAATTTAGCCTCCATCATAAGAGTCGGGAATTCTAACATTTACGTGGTCTTTGTGTGCTTTTTCGATAATGATACCAACCTGCAATTGTAGATTGGCGTTTTGTTTTATGCCTTCTTCTATCTAATTTTTATAAAAGGAGAAGAATATGAAAATTATTAGCATGTAAACTCCATAAAATTAAAGTAACATCCATAAAACTTAGCGAAAAGTGAAACTGTAGTATTCTCAATGAAAAAAACGGAACAGATATGCTACTCGCATTGCACGTTGCTGTATAGATTACAAGATATTGATGCTGTGTGCAATCAACTTTCTTTTCGAATTTGATGCATCAAAATTATCCTACATTGTAATTCTGTTTTGTTTTGTTGTTGGTAAACACAGAGTAAAAAGATTTGTATTTACTTTATGGATCTCAAGTCAGAGGGCTTAAGAGTACCGACAATAGCTATAGTAGGGATTAGACATAAGTATATTTAAAAATTTTTTTAAAAAAATACAGTAAAGGAAATCATATGCTACAAAAATTCGTTTAATCTCAGTTAATATCTAAGTGGACTTCTTCTGAACTCTTCTGATCGGCTGGCTTCTGGGTATTTACTAGGTCTGTCGGCTGTTCGATTTTAGTTTCAGTCTCTTGGACTGTGGATTGCCCTTGAAGAGGAAACGTTACCTTCTGCGTCACTGGAGTGGATGCGCCACCAAGCTTCTTAGGCTCTTCTTGTTTTTGCGAGTCCTCTTTTTGTCGTTTCTCTTCGGCTTTCACAGGTTTTTTGTGACCATTATAAGAAATGTGAACACCGAATACAATAAACTCTCGATGTCCATAATTTTGAAATATCCCACAGGTTTTTTTTAAATGATGACGATGCTGTATGTCCTTATGCGAGCGATAGGCGGCCACACCAAGAAGAATCAAAAAGAAGGCAACTATGCATGAAATCACAATTGCAACTATCACTTTTGATCTGTTTCCTTCCTTGCAGGGAGATTCAGAGTTGTGATAGCAGACACCAAGTCCTCCGTATGGTTGACAGTTCAGAGTTATAGTCCCGGTACAGACCGAAACACAATCTTTTTTATCAGTATCCCAATAATATTTATCATGGCATTTAGAACAAGTAGAGCCATCACAAGAGGCGCAGCCTTCTGAACATCCAGCGGCTACAACTACTAATAAGCATCCAAACATCAGCAAAATTTGGAATTGTGCCTTCATCCTCATCAGAGCCATTGAGATTGTTAGTTTTGGATATCTTTTGATTTTTTCGATAATAGAATCTATTTCAAAAAATTTTAGAATTTTTCCAAACAATTTTATTCACTTCGTTTAAATACAATCAGTAGTAGCTAAATCTCGTTTAAAAATAGAATGTACTGACAGATTAATTTAATATCACTGCGATTGATCGAGAGATTTAGCTCTTGCTTCCAATAAGATCGAAGCAGTATAGTCCCGCAGGAAAATAAAAATTAAGCCGGCAGGTCAGTAGTTAGGAATCAATTTCGAAATCCAGGAACTTAAAAATTGCTATTCCCGGCTGCATGTACTGGATGACCTTGCTAATTCAGTTTTGAGTGTTTGCATTGATTCTTAATAATGCGTTGGTAACTAGTACAGATAGAATACATTGAATGTAGCTGCATTCAGTCGTCTCCGTATCATACTGTTCTGAAAACACATCATTTCGCAAAAGACATTTGTTAAAAGGAAATACAGCCTTTTTCATGGGATTCTTGGTTAGAGAACTAGAAGCTGCCTAGAGAGATTAGAAATCTTATGACTGAACTTTTCAGGTTTCAATAATCTGAATCATGAACTGGAACTTCTTTCTCATGAGCCTATGTCTTGGAATGCTAAACTTATCGTATTGCCTGTATAGACCTTCCTTATTGTAGGCACGTTGGGAAAAAAATGTCTTGATTGTCATTGAGCCTAATTTTAATATTGTTTTGCTATATCTTAAAGGCAGCTATTCTAATTTGATAGTTTTATTGCTTCTGAGCTTCGTGAAAGAAGAATTTTATTTAAAATTTTAGTTTCAAGACAGCATTTTGAATTTTATTTAAATTTAAGGAGAGGTTTAAGGAGCTCTCTACTAGCCTTAAGTAAGTGTTTTGAACTTTCTGAACTTTGAATAGAGACTTTGTGGCCTCCTCTGATTCTTGTCAGTGCTCAGAGTAGCAAGAACAGCTCACACCTGTTCTGATGATAGTCTATAGCAGCTCCTCATTCTTGAGCTGAAAAATACAAGAGTCTAAAACCAGTAATCAAGTAGTCCCTGTGAATCAGATTCACTCTTTGTTGGTATTCAGATTACGTGTTCTAATTTTCGTTTCGTACTCAGCATCTTTCTATCTTCTTTTATGCAAAGATAATTATTGAGATAATCAACATCTACTATGCCTGCTGTCAATACAAAAATATCGTTTTGTCGAGAATTGAAGCTCACTTCACAAGACTATTTTCATACTCTGGAAGTGCAAAGAGGCAATAAGCCGATTTGGTTCTTTTAACAAATTGGAATCATAGAGCGCAACTGGCATTATTTGGAAAAATTCTTCACTTTGTGCTTCTAAATTTCTAAGAAAACGTGGCTTTGGATGTCAGAGAAAACTCTTAGCTCTAATCTAGTTATTGAGCGGTATGGATTGCAACTCGAATTCTGAGATCACCTTCTATAACCGCTGGATAAACTAAGAATTGGTGCCAGTTCAATACAAGTGAATAGTTTTTGAATAGAAACCAGTGTTTAGTTGAAAATTCTTCACTTGATGCACCCAAATTATTCCTTTATTTTTTCCAGAAATTCTCGAATTAAATCAATTTAGGAACTATTATCATAACCAATGAAAAAATGAACGTATTCCAATAATCCGAATCACGTTGCAGATTAAGGCTCAGTAAAGCATGCGCAGC
>ENA-UOTX01002047-UOTX01002047.1-compost-metagenome-genome-assembly--contig:-NODE-2047-length-11317-cov-6.098665_pt1 | contig 11317 bp, 7 predicted proteins | sample MGYA00238143_ERZ746982 | MGnify/ENA primary metagenome ERZ746982 (study PRJEB28758, sample SAMN06268862) | compost metagenome | isolation source: single cell | place: USA: California, Emeryville, Joint... | reverse complement strand
CAAACTCTGAAAGTAGTTAGAAGCAAACGTAAAGTTAGAGGCCAGTTTCGTGCCCACAATAATGAACCAAAAAATACCGATACAGAGTAGAGGAGACTTTTTTCATTAGATTTTGGCTGTTTATGTTGTTCATACGATTTTTTAAAGTATTAGTGAGTACTTTGAATGCATAGTGTTAATATCAATGAAATCTATTGACTAATTTATTGTGCTACTATCTACACTCGAATATCTGAGAGCCTTACAAACTAGTAATTAAATTTATCTTCTCGATCATGAAAAGTTCAGAATCTCTCCCGACAATGGGAGCTCAAGAAAAACAGCGAATCGCTATCAGCTTTGCGTGACTCAATAGCAGCCTTCTTCTTGAAGGATACTATAGCCCATGTTGTAAATTTGCAGGAATAATCGACAAATAAGCAAACATGATTTGAGAGAACCCAAATGATTCGCTTTAGAATTCAATTCAAAAGAATTTTCTGACTCTGTAGCTAGCCATGAATAATGAAAGCTCTTAAGAGTTTTTTCAAGACTCTAATGAAAAATTCTTCCGATCAACGATTAATTGAAATGAAGTCAATTACTGCTGCACCCGCATCAGTAATTTTATTTGATTCTAATGGCAGTACTTTGAGATTCGTCCAAGTAGTGTTCGCACTAAGCCCATGCGCTCCGATGTCTCCGATAGTGTTATTCGAATCAAGTTCTTCCAAGCAATTTCAGACAGTGTTTCTAGCCAGAGATTCTGCACTCTTAACATTGATCTTGTTTGAGCTGAGGTCGAGCTTTTTTAAGTATTTCCAGCTGCTATATCCTCCAATAATAACTGCGCTTTCCGAAATGTCATTGTAGCTAAGGTCAAGTTCATCTAATCTTTCACATCTAAGATTCATTTCTATAGAGTTTGCTCCCATGTCAGTATTATAGTTCTTTTTTAAATGGAGATTTTTAAGGTTTTTCCATGAGGGATTATTTGCAAGCCAAATAGCACCATCATAAGATAAGGAGGTTGAAGTCAAGATTAACTCTTTCAGACTAGTCCAGTTTTGATCTAGAATGACCCCAGCGTCCCAATGCAAGTAGTTCCCCGATCAATTCAGTTTTTCAAGGTTAACCCCCTTTCAGAGCCCTTTCAAGTAGCTACTTGCAGACCATCCGGATTGAAAGAGCAAACGAGAACATAGCCAATGTGACTCTTCAATCTTCTCACTTCTTCAAAATGTAAGTTTCGAGTTGCATGGTTCTCAAACATAGTTGTCTTTCCTTGGGAGCCGATAATGAGATAATTACCACCAGGAGAGTGAGCAAATCAAGTTCCCTCCTGATCCAGATGCAATTTGGGTTTTATTCCAAATTGAACTCCATGCATGTTAGCACCAACAAAGTTTGTGCTTTCAAGCCAATCTCCTTAAAAATTCACATCTCGAAGGTTTGAATTTGTAAAATTGGTGTCTTTAACTATCCCATGATTTAAATTTGCACTAGGAATACTAACCCCACTCAGGCTCATTCGACTGAAGCCATATCCGGCAGCTTTTAGACTTGTAATAGCGTTCGCAACGACAACTGAAAAATGGCATTGTTGACATTCTTAGTTAAGTTTTTCAAGCGGCATAATTCCCGAAACAACATTTTAGAAATATTTAACCCTCCAAATCAGACAACTCAAATAGCATTCCTCTCATGTCAAAAGGTGTACAAACTGTAGGAATTAATATCAAAAGCCATTATCCTAATTTCTAATTTCTGAAGAAAGCTCTATATTAATGTTATTTTATTTTAAACGTCTTTTTGGGTAGCGAGCAAAGCCACACTGTTAATCAAAGATTCAGCGGAACCGACTAGAAGAGAAGCCCAAAAAGTGATTACGGAAGTATCCCTTAACTATATTTAAGTTCGAAGTGAATTAATTCAATTTGATACGTGCTCAAATTTTAATAAAATTTATTTGGCACTCTCAACTCTCAGTCTAACAAAAAATAATGGATATCGAAAACAACGAAGAATCTAAGCGCAACAACCGCGAGATGGAAATAATTGATGCTCTATTCAAGGAGAAACTGAGTCTTTTTGGTACTCTATTCCTTAACTACCCCTCCTGTCCATTCTTCTTCGGAATAGCAACCTAATTTTTCCTTTCTCAAGACTCTCAATCAATTCTATATCTCATGCCATCTTATTTTACATAGAAAACCCACCCTCGAGGCTGCTTGCGCTGAGTTCATGGCAGAATAATAAAGTTAGCGTCTTTGACCTTGAAAAACACGAAGAGTATGCAAAATTCGATGGAGCTAATCTTAAAACCAAAGACCGTATTGGAAATTTTCCTATATGCCATTGAGACATGTATCTAATAGGAAATGTGAGCTGGACGCATATCAAGGAAATTCCAAACACGACTTTGCTCGTCTCGCTTCATAATTCATACAATAAAGCCGCTAATTTGGAAATAGTTGATATTCCAAAAAAAGGTTTCGTGAGAAAGATATACTCATTTGAAGAAGTCATTGGATGTAATATTAGCTGTCTCATTTATTCTGCACGAAGAATGAAACTTCGAGCCTCTTACCTTGTTGTTGTTTCCAGTCCTAATTTGAAATGATGTTCTTTTTTGTTAGTAACTGGACCAGGTTTCGCAGCTTTCAATCCCAACAGAAATGTCCTTGGAGCAATCTCTTTGGGCGGAGAGATTGCTTATCACCTGTTTAATATTGATTTCAATGCGAGTCTCGGGAAATACAATGTGAAACTGCTGAGGAAGTCAAAATGGCATACCGAAAATACCTCTACAGGTAAGCAGAGAAATCTTGTCTGCCTCAAAATGACTTTTACTTTTTTGAATTTTCTACTGAGATCTTCTCGAACTATCTTGATACTTTGCTAGATTCGGTAGTCACTAGCCTTGATTTTGATCCTAATGGAGAGGCAGCGGCGACTATCGATCGTTGGGGAGTTTGCTTAATATCATCGATTAATACAGACAGTTACATCTGTCATCTAAAGCCAACGAATGAAAGAGGTAGTTTAACTCATCATCATAGTTTGATTTTCGATGCAAATATATGTATTCATATTTTTTATCATTGATTCATCCTCCTTTTTGATGATGAAATATATTTTATTAGATGATTCTGGTCGTTGCAGATGGAGCACTAATTCTGGTGAGCCGATCCTATTTACCAAGTATGAAAACAACAGACTCAATATCTTGGATATCGAAAAGAAAGTCTCTCTCCTAAAAGAACCAATTCAATTTGAAAAAGAAGGTAATTGCGGTTTACAAATAAAATTTGAAGCCATTAAATTAATCTCTATCTCTATCTCTATATCTTTCTCTCTCTCCTTTAATACCATCACGACTCTCGAGAGAAACATATCTGAGAAGGCTGACTTTTCTTTTTGATCCCATTTTTAATTAATTCATTAAAATAAATTTTTTCATTATTTCTTCTAAACTTGGCCTTTTCATGGGAGTAGGGTGGACCTACTGGATCGACACTTGTCAAAGTGATGGAAATTTACTTGCAGCTGGCGGCTCTGATAAAAACGTCAAGATCTATGATCGACGCCAATCGAAAATCATTGGAATATTTGAGCCTCTTCACGCAAGTAACTTACACTCCAAATAATTTTCCTAAGATTTCCTGTTTTCTAGAAGAAGTAACTTGTGTGAGATGGAATCTCAATGGAGATTCCTTGGCAAGCTCCTCATGTGATAATACAGCAAATTTGCTGAATTTTAAAACTTGGAAAGCCATTCCTTATGGTACTACAGCAGACGGAGGTAATTCACGTCATCTTAATTCTCCTGACAGCACTACTCATTTAGAATGGGCCATGTCTGTATGCCTCATCTAGATAGAAGATTAACGAGAAGGGTTGAAAAGAGGAAGAAACTCAAAAATAGGGTCAGTTTGTAATATTCAAAAAATAACAGTTTTTCCTCTTTCCTGAATGCACAATGTGATCCCCCCAATTATAAGTATTTAAGAGACAATGAATCACTGTCTAGCGATTAAAAGAAGATGAACGCATATATCGCTTTTATAAAAAAGTATAACTCAATTTATGTATGAAAACCGAGAGGAACTAGTTAATTTTGATATATGGATTTGCTAATCAGTAGTGCTAGTTCACAATAAACTCTTGAGTATCATATCATAGTGCAGTTTTTTAGTGTGCTCTGGACTTTTTTATTTGATTCCGATTCATTAATACAAAATAATTTATTTCCATACGCCTGGAAGTATCAAAATCTCTATTTAAAATTCATTAATGGTTTGATGCCTATCGTTTCAGATCCTCACCGTGTAATGTATATACATTCATTAGTTTTCCTCTTGTTTTCGATTTTTTGAGATTGCTTGCTTTGCGTTGTATCTCAAAATCGGCATCTTTTGAAACTGAAGCATGACTGACGAAGAAATCTTTGATTTATTTGATTCGTTTTCTTGTAATTCAGATACATGAGTAACTCTCAGCATTTCTTAAAATTTTATCTCCTAGTTACAATACCTCCCAGCACACTAGTGTTTCAAACCAGAATATTCAAAATACACAAATTAATTGGATATGCGTACAAATATAACAGTTGGTATTGTCTCTCAACAACGGCATATCTAAATTTTTAATAGTTCTCATTTAGGGAGCATTTGTTCCTTCTTGAATAATAGCTGGGAGTTTGGACACTATTATCACTTTCACTTTAAATTTCGGGAAAATTGTTTACATGTTCTATCATAGGCTCCAATTATAATATAATGCCATATTATTTCCTCTTTACAGTTATAACAATGCAGCGTTTATGCAAATCTAATTAAAATTCTTCTCAATTCTACTTTAGAGGTTTCGAATTGGCTCTCAAAACAATGATTAATTTTAATTCTCTTTCAATTTATCGAAATAATGAGCATCTCAAATGAAAACTTCAATGCAAAATTTACAGATAAACATCACAACATAAGCTCTAGAAAACATACACAAAGTCTCATGGCTGACTAAGCTCACTCACAAATTCAATATTAACTTAATTAATTCCAAGCTCCATAGTAGTATCGAACATTTGGTTGTTGCTGCTGTTCTTGCTGATTAGAATAAAAGGTTGGATATTTCGTCTTCTGCTGTTGCTGCTGAGACGGTTCTGCCGTATGTATCGTGGTTACAGTTGGATATTCCTCTGTCGTCGGATACGACTGAAAATCATTTGAAGGGATCATTCCGCCTTGATATGGGTTGGATTGTTGACTACCTCCAATTTGCACTCCCGCTCCAGGGAATGAAGGGTTATGCTCATGAAGCGGTTGGCCTGTCCCGAATGACTCAACGACTGGCTCCTTCGGTTTAATCATCGACTCGAAGTATTTTTTCACATCTCCCCTTGTTGATTCCTAACATTTATTTTAATCAGATTTTCATCGAAATACTTACCACTTCAGGCTGTGAAACAAATACCACGGAAGGGTCATTCGGATCAACGAATGCAGCATGCCTGTTCTCAAGATTGCCGGAAACTAGATCATTAATAAAGGCTGGGTCAGGGCCCAATTCCTTTCTTTCTTTGATTTGCCCCAAAAGAAGGGAGAAGCACTCGATAAACTTGCCGCATCCTCCACTCGTGAACTTTAGCTTAACTGTAATTAAGCCCGGTAGGCCAAACAAAGGTTTCACCCTCACTATCATTGGAAAAAAAGTCAAAATTAGCTGCGCTTTATTTATTTACGCAGGAGATAATTGGCTCCGAAGACGGGCTGCTCGAATTTTTCGTCTTCGATATTGTAAAACGGTATATCGAATGCAGAGAAAGACGGGTGTTTTTTATCGGCGACAAAAACCATGCGAGCTGTTGTGATAAAAAGCTGAGAGGAATTGAGTAAATGAGATCAATATTGAGAGGTTTACCTTTCCCTTTGCTTTTTTTTCTCCACTCGCATTGTCGATCTTGATTTCAATCTCGATATTTTTACGTAGCAGAACCATATATTCGCCTTCAAGTCTCATTGGCTGACCTGCTGAATTAATGGGAGGATTAAATGCCATTGTGATTATTCAGGAATGTATCAATATTGTTTGATGAAAAGATTTAATTATAACGAAAAAAATTGGGAGGATAAATAAATAGAAGATTATCGCTTTAATTTATTCGATTAGCAAGAGCAATACAATCAATCATTGCTTTTCTTTTTGTAAGCTCAGAAAAAATAGGAAAAAAATAGTATTCTTCAATGTCATCGACAGCTGCAGGATAATCAAAAAAGGTGGATTTGAAATGAGCTAAAGGGATTTCACCATTACAATGAGATTCGTTGAAGTTCAGGAAAGAACAGTTTGTAGATGAAATTTTTTCTTTATGGTCAGTAGATTTGATATTTAAGGCAAAATATTGCATGTTGAATATTGAAAGAATTTCGAAGAGATCTATCAAAAAATTAACTTACACAAACTCATCGTTCTAAAATCGAAATTTCAGTTTCCTATCAAAAAGATTTGAGAAGCATGAAGCTTGAGATGGTAAATAAAATTAGAATCAAAGTAGATCTAACATAAATACAGATCGAAAAAAATTTATTTCTCCGAAAGAAAGATGAGCTCGATCCATCTAAAACGACTGAATTGTGATATTCTTCTTTGATAACTAATCAATATTAAACAAATGTGTCTTAGAATTGGATAGTTTCTTGGTAAACTATTATGTCAAGGTCTTTGATAATCGAATTAAGGTGTCTTGCTACAAAAGATGTTTTTCGAACCGGCATTCTCTTCGGAAAAAACGTTATGCAAGGTTTGGAAAATTTAGTTAATTTGATCAAGATCTGAAGCGTGAAATTTCACGATATGGATTGAATCCTGAAAGAAAAATTCCAGATTTTCCACTTTTTGTAAATCATAGACATTTTAATTTTTCTTTTAGATTCATCCAACGTTTAATTTTTACTTCAGCCGCTTCGTTTTGACGCTTTCTTGTTGTTGAAATAATTCAGATTGTACTTATTCTCACAATTATAAACTAAAAACTTCTCAAACAAACCAGCAGCTTCATAATAGAATTATTGCCAGTCCAGTTCTCATGATTCATGTGTAATCTTGCAGAAATGCAAATTTCAATTTATTCCTATCGAAACTCAACTAAAATGCCTTTTGTTTTTAAATGTTGATAGTTGTTTTTTTTTTTGGTAGCTTAATATAAAAGAGCACCATTCTATCAACAAATGAGGTAGCAAACTCAAAACTCACGATCCTTAGACCTGACCCAATTAATGACACAGATAATGAATATTCGCTCAAAAATGATAATCAATCTTAAAATTTTGCTATCTCAAACGTCATTAGTGATTATATTATCGCATATTGAATGGACTCACTGGCAACCCAAACATATATTAGTTTTTTGTTAGAGTATGTTAGCTAATGATCTAAAAAAAAAACATTTCAAAAGAGCAAATACATCAATATAACATGGAATAGTTAACCCAAATAGTTTGTCTAATCAGTTGGAACAAACAATAACTATTGCTTTGAGGGCAACTTCTATCCTTTCCTCATATAGATAGTCTTCTATTTCTTTTGTTTCCAATCGGATCAAAAACAAAGTTAATACATTTGAGATTCAATTCACTATGAGAAACATTTTTTTATGTGAAATGAAAGGGATTCAAAATATTGATTTTCAACTAGGTGAAGTGTCGACAGCACTGAATAAACCTCCTTCATATTTACCAATTTAATTGATTATCATGTCTCAAAGAATACACCCTCGATTAATCTATTTATTTTAGTATCTTCGATTGCTGATCGCACTGGTAAAAAAAAATTTAAGAGCACTTTAATGATTATCCGATTTTGTAAACGTCCCCTCAAACTTTCTTTCGTGAACTCTTGACATTCGCAATATGTTTTCATTGCTTTTTCTTAAGGATAATTCAAGAGTTACCTTGCAGCCAAAAGTGCAATGAAATATTACATTTCCTAACAAAATCGCATAACTCAACACGTTCCTATTAACTTATAGTACAAAAGACAAACGAGAAAAGATATTTCTGTGCCTTCGGCATAACTTCTCTGCGATGCAGCATTACCGATTTTTGCTGCAATAGCAGAATTGGATCACAGATGGGTATTTTTGCAAGCAAATTAGCAATTAAAAAAACTTCTATAATAACTTGAATTCTGGTTGAAAAACCCATGAATAAATATAAAGCGTGTCAGAATATGTTTAATGAAAATTAAAACTGAAAAAACCCGGCCTTTCGACGCTCCAACCAGTAGCGAAAAAAAAACAAACTGGCAAATGGTTGGGGCCCAACGAGTAAAATGGCAGACAATTTAAAGTATTCGATCGGAAATAGATGACATAGCTCGTAATGTATGAGGATGAAGAAAAAAAAAAAAGTTACCTCGTACTTATACGTCCAGTACGAAAAATTTATAAATTTGAATAAATAAAGCACGAAGATGAACCAAATAGATTTCAAAATTACGAGACGGTCAGGATTCTTTGTGGGAGTCTCAATCTCTCTTGGAATCCTAGCTTTGGCTTGCCTCAACCTAATCCCATTTTATCCAGGCTGCGTGTTTACTGTGTTCGCGCTTGTGAGTAACATTTTGAACTTTGCCTGCTACATGGGTCCATACACCATCCAGTTGCACTTTTGTAATGCACTGTATACGCTTGCTCCAATATGGGTTCTGATCTTGGACCCTTGCGCTGTGAGATTTGCGCAATCTCTAACCGCAATCAACATCTGTTTTACTGCCATTGAACAACGAGATAGAAGGATCAGAGGATTCTTCACAGCTCTCATGAGCTTAAGTTGGCTTTTTGTTCTCAGTGCTAAAGGCACCTTGATTGGAGAATGTGAAGAGAGTCTTTCAAAAAATTTTGGAAGAGACAGCATTGTGACCTCAGTTGTGTCACTACTACTCGTCGCGGCTTTCTCCGTTCAAATTGATACTTATTTCAAGGCCACAAAAGAAGCTCTTGGCCAAGTGAGAGACCTAAACTCTAAATTAGAGAGCCTCAATGGTGACCTCAAGCAGCTCCTTGCCGATAAAGACAATTTCATCCTTCTCTTCTCTCATGAGACGCGAAACCCTCTCAATATCCTTCTGGGTAACCTTGCCCTCTTGCTCGATGAGGTCGATGTGCCTCAGGTCAAGAACAAGATCATACGGTGTAAATTCTGCGCCGATTTACTCCTTCAGCACCTCAATAATATCCTTGATACAGGTAAACTAGCAAATAAAGGGACTCTCGAAGTGACTCCTACGCCCGTAAGAGTATATGAATACCTCCAGTCAACATCCAGCTTTATGGAGATGCTGGTGAAAAAGAAAGGCTCGCTTAAACCAGGGCTAATGATCCCTCAGAAGCTTCCTAGCATACTAAGATTTGATATGCAGAGACTGACACAGGTGATTTTAAATTTACTAACTAACGCTGTGAAGTTCACAGATAATGGATCGATCACAATGGTGGTTAGATATCTCAAGAAGAATTCCATTGAAGAGTCTGATTATTACCCCACCACAGCATTTGGGTATCAGCTCTTGAATAAACCGAGGACCCCGAAGATTGACTCGTCGTCAGAGTTTTTTGAGAATCCAATGGGAAGTGACATTCAGCTTACTGATCGTTTTAGAAGAGAAATCTGCACTTTGGAGGAGACGAAGAATTCTTCATCAGGAAGTGATGCTGGGGGACAAGGGCTCTTGAAGATCGAAATCTGCGATACAGGATGTGGCATCAAGACAGAAGATATAAACAAATTGTTCCGAAAGTTCTCACAAGTTCATTCTGAAGGAGCTCAAAGTGCCATTGGAAGCGGATTAGGCCTTTGGATTACAGAAAAGTTATGTGAGTTGATGAACGGAGGCATTAGGGTGTACAGCAAGCCGAGGGTAGGAACTTGCTTCTCGGTTTTAATTCAAGCCGACTCGTTGCCTGTACAGCCAAGAATTTTAACAGGCCCGCAAACGACTCCCAGTGAATTGATCTCTAGTCCAACTTTCTTCGCTTCTCGAAGAGTCTTACTCGCCGATGATGACCCTTACAATCTTGAATTTCACGCGCACATCATGAAAGAACTAGGTTTCGAGCAGGTCGAAACTGCCATTGATGGCCAAGATCTCGTTAATAAATTCAAGATGAAACCTGAAGGATACTTCGAGATCGTGATAACTGATGTCTCAATGCCGCAAATCGATGGTATTCAAGCTGCTTCCAAAATTCGAGAGTTTGAATCGGTTCAAAAGAGGAAGCGAAAAGTGAAGATTGGGTTCATTACAGGTCATTCAAACCCCACTGACAAAGGAAAATGTGCGAAGGAACCAATATCTTCTCTCTTCTATTTATCCAAGCCAATTAAGTCTTGCATGCTCGAAGGTTTTTTTGATTTTAAATCTTCTTCTTCTCCACGACTCAGAAAGCCAAGTAGGCCATTGAAGAAAGAAGAACCGCTGATTCTGTGCGTAGATGATGACGTCTTCAACCTTGACTGCTTGTCAGAGATGCTTGGGAATCTTGGAGCAAAGACAATAAAAACGAAGTCAGGAGAAGAAAGCTTGTCCAAGTTCGAAGAGATTGTGTTGGATGAAAAAGGAAAACGCCTGAATTTTGTGCTCATGGATTGTCGAATGGGTGGCATGGATGGCTGGACAGCTTCACATCGAATGAAGGAGATGCTTAAATCTCAAAACAAGGAAAATATACCGATTATTGGGTTGTCAGGAGAAGAGAAAGCCAGAAACCTAGAGAAATTCAGGTTTTCTGGAATGGATGATATGCTTCAAAAGCCAGTCACCAAAGCAGAACTCCAGAGACTTCTTACAAAATATACGGAAACGGGAATAAGATATGTCAAAACTGAAAATCTGTAGTCGAATAAATTTTTTTCTCAAGGTGTGAATTAATTTTCGTAGTTAGGTTTGTCGAAATGAATTACAAAATCTTTCTTTAAGTATAGGGCTGGAGATGGTGGAATACCATTAGCATTACTTTCAAATTTCAATTTTATTCTATTCTAAAGAAACCTACGTTTTTTATGTATTGTTCTTGCTTCTTGCTTCTTGAATGAACCTTCGATTAAATCATTATTTCAGAAACTACTTCTCAAATTAGCTCTAACAAACCTCGTAGTTGGATCAATGCTATGATGATACTAGGTTTCCACAGACGGAAATACTTGATTGAAGTTTTACTTAAAGTTTATGTTATATTTTCTGCTTTCATTTTAATTGAAGAATCTTTCAACTCTCTTAGCTAATGATCTGGAATTGAGGTATTGGATGCTTGGTAGGTTTATGCTCGGAAGAAAATCTCACT
>ENA-UOTX01002046-UOTX01002046.1-compost-metagenome-genome-assembly--contig:-NODE-2046-length-11324-cov-9.458700_pt1 | contig 11324 bp, 9 predicted proteins | sample MGYA00238143_ERZ746982 | MGnify/ENA primary metagenome ERZ746982 (study PRJEB28758, sample SAMN06268862) | compost metagenome | isolation source: single cell | place: USA: California, Emeryville, Joint... | reverse complement strand
ACCACTTCCCGCAGGTCCGATAACAATCTGTCCAAAATAGAGACTGGTACTCATGTATCCAAAATTCGCTTGTTTTTTCGCAGAAAGAAATAAATTTAAAATATCCTTTTTAGAAAAGCGGGCTCTGTTCCATACTTGGAATCTCAAACAAATCAGGAGTCACACTGGTCGACGGGCTCGTACAACTAGTCCCTAATTTATTTGCCTTGAATGAAATACAAAAGGAAGAAGCCGTGAAAATGTTCAATAATGAAAAACTTGATAATAGTCTATGACTATCGCATTGAGTCACATGAAATGCAGTCTATTCCCAATGTTGCAGAATACAGATGAGCTTTATCAAGGGGAAATGACTAAGATAAATTATATCTCTCATTGAGAGTTTTTAGCCTTGCCTCACTGAGTGAAGCAAAAATTGTACCAAGAAACTAACTGATAAAATTTTGGTTTTTAAATAGCTCAAATTTAACTTATTTCAAAAATGAAAAAATTGCAGCTAAAAGACTCAGAACGAAAAGCAAAGAACGGTCCTTTTGAGAGCAACATTGCCCACAGTCAAAGCCCTCCTCACAAAAAACTCATTAAAAAACTCGAAAGCATTCACAGCAATAACACCAATGTTAAAACTGACTATTCATTGCAAGATCGATTAGTTCCTGCAGAAAATACAGAAGAAACACGGGATTTTCGAACGGAGATTGAAAAGCGATTCAACAAATCTGTAGTAAACAAAAAGTACTGTTTTCCTTTGCGCAGGAGGGACTCTCAGAGCTCTCATTCAAGTGCATCTTCAGAGAGAGAATCCTTTGAATTACTGCGATATGTTACCGTGTATGACCTTGCTTCTCAGAACAAACACAGCAAGCAGCAAAACTCTTCAACCAAATCAAAGCCTTCTTCATCACAGTTACCTCGCCATGAGAATCAGCATATACAGAATTTTGAACCACAGTCACAGGCTACAAATGTGGAGAAGTACTATCATCAGCGACAGGAAGTGCATGAAACTGCAGACTCTGTACCTTTGGAAGTTCAGATTCAAGATAAAAATTCTGCAGCTTATAAAAAGTTGATATCGATTCTCGAGAGCAACAGCATTTTTAGCCACAATTTGGCGAAGTCTAAGCAAGGGAAGCCTACTCAAATAGAGCCCAAGCAGGTAGTCATTAGCACAGAGCTTCCGAAAAACCAAATAGCAGAAAACCCAAATATTACAGAATCTGATCGTAATATCATAAGTCCAATGTCACGAAATTTGAAAAGCCAAATGAAGAATCTTGTAGGTTCAGTTTACCATAGCAAAATCGATATATCCTCGTCTTCTACACACAATAATCAGAGGCTGAAACAAAGAGGATTTGCATCTGAATTAGATTCGATGCTTTCAAAAACCAACACAAGCTTGCAGATAAACAACAGCAACAATAGATCTCTCACAGCTCAAAACGACCAAATAATTGCGCGAGTAACTAAAACACTGTCGAATGACACCTTCATCCAAGAAAACCGTGGATCAGGAGTAAACGAGTCACATCATAATTTAAGATCGGAGTCGAATTTGAAAAAGGCGGTCAGCTACGATAGAGCTCTGGAAACAAAACTCGATGCTTCAAAAGCATTAGATGAGAGCTTAGGCAAAAGCAGCAGCAAGCGTCACTTTCAATCTAAAATGTAAATAAATCACTCCGTTGAGGTTCTCACATCTTCTTTGTTTTAATAGCTCTTTGATCGATACTGGCAAGTTGAGCACAGATTCTCTGAAGAAGATCTATAGCAGCAATAGCATTTTGAAACTTTCAAGTCCTTCATCTACCCACAATATGAAGCTCCAAAGCGTTGACACACAATCTCGAGATATAATGTTTAAGTCTTTCCAAAACGAGGTCAGTAGGCCTCAGATGGACTCAACAGCCACTCCAAATCTCACGGTCACTCTGTCCACTGAAGCCGTACATTCCAAAGCTCTATTATCCTCACTCTATCAGAGAGCACAAAAAGATGTGTTAAATACGAAATACTCGAAAATACATTCTTCTCATGATCAAACTAGTGAGCCAAAGGCAGTGTCCAACAGTATGACAAGTTTAAAACTTAAACTCAGTTCAAGCATCACTCCAACCTATCTTTCGAATAAGAGAGAGCAAACACCACAAAATCAACCTAAAGTGCTGGTCCCAAGTTCTCATAACACAAATCTGAACACACGGTACGCTTCACCCAGCCAGACTTTCGAAAAGTTTTCAGCTGGCAATGGCAAGAAATTGACGCTAAACCAGAGCAAAGAAAATGAATCAAAACTATATGATTTCGTCTCCCCTGCTAACAAGAGCCTAGTTGGTGGAAATGAATTCAATCTCTCTTATGACTGCTTCAGAGTGAACGAAACAAATAAATCAAAAATCACTCACAAGCTAGATCTGAGCAATTATTCTCAAGTCAACCAGTCTCACAAGTAAATTATAAGCCTTATTGACAAAGAGTAATCAAAGTTGTTTAAATAATAGTCATGATTCCTTTTCGAGAGCAAAAATTCGAAATATTACTTCAGAGAAGTCGTTATATGACGCACAAAAGCAAACAAACACTATTCTGCAGGATATACAGCAAAAATCCGTGAAAAATCGGACGAGCGGGCAGAACTCCACTCTGAAAAACTTTAAGTAAGTCATTTGATCTTTTTGTCAATTAATGAAACATTTTAATAGGAGTTTCATCCCTCCAAATAAGATACGATAGTATCCAAATCTTTGCTATATGAAGCTTTCTAAATAGAATTTTTTCGGCTTGAGTTCTATTGAAAGCAAGGTTTCAAAGAATTTAAGTTGAGCATAACCTGACTCAATGTGATAACAATTATTTTTAAAAGAGATGTTTGAGGCATCATGATTGCTATTTGTAAAAAATGTATTTTTCGTTTATAGTGGTACATTTTATGTGTCCCTATTCCTTTGTTGTATCTTTGTAATTGCGTAAAATTAACAATCATTAATCAGTAGTAATTCAAAATTACTATCCTTAGTTTTTGGTACTGATGTCTATGCTTTCAAATTCAATAGACGATGACTTCTTTTACGTTATACAGGATTGTGTGATATGAATTCAAATATATGAACCTATGGGGTTCAAATAGTTATCAAATGAAGGCTTTTTCAAAAACATTTTGGGGTTATAAATTGAATAAACAAATTTGAATTATAATTTAATCTTCGGTGCGCGCTTTGAAAACTCAAACAAAGAAATAGCAATGACTGCAATGATTCACAAGTATCGCTCATTAGAAAACCCTCTAATGGAGCTCAAAATTCATAAGAAAAAGAAAAACCTTACAGATCCTATTTTAAATCCCGGTAAAATTCAAATCAAAATATCAGAGTGTTTTTCCCTCTTTTTCTACAACGAGGGGCTTGTATAGTTGTACATCACCATTAGCATTTGCGACTATTCTCACGCCTCAATTCTTTCTCAAATATATATTTTTCAGCCTTGTAAAGGCAGCATTTTTGTGTTTATCCCTCGTGTCCCTTATACTAATTTGTAATATTGTATCCATCTTAGATGAATCACGAAAGCAAAGTGATGCGATTCTGGGAAGTGAACCCTACAAGAGACTAAAAGAAAGTCCTGAGATATCTTCTCCAAGAGCTATTATTAGACTTGAAGGGCTTACTTCGTCACCCTTAGAGGCTACAATGAAACCTTATTCGGAGAAAAACACAAAGGAGGAAGAAACCGCCAAAAGCGCAAATTTAAACGAAGAGAAAAAGAGCAAAGAAAAAGAACGAATGAATGTAGATAATTTTGAAAGTAGAATTAAATCAGAAAATAAAACAAACAGTGCTCAAAACCAGCGTTCACACAGCAAAAACCCAAGGAAGGCTCCTGAATTATTTTCGAAGCAGTCCACACAGCAGCAGCAAAACCTATACAATTCCGCACGTCAGAACTACCTTCCTCCAGAATTAAAATCGGATCGAGTCCTTAGCGCGTTGATTAGATCAACACCGCATATCAAGTTTAATGGTTCTCACTACGATAATCATATAATCTTAGTTCTGCCATCATCATTATTTTGAAACGCCCATGGAAAGGAGAAAATTGCGGGACGAAGAATCAATTGAGCAGGGAGTTGACTCTCAACTGCTCAATATAATTCATGTAAAATAACACGGTGATGGTGGTGATAATAGTAAGATTGTTGAAACGGTAGAGAAGCAGATTTAGATTCAGAATGTAAAGGAAAATTATTGAAAAAGTTCATATATTGTAAGACAAATTATTGTGAATATATGAGGTTAGCTCGGTACTAAGCCGTCGAAGTTGGAAATGGAAAATCTGAAGAGCTGGGTTGTTTCTCTCTTTAGAAGTTGTTCCATGGTGAGATTTTCGGAATCATTAACGGCTTAAGGAAGAAGTCAGCTTTGCTATATAGTATGTTTGTTCTGTTTATAAGTTCGAATTTGCTTCTTTTTATACGTAATAATGATCTATCCCACCTAATCCAGGTTTCTGCCGCTCTGAGTAAAGATAGTCGAATATCTCTTCAATGAAAGAAACTTCTAAAGGCTATGTGTTTCATAATAATTTTGTATCAAATTATATATTGACTCAAGCAATGACTATAACAGAGTGTATAGCGAGACCTGTTTTATTGATTGGAATTTCGCCTGTTTTTTTTCTCCCTCCAGCTTACGATATGGCTTGTCATGAAAAAGATATGGCAATTAAAAGCTAAATAAAAATATTTTTGAGGACAGAATATAACTAAGCATGATTCCCTTCTTCAAGATTTTCTCCTTGGTGATCAGAGTCTTCACTCGACCCATGGTCAACTATACGAAAAAATATCATCTAGGGAATACAAAAAATACACCTCGACTTCTCAGAGCTTACTTTGTTGCGCTCGGAAACTATTATAACCGTGCAGAATCATGGATTAATCGCAAATTTCTCAAGATAGAGACACCAGATGCTCTCTTCATCAAGCCGCTTAGCGACGACGTTGCTCTTGAAAAAGGCGTTGAGTTTTTCTATGAGATTATGGTTTATCTGATACTGCTCGTGTTGCCGCTGTATGAGATGTACACGACACATAACGCAACAGCAAAAAAGACCGAGCAGCAAGAAAAGCGTTTAAAAGATATAGAAGACAGCATTGCGTTTATCAAAAAAGAGCAGGAACAACAGGCTAGTCGGCTTCAGGAGTCATTCCAAGAGCTAAAATCAATGTTAAAGAATCAATCACATTCCAACGAGCAGGTCGCCACTCAAATGGGAGCCACTCGACAAGAGTTTAGCAAGTATATTGAACAACTTATCGTCCAACAAAAGCTTAATAGCTTAATAAATCCAAATGATCGTTCAGTCGAAGCTCCGCAGCTTCCTGATCAAAACTAGTTTTTTCATCATTCGTCTGTCAAAATGGCTGCTTTGAATCATACACGCATTATATTGAGAGGTTAAGTTATGCTGTAAATCAATCTTCAAAAAGTTTCTTGACTCGTTTAAAAAGGACCTTTGAGACTTCAAAGCGGAAAGTTGATTTTTTTTACTGCATGTGTTAATACCTTCGAGGAATCAAAAAAATCCTATTCTAAAATTTATTTGAGTTTGAAAACGAAAGAATGTCAAACAAACATTTAGCGGGAGTGAAAATCGCCCACGATCTCGAGGATTTCATCGAAGATCATGAAGTTGTGCTCACCTTGAAAGACCAAAGCATCTTGGACAAAGATGGGATTAAAGGAGACGCAGATGTTCTGGAAAATATTAATCTGTCAGAAGAATACAGAATTCAGCAGGCCCTCAAGGCCAAAAAGAAGAAACTTGGCTTAGAAAGTTATGATGATGATGCACCTAAGAGCATACTCCCACAATATGACGAAGTAAAAATGGAAAAGGAAGGTTTCATGTTGGACAGTCATGGTGAATATAATCAAGAGCGTCTGAGGAAGGCAGAAAGCATTAAATTTGCTTTGAGCAAGAAGAAGGCGAATATCGAGAGTCTTGACACCTCTACGAATATTCAATCTGAATATATGACTCAAGAAGAGAGTACTACTGGCGGATTCAAAATGCCAAAGAAGAAGAATTTTAAGAAAAAAGCACAAGAGGACATCATTAAGTTTTTAGAAGAAAACTTAGAGTTCTCGTCTGCGGACCATGGTAACAGAGAATCTCGAGGATTGAACGACGACGAGGACTTGAAGGAGAAGATCGAAAAGAAACAAAAGATGGAGAACTACAATCAAGCTCTTGAAAACGCTCAGAAAAAAACAAAGCAAGCAAGAAGGATTGATGATGACGATGGGTACAATGAAATAGAGCAAATGATCGAAATGTCGAGAAGAATCATGCAAAAGAAGGAGCAAACTCCAGAAAGTGCACTTAAAAACTTCCTTGATCTCAATCAAAAAGTCGAGTTCCAAATTAAGAGCAAAAACTCTGATCAGAATCAGCAAGAAGTTATTTCAACTGTTAGAGCTGACCCAAATGAGAAAAAAGAAGACCTGCAAACACTGAAAATGGAAACGGAATTCCTAAAAACTCTTCCAACAGAAGCCGAGATTAACCAAGATCAAGCAAGAAAAATAGCGCCAACCCCTCTCTCAATCAGAGACTCAGTAAGCGGAACGGCGAGTATTATTCATGTGGCACTTCCAACGGAAAAATTGCTTGCTCACTCGAAACAACCAGGCATCACGAGTGCTCGCCCTAATGGCACTGTAAACACGGATCTTGCCAAGGACTCAAAGGAACCTGCTAAAGAGCCCATGGAAGAGGAAGACGAAGAAAAGGAAGAAGACCCTGAGAAGCTTAAAGAAGAGGTTAAATTTTTGGAAGAAGAAAATGTTGGCAAGGGAATGTTCAAAGCTTTGAGTTCTCTTAGAGATAAAGGACTTCTGAACCAAGTGCAAGATATTACAGGTAATAAGAAATTTGTTTCGATTTTTGCTTATAATTGTCTGATGATAGGAAGAGCAAAAGATAAAACATACGACGCTGTGCTTAAGAAGACTGGCCAAACTACAGAGGATAGAATCAAACTAGAATATCGAGACGAGAAAGGAAGACTCATGACACCGAAACAAGCCTTCAGATATCAATGCTATATCTTCCACAACAAAAAGCCTAGTAAGAATAAATTAGAAAAGATGAGAAAGAAGCAGGAGCAGGAAAAGAAGGTCAAAGGTGTCGCAGCAGATCAATCAGTGCTTATGCGCGCTTTGCAAAAAAACCAACAAAGTGGAACTCAGTCTTACATAGTCCTTTCAGGCAATAATAATAAATGATTTTGTTCTGTTCACATGACGCCACTAACACTAATTCTTGTTGATTGTTCCTACTATTTTCTTTAACCAAGATACGCTAGAGATTTTAACATACCTGATGGAGGAAGTTATTGTAGATTGTATTTTTTAATTGGAAAAAATGATCTTCATTTAGTGAAATTTTTTCAAGCAAAGATCATCAACAACAATGAAACTGTCCATTCCCATAGTTCACCCATCTATTCGTTAAGTACTCCTCACTTTAAATAAAAAACAATGGAGAGATAGATCTTCTCTCATCCTAATAGAATGCTGCTTTAACATATAGGTTCCATATTAGGCTACTGAGGCTAATAATGGTTGAATCAACGTGGTCGGTTATTAATTGGTGTTTATTCAATAAAAAACCTTGCGAATAAGTGATAATATAATGCTTCTAATTAATTGTTAAATTTCTTTACATCACTTGCTAAATAGTTGAAATAGGAAGAGTAGAGCTATTATAGATTATCAGTATCTCATTAATTGGTGTAAAACGTATATGGGAAGTCAGAGAGCAAGCTGAAGGTGGAAATCAATAGTAGCATTCTACTATTAAAAAACAGCATCTCACTCATATCCAGGAGTTCTGTGTAGTAGCCATGAGAGTATGTGCCCAAGGATTGTCCACATTAGTGAGAGGGTGTACATTTTGAGAACTATTGCTGTATCCAAAATTTTGCTTGCTAGGAGCGGAAATGCCAAAGCTCAGAAATGGATTCTGAGAACTCAAAACCCCTTCGGCCGAACACTGAGCGCTGTTGTAAGGAGTCCTCGTATTTTGCTGGCTGTGTCCAGCGAAACTTAGATGGTGATTTTGAGGATTGCAGTTATTGCCAAAATTTTGGACACAAGACTGCTGCTGGTTTTTCTGGTTATGAGTAATGATGTTTAGATTATTTGCTAATGGCAGATTTGCTCTTTGAGGTCCATTAGATGGTTGGTTTGAAGGCTGTTTATATAAGTTGTAAATCACTTGAGACGGTGAATTAGAAATGGTATTCGCTTGAGGGTGTTGTTGAATCTGAGAAATTTTCTGACCTGCGCTATACGTTGGTATTTGATGGGAGCTCACAATTGGCTGATTTATGTTCATATTTCTATTTTCATAGGGAGCTGCTTTGAAGGAATCAAATAAACTTTTGGTATCAGCCGAGTCTGAAGATTTTAGGAGTTGATTAAAAGCGCTGCAATACCCCTCTTCTTGTGTCTTCCTTCCGCCTGTACTGCTAAATGGTTTAGCACTCAGTAATTTAAACGTCTCAGAAAAGTCTAGCCCGCTGCTTTTTGATTTTTCTAGTCCCAACGGTGGAGTGTTTTCATCGATTCTATGCTAACCTGTAAATAACTAAGTAAAGCCAAAATATTACTTCTTGAGGTAAGTCTTGTAAAATTCACCAGGAGTAATATCTCGTGCTTTCACGGCTGCCAGATACTCTCGGACTGGATGTTTAACAGTAGGAGAAACAAATGATTTTTTCACATATTTCTCAAATATATAGTTCTTCACTTCATCCATAGGTAGACCCACCTCGAGACGTTTAAAGTGCTTCGGCATTTTATTTTCCCAATAGTGATTGGCAATTTTGTTTCCTGTGGCAGAAATGATATTAATGTCCTCAATTTCCCAGCTGTCGAGCTTCGCAGACCGTACTCTTGTGACACTTGGACCCAGCTGCCGATGCGCGCCTTTGAGTGGAAATAGTTTCAATACAAAGAGACACGAACGAAGAGATTTTACCTGCACATTGAAGACAGATCACAACTCCAAAGTCGATTGAACACCAATTTGGAGATTTAGCATTACAGTCTGCACAAGTCTTGTTCTCAGGTCGACTCAAGATCTGAGTGAACATCATTTCTTGCACGTTCTCAGGGACTCGATTCATGAATTCACAAGCTTCTAAAAATTCTCTTTCGTTTTCAGATAAATTAATTTTGTAAATTGAACACAGATCTGGCCAATAAATATCCAGTAAATAATATTAAAGCCTTTGATTTTCTATTTTTTCAGGGTGAATTCTGAAATTTTTCTCCGAATTTCAGCACTGAGGTGAAATATCAGCAGGTTAGACGGTAATCAACTCAACTGGACTTTCAAAAAAATTGAATACGCTTTAGATTATTGAATTGCAGAAAGAGTTAATACCTTATGACTTGAAAATATTTTTTATGATTTAACGTCTAAAAATAATATGCGTAATCTTCTGGTGTCTAATCGCCTGATATTAACTTTTTTCTTTTCTAGAAACTCTATATGTCCACATCTACCTAATACGCTACCATTCACGACAGTAGTATTTATTTTTCCCTCTCCTTCCTCATTACGATTTCTCGCAATAAAATCTGAGGAAAAAATGGGACTATTCCCAGCCGAATCAGACAAAAAGGAAATGGAGTCTGGGAGAAGAAAATAAATATTATTGATTGCATATATGAAAGCATAAGGAACGTTGGAAGCTCAATAAAAATACAAATGACATGCTTCTCTCTTATGAGAACTCCGAATACGCGGAATACAGTCACATTTAACATCCACCCGCTTCCTACACTTTCTGGTCAGCTACTAACCCTCACCTCATAGAAGCTATGAGGCAGGAGACTTCTTCTGAGCAAAATTTCCCCTTTAAAGTTTTTTTCCTCGTTTTGCTCGTCTACTTTTGTCGTCATTTATCATTTAACTTCACATCGTTTGGCGCTAATAATTACAGATCCACTTATTGGGCAATGACATCTGGAATTTAATTCCTCGCAAAATTTTTCTTGCGTTGCATCGTGAGAGCCATTTGTGGTCCATCCCTTATAGGCGTGGATAACCGACGGTTACTTCCTTCACGTATGATATTATTTTTCTCTTCATGTCTGACGTTACGTCCTATTAATTAAAAAAAAACAAACTCAACGTTAACATCTACCAATTAATAAAATTTACTTTCAGTTAGCTCAGTAATCTTACGGTTAGAATACTTTTCCAGCATCTCTTCTCCACGCTGTTGCACACGATCCACAATGCGGTTATTTTCGATGGGATTTTTCAGGTCGTAGTTCTTAGGGTTATTCCTATCTGCATGAAACTTGCTTCCGGTCTCTCGGAGCTTACTGACAGTATCCATTCCAAATCCGGTTTGAGTTCTATAATTTTTTTCTCTTTCAGCGTCCATCCCATACGCCTGAATAAACTCGTGCTTTTTCGGATTAAAATTCTCTTCTCGACTAGCATCATCCTCGATTTCGTTGTTTATCTGTTGAAAACCAGTTTTCGAAATTCGAAAAGGGTTTTTCGTTTCGTTATTAGTGTCTTGCCGTGTTCCAGCATTTGACTGCACATCGTTCTTTTTCTTATCTCCAAAAAAGGTTGTATGTAGTCGAGACTTCCTTGATCCTGGGATGCTTTTTGGACTCAGACTCTTTGATTCATTGTTTTTGCTACTGCGCGTTACCGTTTTATTAAAATTATTCATTTCGCGAAGATTGCCAATTATCAGATTCCTGATCTCCTTATCGTAATTTTCTTTCCCATAACGTTTTTTGCTTAATTTAGCATTTTCGGTTTTAGTATCCGTATCGTCAGTTTCCTGACTATCCGGCTGAGTATTAGAATTACTATTACTGAAGCACTCAGGGCTCCTTGTCGTTGTTCTCACTCTAATATGAGCTCTGTTGGTTTTATGGCGAAATGCAAAATCTTTTGGTGGATTCAGACATTCAGGACTAATTATTCCTATTTTCCTTCTAAGCTTAAAACCTGACACATTTCGAACATTATAAGCAATAAGAATAATCCTTAAAGCTTTTCCATTCTGAAACATTAGCTACAAATAACTCCCAATTATGTATTCTTTTCAGGGTATACTACCCAATTACAATAAGATTAATTTAGAGGCCTTAGCCGTCGAGAATTTAATTGGCCTATTCAAAGTAACAGCCTAATTAATCTAAGCTCGCCTGATCACGAATATATTCATTAAGCCAGCTAATAACAGAGAATTGTTAAAACTTAATTGATTAACTAATATT
>ENA-UOTX01002045-UOTX01002045.1-compost-metagenome-genome-assembly--contig:-NODE-2045-length-11327-cov-8.279822_pt1 | contig 11327 bp, 4 predicted proteins | sample MGYA00238143_ERZ746982 | MGnify/ENA primary metagenome ERZ746982 (study PRJEB28758, sample SAMN06268862) | compost metagenome | isolation source: single cell | place: USA: California, Emeryville, Joint... | reverse complement strand
CTCGCTTAAGAGTATTGATAGAAAAACGCTTCGAAGAAGGAATTACTCCTTGGGGTCTACTAGATTGGACAATACCAACAATGATTCGCTTCATCTTTACCTTAGATAGAATCTTGCAATGAAAGGTAATATTTGAAAAAATTTCACTGAGCATATGGAAATTTCTTGTAGTTTTGCACCTACAATTAAGTCAGTAACTTCAAGTTTTCTCGGATATCGGATATCGTTCCCAATCTGATAAAAAAAAAAGAAGCGTAAATGGATTTATCTACATGAAAGTATCAGTTGTTCTAACATTGTAGTATGGTAGATATTAGAATAACCAGGCTCTAAGAGGGCAATTGCTTTACTAATCAGTTGGTCTATCTCTTGTGAGTTGCAAAGCAAACTGTACTAACTATCTCCACAATAATTGGGCTACTATCAATTTTTTTCCGGTTAATCTGGCCTGCATTATGCTGGGAAATCTGTATGACCACAGTATTCCTTAATTCTCATCTCTGTCTCTGTCTCTCTCTTTCTTCATATTTAAAGTTATTTGACATCTTGTCCAGGTGATTCTGTCTGCTAACTTACTTCGTTTAGTTTTCATTTTTTTATTTCTTTAATTACTTTAAACTACTGTAAAATTTGACTAAACCCAATTTAAACTATTTTTGATTGCCGATTTTTTTTGGAACGGATACATTCAATTCCACTTAAAAAGTTCACCAGAAATTTCGCTTTAATTTGATGCATATTATTTCTCTGAAGAGTCTTTCAAAAAAAATTAAGAAAATCAGAGTTTCCAACCGTATTCACCCAGAGAGGAACCAAATAGATAGAAAAGAAGAGCGCGTTTGCTGTTTTACCAGGGTGCAATTTTGAAAGAGAAAGATGAGCAAGAGAAATATATCTTGATTCGAACCTTAGTGTTTCAAGGGCAAAATCGATGAGAGGAAATCATTTAAGGGCTTTGAGATCACAGTCTCAATCCCAATGCCTCCTTCCGGCCGATACTTACCCGACAGAGAAAAATTGAGAAAATATCATTACATCCACTTTTCAAACTGACTTCTCCGAGTCATGAAGACTTGTCGGCTAAACCTAGGATCTCCTCAGAAGTGCTGTATTTAGCTAATAATGAGTGCGTTGAAGAGCAACGGTGGTTTTTTTAATTTATTTTGTTTTGATTTCACATTAATATTTTTCCCAAAATTGTTGAATGAATCTTAGCAGATAGAGGAAGGATGATATGTAGAGACATCCTCCTTAACTTTCATAACGGGGTATTTGGAACAGAACAAAATAAAAATTTTGAAAAGCGCCATTTTTTCTAAATGATATAAATACATAGTTTTCCTCTTTGCCATTCGATCTTTTTCTTTCTTTGTAGTCTTCGCGGCCTCTTGAGTGATATTGCTAGAAATTTAGCGGTAGTAGTCACTTTTTTCTTCTTCTTCCGAAAACTTTTATCTTGAAACTGAAGCAATGCTCTTTGTCTGTTCCGAAAAAAAACGAGTGCGTTCGCATGAAGGGTAAGGGTATATTGAAACTCGTCGCTAGTACCTTTGTAAGCTTTTCTTTAGCGTTCGATACCACTCTCTCATGATTCTCTGAAAATGCTAAAACATATTCAAATATGCCTTTCTGACTCATTTTCAATCATCGCTTCCCTTCTGATTTTCTTATTATGAGAGTTAGTGGGAATAGATTTTTCTTTTGCATGATTTTTGCTCTCTTTAATTTTTTTCTTCTTCCATTCTCATTCTGATGACTCGAAAACAATTTGCGTTAACATATTAGATTTGAACTTGCTGATCCTGTTCCCGATTTTTAGGCCCTGACGGAAAGTGTAACTTGGCGAACGTCGTTTCTTCTGCTTCCAATATCCCGGCCATTGAAAAATTTATGATGGAATGCAATTCATTTGAAGACCTTTTAGAGATTGCTGACACTATTGAGATGCGATTTGAAAAAAATGGTCGTTGTGGGGTTTTCTGGATTGATGAATCGTTCTTTCGAGATAAAATTTTCTTTTTTGACTCGTATTTTAGATTTTCCAGAGCTTCTTGCATCATTATATAAATTTTGAATAAACCTTCGCAAGCCTAATAGCTATTTTCATCAAGCTTAAATATTCCTTCTTGTATTTGAATGCATACTTGATTAATGATTTGAAATTGCTGAACTCTATAGTTAATTTTGATATAGTTAGAATTCAATTCAAGCTAAAATATTTTATTTAATCCTGATTGCTAAGGCGTCCGTTGAAAACTGACGAAGGAGATGTTGATGTATGAAGATGCTCTCTGCCGTTCATTGAAGTTATTCTTATAAATCTATTATCTACCGGTGTTTTCTTACATTTTAAAAACGGATCCGAAGCAAATCAGAGAAAAAATTCAGAGTTCAGAAGTCAATTGTTTATTTGTTGATATGAGTCTTATGTTTTTCCTATCTCCTACTGGCTTTCAATAGTAGGGATACATGATGACATTCTAATCTTTAGGGTAGAATAGAATCTATTCCGCTCTCATCGTCCTTCTAAACACCCTTATCTATATATTGTGGCCTCTTTCTCTTGGGGCGGCTATCGAATTTGATTCTTTCTTAAATGAAACAAACAGACACCGCTTTTTCTAAAAACAAATGAGAACAGGTGTTATTTATTCAACAAGAAAAGTTACTTTTATCTGAGGTCTCTCCAGTATAAAGGACTTTTCCAGTCTTGAAGTCCAATAATGGGATTGTCGCAACAGACGAAGCACAAGCTAACATATCCCCGCTTGGGCTCCATCGCACACAGTAGATTTCAGCTTGACTGAACTCTTTGAAATCAGAATTAATGTATTAAACTAATTAATAACTTTACCGTCTTCGCAAATCCCATCGAAAGTTCGGACAACCTTGGATTCTCGTTTATCAAATATCTTCACATTACCTTCACTGCCAGCTGAAGCCAGTAGGTTTCCATTACTCTCGCAAACATCAATCCAGTAAGTAGCGCCTTTAGGAGATAAAAAATATAAAGAATCAAATATTGGGGTTGATCATACCTGACATCTGGAGGAAGCCCCCTGGCAAAGGCTCTGCTCCCCCCAAATCAATAGGTTTCTTCAGAGTGAGGGTTTTCTTCTCAGTATCCAGGATATTTAGGTGTCCATGATTATACTTTACGAATAGAAAGGGTTCATCAGTATTCACACTCCATCTGCAACGTCCCCAAGAATCTAAATTGTAAAGGAACTTTAATGTCGCTAATAAGGGATTAATAAATTACCTGAGCTGTTCTTTTTCCCTATGTTCATATGGAAGCTGTAGTTGTCAGTATTCACATCGGATATCAAGCAGACGCCACCCTTGTCGATAGTTGCTCCTGTCTCTCCATGAGGATTAAAATCAAGCCCAGTTATGTAGTTTCCTAGATGCAAATATCTTAATTGAGTCTGCAAAGGGCAGAAGTTTATTAATTACTTTCTCCATTGTTATATTGGGAGTGCCATTTCGATTTACGGGTGAGTTTTACAGAATTACCAACCTTCGAATTGTCGAAATTGTAGAGATGGTAGGCTATCTTTCCTCCAACAGGAATCGCACCAAGAATGTTTCTTCGTGGATTATAGGCAACATCTCCATATCCAGTCGCTAGAAGAGGTGATGAATGGATTTTCACGATAAGGTTACTGCCAGAAACTTCCTCAAATGAATATATTTTCTCCGATCGTCCTTTTCGTGAGACATTAAATACCTCGAGGCTAGCTGATACGCTCCAGTTGTGGTGAACAGAAACTAGGAGTCCTGTGTTCGCAGCCTCTCTCACGTGTGTCCAGCTGTCACAAGTCTCTTTTTTAAAAATGAGTTCTATATGAAAAAATTAAAGATTACTCCTGATCTTGATCAGTTTAGCCCCGTCAAAATTCGAAAACTCTTGCTTCGTTTTGAGTTCAACAATACTGACCTTATTATTTGACTCTGAGCACCAAGCGAGTAATGTTGGAGATGTTGAAGACGAAGTTTTCTCATCTATCCAAAGTTTGAGAATGCAAAAAGAGAATCTCTCAAAAGAAGTGAATTAAAGCAAAAATACCAGTTTCTATCGAATTTTTAAGCACCTCATCGCTTGGTGCGTCTGTGTTGACTTTTGACTCTTCAAGGACTGTGTGAGGAGATTTCTTACGGTCCTTTGGTTTGCTTTTAGAAGCTTTTGGAGGCATTTCAGTTTGCTAAGAGAAAGGAGATAAAATTTTAAATTAATCAAAGGTACTTAATCTTAAGCTGATAAGTGAGAACTTGATTTGGTTGGAGAAATATCAAATCAGGAGAGGATCCCGATTATATTCTTAGATTATTGACACAAAACACAACAAAGTAGCTCTCTTAAAACACAAGTTGAAGTTTTACGATCTTGCCTATTAAATTTTTCCCTGCTAGTTACTTTTTTTGTTTTAGCAGTCGTACTGGTGGCCGCCAGCATGTCTCCTTGAAATTATTTTACACAATTTCTCCCATTTAATATTATAGCAATAGCGCTCGAGTACTAGGGCTAAACCCAATGGAATCTCTCGAAAGCTTGATTTTCTTCTCTGCATCAAGAACGTTGAGGAGATGATTGTCATATTCCACGACACGCACAAACGAGTCTCACAAAAATTCGTAAATCACCTACAATTAATCAAGTAGTCTACTGATTATTTTCATTAGTTAGCGTTATTCTACATATCTATATAGACCGAAATGTTTTTCATTAAGGAAAATTAAAGTCGTCTCTTTAAATTCGTTTATCTGAAATAGTTTCATGTGTTTTGTATGATATTTAGATTTTCCTCCTTTATGATTGGTTTGTGTTCAAATAAGAGAAATGTGTATGGTATATATAAGGAAGGACAGAATATAATATCTGTAACATAACTTTGACTCATAGAAGACGTCACATCAATTTATGTAACACTTTCACAATTTACTCTAAAAGCATGGCAGCATAAATTTGATGACGTTAGTTAGATCTATATTTTGTCAAGGCAATGCTATGAATTCCGGAGTATAACCTTCAAGATGGATCGTTTGTTTTGAATAAGAGTCCGAAGGAAACCTCCACCTTAATTGAGTTTATTCTGGCTTATAATTCACTACGTCAGAATTGTAATATTGTATAAATTCAAGCTTACTTCTTATCACTTCCAATTGCCTTTGAGTAGAGAAGTAGCAACATTTCTACACAATATAGACGATTATCATGACATTGAACTTCTTTTTTGACAGTTAATATCTATGAGCAATCTAAACTACTAGAAGAATAATCATTGTAATGACTGAGCTGATGTTCTCGGGTTAAACAAAATAAAAAAATATTACAAGGATGAATGTCAATGAAATTTTTGACAATCGTTGCTTCACGTTTGTCAAATATTTTGATCTCCCCATCCTCACCACCTGCAGCCAGGAGATTTCCATTACATTTGCAAACATCAATCCAGAAAATATCAACTAACAAAAATTAAAAAGTCAATTAAAAACGATGGAGCAGGAGATATTAAGGAAATAATGTAACAGACACAATCCTTTTCCTATTGAAAAGCGAGACATAGCTCTCTGTTCAATTATTAAATATTAATTGATTGTATCTGAAACGGGAGGAAGTCAAAGAAAAGTGAGTCGTAGCTACAATGGTCCCCAAGCACAATCGTGTGCTTCAAAGTAAGAGCTTTCTTCTCAACATCTAAGATATTGAGTTGACTCAAGTCGTATTTGACAAATAACAATGGTTCGCCAGTATTAGTACTCCATCTACTTCGGCCCTCATTATCTACGAGTATAAGAATAAAAAAAATTATAATGCCTTCAATACATTAATATAAGAATCACAAATGCACTTATACATGGTAGAATAAGAACGAAGTAAATTATAGATATTTCGATGTTGTATTTACCCATTTCGTGACTCGTCTCCATGTTCAAATGAAAGAAATAATTGTCAGTGTTAATATCTGAGATTAAGCACGTTCCATAGCAATCCATAGTTGCCACGAGATCTCCGTTAGGGTTGAAATCTAGGTCAGTTATGTAATTATCTCCATAAAAGTTTATTAAATGAATCTCCAATAGGAAAAAAAAAAAATACCATCTTGGGTGCTATATTGAGAGTGCCATCTTGATTTCCCGATTAGTTTTACAAGATTTCCATTCTTCGGAGTGCAGAAATTAAAAAGATGGTAAGATATCTTCCCTCCAACGGGAATTGCACCAAGAATGCTTCTCCTTGGATTATAGGTAGCGCCTCCATAACCAGTCACTAGTGAAGAATAAATGATAAGATAGATTTTCTCAATGATTCTACTGCCAGAAACTTCCTCAAAGGAATATATTTTTCTCGCTTGCCCTTTCCGTGAGACATCGAATACTTCTAGATTAGCTGATACGCTCCAGTTTTGGTGAACAGAAACCAAGAATCCTGTGTTTTTAATCTCTTTCACTTGAGAAGTGGATACTTAGCGGAGAATTATCAAAACTGAGTCCAATATGTAAAAATACGTTCGATATTATTTAGTTGAACTCCGAAAACTCTTGCCTCGCTTCGAAATCAACGATATTAATCTTATTATTTCTCCCTGAACACCAAGCAACTAATGCTGGAGACGCAGGAGATATCTCGTCTAACCCAAAGCTAGGTAGTAGTTGTAGATCGAAAGAATGGAAAAATGAGAAAACGTTATCAAAAAAGTGAATTAAAGCACAAGTACCAGTTTTTATCGACTGCTTGAGCGAATTATCGCTTAGTGCGTCTTTCTTGGCTGTTGCATCTTCAAAAGCCGTATGAGCTGATATCTGGCTATAATTTGATTCACTTTTTGAGAGCATTAGTTTACACTTGGTTAATAAGAGCTGGAATTCAAATTTTTAACACTCAAAATTAATCTCATTACAATGAGTGAGTGTGAATTTGATTAAATCAGAGGGAAAAAATTGAATAAAGGGAGGATTCTGCGGTGACTATTATCAAGATAGATATACAGATCAAACTTATAGTGTTCAGTTAGCATCAACCTCCTACAATATCCATTTGCTTTTTTTAAAACCAAACTCCGAATCAAGCCTTCTATTCAATTCATTCTAACTTGCCAAAAAACAAGAAATTTCCCAAATTCATTTTCTATTAAATTTTGCAAGTGATTCATTTATTGGAGGTTGGCTTTTTCCTGTTCGATTAGACCATGGTAAGGTACTCGACAGCTCTAGTAAGCTGAAGTATGATTGGTCAAATCCAGAGTAATGGGCTTTCTTGATGTTATTTCTAAATCTTCTAATAATAACCCGTATAATTATAAGTTTTGTCGAGGATCAATAATCCTAACTTAGGCAATTTCAGGAGAAGAAGTCTCATTGGGTATACTATTGCGATTTGTTAATTCCTATCCTTCTATTCTTGAGAAGAGGTAAGAATTTATGATATAAAAAAGACTTTTATACACTATTCAGTTGGCTGTTGAGGGGATAGAAGAGAGGAGGAATCAAATCGATCAGAATATCAAGCTAGCAGTTTGAAGCTCTTATTTGCTTAGCTTAACCTAGATGAGAAATATTTTCCAAAGGTGTTTTAGCAAAATAGTTTTTATTGAAAATTTTTCTCTCGACTACGACATCCAAGCATGTCATTCCCTAAAGTGATATGTGACTGACAATAGTAGTTTGTCAAGCGAAGAAATTAAAATAACATAACATCAGATTAAGTTCTGCTATAATGATTGAGATAGTAAAATATTAGTTCAGGAATAAACGGTCAAAACAGATAATATGATGAAGATTATTATGGAGGGAAAGTAATTATTTGCTCAAGGTATGAAAAAGATTTCAACATTAATTATTCGTGTGGAAAAATCGGTATTTGTTATGGATCCTCAGCAGATCCTTGCTGGAGAGATAGTGACTCATTTACCATACATTCAGACGACATAGTTCTTACTGAAATAGACAATGCAATAGGTGTTGAGCTCTAAGACAGATTTCAAAATATCAGATATTGCCTCTCTTTGTATACCCGTGATAAAATTTTGAATTTTCGATGCTAAAATTCGGAATATATGCATCATTATTTTAATTAGGGAATTATGAAAACAGATGATACCCTTCTCATAAATTTCACTTCAGTAATTACATTAATTCGTAGTTAGGTATCCATCTATTATCTATTGAAATTGTTCTAAATATCTAAATTAATTCGATAACAAAGCTGAGACAATTCCTATATGGTCAATTGCATTTCTTAAATTACCGAAAGACTGTGTTCTATGGATTGATGATTGACAAAAGTGGAAAAACGCAGAATTAGAGAATCTATAGATTACCATGCTTTATTTTGGAATTCCTTTGATTCCTCGTTGGTCCCAATGAGTGTATGCTCGTCTTCTTCCATCCTGAGCTCTTCAAGGTTACATTGGAGGCTGTATGAACGCTAAAAAGATTCAAAGTGCGACTATCGTCGTAGAACTAAAACTCTTAGTAGCGGAATGGCTCAATAGAGGCCATCTATCATACCCGATATAAAAAATCAGACAAGGAATTTGTAGTTTATACCTCGTCTTTATTGGAGCAACTTGCCTAATAAATAGCGCAAGTTGTAGACGAATTAAAATGCGAGAAATTCATTTAAGCAGATAGACACAAGTAATAACACACTTTTCAATTTGATACTCAGAATTCAACCAATTTTGTAAAGAAAATCTCTCACTTGAGAAAAAGTCCACGAGTTAAGTTGGATAGCATCTTAGATATCACACGGTACTCTCATGTGGCAGCTTTTAAAACATCAAAAGATACAGCTAACGGGTAGCATGATTATTCAGACGTTAAATATTGATTCTTACTGCAGAGATATGCATAAAGAAACACTCACTCAAATTTTCTATAACTGACGTTATATCAGTGAGATGCAGCAAGGATGGGAGGAGGACGTTTTGGTATAGCAGCATTCGGTGCTGTGTCAAGGTCATTTATTTTTCCCTTGGAAGAATCGTCCATTCTTCGAAAGATACAGATTCAAGTTTTATCTGTTTTCAGTTACTTCTCGCTTATAATTAGTAGAATGCTCATAGGTATGTGTGTTTTTTTAGAATAAAAAAATCATAAAGAAAAGCGAAATAATATCATGCAAGAGTTAGACAGCTTTGATTTGGACATGAAAATCGTCCCTTGACTTCAAACTAATTTTATTTGAATTAATGGTCTTTTTTTGTTCTCTGTGTGTCTCTCTATTCATAGGATACTCAGTTGTTTTTGTTCAGAATGAGATCATTTTTGTATAAAGCGAAATGCATCATAAGTTTTGAAAAACTTTCAATATTAAAGATTCTTTTTGAAATGGCAACGAATACGAAAATCATAAAGTTATTTGGATACATCGATTCTCAAGTCATAGAATCTTCTGTTTATAGCAAAGGTTGAATCAATTTAATAACTAAGGAATGTTGGGAGCAAGCGGCTACTTTTATCAGAGCCTGCTGGTCACTTTGTAAATTACAAATATTTACTTTTATTCCGACTTAAAGATCGCCGCTCGATGAAAATCCTTCTTTTAATCTGGATTTTGTCCAGCACTCAGTATCTTTTAGAACCCATAAATCACACCATACAAATTTATTTGCTCTATCTGCTCCGTCCGTACCATCTCTTATCAATTTCTATCATAATTAGGAGTCAGATACGCATTGCAAGATCTTTCATTTGCTTTTGTTTCAACTTTACATTCTCCTTTGAGGAAAATTTTTACTTTCAGTAAAATTCGATCTGGTGGGTTCTTTATTTTATCAGAGATTTTGAGTGAGGGAAGTCCCAAACTAATTCAACCTGACCTTTAAAGAATTCTATTTCATGATATTTAAATGTATCTGAAGAATAGGAAGGCGGACATTTGGCTGTTGTGACAAAAAGGACAGTCTTGTCACAAATGGATTTGCAGCAGAACCGATCTCCAACTATTATATTTAAATCCGTAGGGATTGAGATTGCTTAAATCATATTGGTTTTAACCACTTCAAACCTCTATGGGAGTTATTTTGAGAGTTTGAGAATTGCTTGAAAACGTCAACAAGCAAAGATGCTGTCTGTAAAAACCGAATTTCAGTTCAGGAATCACAGGTAATTTAGAGAGGTTTTTTCCGATTTTAATTAAGGTTCAAAAGTCAATTCACTTGTTGAATTAAGATTTTTACAGTACTTAATTTCTCAACAAAAACTCTTGCAGTAATCGAGAAATAAAAGTACTAACTACATAAAATCTAAGTTTCTTAAGTTTTGGCCCTGTAACCATTCTGAACTCTAACTTTGCCTTAACCACCCTGGAGAAAAAGAGATTATATTTTTTATTCAATATCATCAAAACTGCGAAAATCTGCATATCCTATTTCAATATGAGAAAAGCAATGCAATCTGCTCTCAAATTAATGCTGAAAAATTTAAATTGCTTTTTGCTTATGAAATACTTGAGTTAAACACACCTTAGGTTTCGTTCAGATTGGAGAATGAGCTGAGATGCTCATCTTTGTTTTCGAAAAATAGGATTGATTGACCCGATTCATCAACCAAGAAAACCCTTAAATTCGGCTATTTAAATTTATTTACAGGGTTTTTAAATTTATTGTCCTAAATAGCGAGTCACATCATTTCCTTTTTCTTTCTTTCTCACAACAATAAGAACTCGGCCTAATTTGGCTAAATGGTGCATCCAGTACATGATTGATTCGAATGAGCACAATCATAGCTCGATAGCGATTTCAGATTCGATAAGGCTATCATCTGAGAGCTGAATTGTTGCATTTATTTAACAAGAGTGAATCCTGAATTAAACAAAGTAGCTGTGAATCATGAATTTCAGCTCGAGGATTTAAGCCTGAAAATTTGTAATCAATAAGAAAGATCAAATAAATGACAAAAGACAACAAAGAAACCGTGTATGCCGAAGGGCAACAAAAACCTGGAGATAATGAACCAGCAAGCCCAAAGAGTAAAGAGAAGCAAATCAAAAAGAAGGAACATGATTCTCCACCCATAAATTTCCTAAAACTTTACCGATTCTGCAATAAGACTGATTACATCCTCATTTTCATTGGTACAGCAGCGTCCATAGCAAATGGTGTCCTTATGCCTATTCTTTGCTTAATTCTTGGTGGAGCTACAGAGAGCTTTGATCCAAGGAATACACCAGATGAAATTGTAAGTGAAGGAAGAAAATATGCTCTTATTTTCTTATACGTCGGCATTGGGGCATTCTTTGCTTCGCAACTTTCGATGACCTGCTGGATGCTAGTAGGAGAGCGACAAACGATCAATATTCGACGAGAATATTTCCGTGCTCT
>ENA-UOTX01002044-UOTX01002044.1-compost-metagenome-genome-assembly--contig:-NODE-2044-length-11331-cov-27.014217_pt1 | contig 11331 bp, 10 predicted proteins | sample MGYA00238143_ERZ746982 | MGnify/ENA primary metagenome ERZ746982 (study PRJEB28758, sample SAMN06268862) | compost metagenome | isolation source: single cell | place: USA: California, Emeryville, Joint... | reverse complement strand
GACAGCTTCCCGTTATTATATAAGCCTCGAGCTCGCTTCCAGATTATAAACATATTTTCTTCTCATAACAAAATGGCAAAGACTACTTACGCGACTCTTTTACTCATTGCTCTCATTGGATGTGCTGCTGCCACATACCAAGCTGGCCCAAAGGCTCTCCAGCCACAAGGTGGTGATGGCACAAAAGACTGCAGATGGAAATTCCCATTCGGAATCAAAGGGCAAGAAATGGTTGCTGAATTCGTGGTTCCTGCTGATAGCAACAATGTCGTTTGGGGTGACGAAGGCTGCGCTACCACAGGTTTTGCTCAGGGATACCTCACCCTCGCCCCAGCTAGAGAACCTAAAGAAGGAGGTAAGCCTGTCACAATCGACATTGCAGGAGAATTCTCTCCTAAAGGTCTTGTTGCAGGCGCCACTATTGGTGACGTTATCGCTCAAGATGGAACCGTCTTTGTCGAGTCCTTCACAACTGATGGAGACGTTGACTTTGAAGGTTTCTTGGGTGACCTCAAACAAAGAATTGAAGAAGGTGTTGATAGACGCATTGCAGAACTGAAAGCTCAGTACCCTCCAGTCCAGCCTGAAGAGAGACCTGAATTCCAACCTGAAGGCTTCCTCTCTGAAGAAATCCCTGAAGCTACCTTCTAAATGATAGGATATCAGTTTTTCATGATAAGGTGAGTTTGAGAGCTTTATGTATTTTGAATTGGCTTCGAATCACCTAGGCAAAATTGTTACTGGCTCTTCAATATGAATAGGATGTAATTTGTATTGAAAGCATTCTTTTTTATTTATGACTGATCCCACATAACTTCAGTCGGTCAAAATATTACCCAAAAAAAAAATTTGATAAATTGTTTTCTTTTGGCTTTAAGGAAATGATCAAGGGAAATTTAAGAGAAAATAAGATAGATTCAAAATACATATTTTCTACTACCTCTGGTTTCAGATGAATATGCATTCTTGCATTATAAATGTAGATTAATAGACATCAAAGGGACCTTGCTATTTACAATGTCTATATCTTCTTAACCATCTCATTTCAGATAAAAATGACAATGTATTACGCAGTTGGATTAAGTAGGCATCATAAGTATTTCTATAGGCGAATTCAATTGAAAATTCAATTAGATTTTAAGGAAACTTAGCTACGAGGTTAATTTTTTCTCTTGTGGGGTTATTTATCGTGTTTGTTAGTTAGTCGGCGGTTCATTGCGCCTTTTTCATAACTAATGTGTTTGCGTTGAAAACCTAATACTAAATAAAACGGATTTTGGATCCCATAGTCCGTGGGTTTATTTTGAATGGATTGCACAGATGCGAATTGAGAAACAATGCTACAAAGATCTGAACTCATTTACGAATCAAAATGTCCTCCTAATGTATTGACAAAAAGCACGTTTTTTTACTGTTTCTTGCTTGCTTCCTCGAAATCTTGGTTCACAAGATTTGGAACATCTTCTTCCTCCTCAGCGGCGCTTTCCTTAATTCCGCCGTCTTCTGGCTTCTTGAACAAATTTGAAACTGCTTGGAATTGCTTTGGGCCCATATGAGTGATAATATCTGGAAGAAGCTCCTTAATGGCTATATGAAAAAACGGTCAGCTGTTATGATAATCTATTGGGTTTTTTTACTCTTTTGCTCTCCTTTGCCAATAACGACGAAAGTGTTGCTTGGGAGCGAAGCCAAGACTGATGCAAAGATTCAGATTTGGTCAAAATTTGGAATTATTACCTTCAGGGTGCTTGAAATGGAGGACGGTGTCGTCAGATTTGAACATATTGACTTCAGACATGTCAGGGATTGGTTGAACACCGAATTTTCTGATCATGGTCTTGAGGCCTTTGTCGTCGGTGGTATGGGATTTGGTGACGACCTTCTTCTTTCTTCTTTGAGATCCAGCACCTCCCAAACGTGTGCTGTCACCGAATTTCTCGGCTAATTTAGCTCTGGCCTCAGCGACTTTAGGATCGATTTCTGGTTTTTGAGACATGATTCAGTTACAAACTGCGTTTGGCAGTGTGGATTTAGTTTCTTTCTTAAGCTTTACGCTTTTTAATTATTTGATTTTGGCTCGTATCAAAATAGCATTCTGCTCAATGTCGAAAATTCAATATAATCAGCGAGAAATACATCAAATTGCCCCACATTTCAGGTGGACAAAGGTTCATCTGATCCACCAGTTTGAGTATCATGCGAAATTTCTTCCTCTATAATAAAACTTAACCCTCAGTTTTGCTAAAACGAAACAAATAAAATAAATCGAATTAACTCATCTGAATAGACCCTCACATCCTTCAAAGCCGTACATAATTGTTAGTATAGGAAAACTGATGGTCCTTCGAGGGCATAGTTTTATGTTACCAATAAAAAAAGAACTAACCTTTCCAATTGAGGCAATATTTGAAAGAAAAATTATGGTTCATTTTCCTCTGGGAAAAAGCGAGCTCTAATGCTCGCATTGCAGTTAATTATTGTAATAGTGCTATAATTTGCTTTGTTTTTGGCACAAATATATGAAACTATTGTAAGATTGGTTTATTTTTGCCCAAATCGAAAATTCCCGGAGCTCAGGGCAGCAAAGACCTTGGGTCTTCACGAAGTGGCTTGATCAGAAAGATTTAACTGATGGAGTAGTGTGAGTTTTTTATACTAGTATTCACACTAATCTCTTAAATTTTATTGAGTAGATATAAAGCTGTTATCACCACCAGCAAATGATTTCTCTTCGCAGTTCGCCTCAAGATCCAACAAAACCAACGACTAATATCTCCTTGTCACCTAAGTTCAAATCTCCTTCTCGTAATAGCTTCTCCTAGCACTTTCTTTACTAAAGACATTCTAGCTTCTAAACAGAAAAATCATCCTTCCACTCTACTTTACCTCCCAGACTCATCACCTCGGATCCGCCTTAAAACCTCAATTGTAAGATTACATCATCGACTTTTAATTTCTCAGATTCAACAACCAGGCTCATACCTCTTCGGTGCCTCAATCTCCAAAAAATTATCTTTCAGAACTATCAGGCAGAGTCGGCAAGCAAACGAATAACCAACCGCCTTCCCCAACCAGCCATTATCGATTACTCTTCTCTCGTAAGAATCCCATATGATTTTCTTCAGTGCTCATTTTCCGGATTCCAGCTGTTAGAAACAATAAGAAACTCACTGGTTATCAGTCAGAACGCAAGCCAACGGAAGAACCTCAGTCTCGGCCTCGTTATAAAATCGAGAGCTATAAAAGTAATTCTCTTTGTTTCAATTCGGCGCCAATTTGACTCCATTTAAGCCACTTCACCTCAGAACGAGATGAAAAATTCTCTATTAGCTCTATTCTTTCCACCCTTACATTCACCTATTTCTAAACCTCAACAGGTTTTGGCCTCCTCTCCAGACTCCAAGTTTAAGAAATTTTTAACCGAAAGCAAGGAATCAATGCAATATAGCGTAATCTTGCTTATTTTGCCTTGGATAAGTATGAGTAATTAGTGTATCATTGGACCAGGAAACAATTCAGAATTAATACGTCGTGTGATGAAGAAAAGGCATTGGTGGAGGGAATTGAACGAAAACAGCAGTCTATATCACTTTGCTTGGCATCAGAGCGGCAGGAAGCACAACTATGACAATCTTGTGAAGACTCCGAACAAAATAAACCGTATTGTCAACCATTTTGAATACCATGCTGAAATTACGACGAAATCTGGGCTGTTGCGCAATCTAGCAGCTTATTGTGAGGTAAACTAGCTAGAAAGTAAGGCATTAATAAAAATTCTTAAGCAACTAAATATTAACGTGTTTGATTGCATACCAATCACATTTATGATCGACATGGACGACAAAAGCCTTGAACTCGATCTACAAGAATTTACCAAATGCTTTTATCGATTTATGGATCCTAAAGACGATTCAAGCCACGAAATAAACACATTCATTCAGTTTTTGCGATCTAATCTCAGCTCCCGAAGCGTCCTAAAAGTCAGTCCGTTGAAAACTACTAACTTCCTCAAGAATTACAAGATGCAAGACACTTTTTACCGCGGTGCAAATTTGTGGTTACTGAAGCCGGTTGATTGTAACCGAGGTCGTGGTATTGAACTGTTCAATACGCTAGATGGGCTAAAGAACCTGCTTCTTAATGGTAAAATTCAAAAGATTGCGTTGGATAATGTGGATTTGAGGTCCGAGCTCCAATCCATTGATGAATGGACCGAAATTCAAGCGGTTTGTGATTCAAAAATATATCGAGAGCCCTTTGTTAGTCGATCATAGGAAATTCGACATTCGAGTGTGGGTGCTGATTGACCATGAGCTCAATCTATATTTTTTCAAGTATCACAGCAGTTGGAACAATTTGCTATAAGACTTTATCATAGAGAGGGGTATTTGCGGCTTTCTTCTGAGGTTTATAGCATTAAGGAAGAAGCAAAAAACGATCTTTTTGTGCACCTGACGAATAACGCTGTCCAGAAAACGAGTACGAAATATGGGCAGTATGAGAGCGGAAATCAGCTATCTTTCAGCGATTTTGAGGTAAATAATCCAGAAATTTTAGATATTAACTCCTTGCAGAAATATCTGCCGACCAGCAACCCAAAGGCAAGCTTGCGGAAAGCTATTATCCCTAGGATGAAGGAGCTTATTAAGCTTTCAATGTGTTCGGTGAGTGTTACAAGCGACATGAAATGACATAGCGATTCTATAGGTGAAGTCTAAGCTTAATATGAATGATCGCAGACATTGCTTCGAGATTTTCGGATACGATTTTATGATCGATTCTGCGTATAACACCTGGCTCATCGAGGTCAACACGAATCCGTGTCTCGAAGAATCGTCAGATTTACTCAAAGCCTTACTTCCAAGGATGATAGGTAAATCGCCTACAATGACTCTGAGCTTACATTTGCCAACAGATGATGCGTTTAAACTCACAGTAGATAAAGTGTTCCCGCTAACTCCAGCTATGATGAAACCCGAAGAACTTACGCAAAGGAGCGAGGTATATAAAGTTCCTGGCTATGATGATAAAACAAACATGTGGTATCCAACAATTCCTACTGTACTTGTTTCATAACTTATGTGTTTTCGTTTTTCTAAGGGAATTGCTGATGAACTTGAGACGTCAGTCTTTCAAAAAATAACGAGTTTGAAAGCATGTAAGATCTCAAAATTTTTTGTTTTTTCACAAATTAGTTCTTTAATACCTGAGAACTATCAATTAATTTCCATCAATTAATTCTATACCCTTGTATGTCCACAGACAGACCATTGAACAGCACGATTCTAAAACTCTTATAAAGACCCATGCATCCTTTCTTTTATTTCAGATTTCAAAAAGGAAAAGAAATATAATTTCATATTGTGCTTAAGAGAGATAAAAAAAGCCCATTCAAGTCATCTACTTAATCCACTCATAGTCGAAGATAGGAATTCGAGTTTCTGAGAAGCAGCTTAATTTGAAATGCGACCAGAAAAATAGAAAGCTTGTCGAGTATTGGAGTTATACAAAATAATATTGGCAATTTAATTAAACTTCAATAAAATGAGTTTCTATGAGCACGGAAACAACTACCCTGGCATTTTCGACTATGGATACACTGACAAACAGACTGATAGAGCAAACTTATATGAGGAAATCATACAACCGCCAGAAAATTTGCAGCATGAAAAAATTCTGAACGAGCAGGAAACCGAAACATTGCAACGATTACAAGGAGCTGCCCATCAGAATTTGCTTAGACAGAACCTTGACCAAGCACTTGATGGATTTCAAAAATGCTTGAAATTTTACTATCAAGCCGTTGGAGAAGCATGGACCAATTCGCATTATAGGGCATATTTCAGAGAAATTCTTGTGTTTCTGAACGATCATGCGTTAAAATTCCTAAAGGAGGAGAATATCAGAGAGGCAATGAAGATTTTGAGCAGGTTAAACAAGTTTACAGACGGAACTGAACTTGGCTTTTTCCCAGCAATGAGAAATTTAACATTCAATCACATTGCATGCTGCTATCGACGAATGGGCAAATTTGATGAAGCGCTAAAGTATTTGTACCGAGCGCTGGACTTCGGCGTGAGCAGCGAGCGGATGGACACGATCGGCATTACGCATATTAACCTCTGTGCTATTCTCTCGCAAATGAATAAGTAATACTTTACTAGTGAACATCTTATTCCGGCGATTTTTTCTCTTTTGTTTTGTTTTCTGATACTGAGGATGTTTCTAATTCAATTATGATTTGAATAGTCATCGGAAGGCACTAGAGCATGCAAAGAAAGCGATTTATGAGTGTTCTTTCGATATCGTGAGGCAGGATAGGAAACTCGAAAACAAAGAAACAAACGCGAAAAAAGCAACGACTTTGGCAATCGCGTATCATAATCTCGGTGTAGAGGAAGAATTTTGCGGGAATCTCGAGGCAGCGAAGCTCGCTTATTTCAAAGCGTTTGAAATGCTTGAGAGAATCAATGGGCCCAACGATCAGCTAGTGGAGAAATTCAAGCAAACGTACTTAGAAGCAAAGGAGGTATTCTTCAACTTCAATCTGTCTTCATAGTTTCAAATTGCATGCTTTCTAATAGAAATCCATTAAGATAATCCGAGGCTTTCCATCCAAAGGCATTCCGATGCAGAGTAGCACAGGAAACTTAACAGGACGGCCGATGTCTGCGACTTTTCGGCTCCATCTCCCAAAGCGCAGTTACGATGACAACGCCCATGGTTATACAGCGCGAACATCCAGTCGTGTCAGCCTCTTGCAGCAATCAAGGTAATTTGATAATTAGCCACGCGTATTTCATTGGGTTCTCTCTAAAGTATCCGGAGAACAGATCGCGAGCCTGCAACAAGGTATAAGAGTCAGCAAGTCCACGCTGAGTCTATCACAAAGTCAAGCAGTCGTATCTTCACGCAGAACTTTGACTCTCCAAAAGAAATGAGCAGACCGCGAACGGCAAATCCTTACTATCCACAGAATTTTAGCAGACAGGATTATGCGATATCTCCAAGGCCAAACGAGTAAAATGCTTTGGTCAACTGCTGTCCTCAATATTTCTCAGTGAAAAGCCACCGGTTAAAACTCTTGAAGACGAAATGTGGGAGCTCGAGCAATTTGTTGGAACGGAGGAAACAAAAACGTAAGTCACACCACTGCACTTGTATTGAAAATTTATCACAGGAGCAAGGAACTCCGTGCGATAATTAAAAATAATCAAGCTATTCTGTATAAAAATGCGCTGAAGTATCACGAAAAAAGCTGTTTGCAGTCGCCACGAGAGTATAATTCAAATACTCAGACAGAGTCAGGTAGCTTTCCCAATCGATATACGTATTCACCTCCAAATTAATTAGCATTATATACCATAAGCAGTGCAATACAACTCCACACTGACCGTCAACCAGCCACTACCAGAGTAACACAACAGTTATCTCATCATTAATTAATTCCTTGGGAAATAGATAACGATGAGGATGTATAAAGCCGCTGTGGTAATTCAGAGATTTATCCGAGGCTTCTTGGCGCGTAAGCGCGTGAGGAGATCTAAGAGTCACATGCAGTTTTTATTCCATTTGGTCGATAAATTCGCACTCGATCTCGAGAAGCCTCTCGAGATGCACCACTATCAGGTCTTCTGCTGGTTCGATCTCCAACTAGAGAGGATTATCTTCAACGTGACCAGCCTCGACAACGAAAAACAGAGATATTCAACGAAGATCAACTATCTCCTTCCCCGAGGCACGCCAAAGAATGACGCACTGGGTGAAGCAAAAGAATTCGCTCTGGCTAAGCTGCCGCTGATGTACGTTACAAATGGAGATCTGCTCTTTAGGAGTAAAGAAGAAGGTGGAAGTAAAAAGGAGGTTCCAGAGAGCAACACCCAGAATAGCTTCGCTGAAGATGAAGTTGATTTCTTCATCAGCGATAATGAAATCCGCCAATCTCGAAAAAGATCATCTCAAATCTCATCGAAAAGAAAAATTTCCTCTACCACTCAGATAGAAAAGACGGCTAAGGGAGACGCAACGCCCGGATTCGATGAATCGAAGATTCCGTTGCTGGTGAAGATACAGAAATGGATTCGAGGGCATCTCTCAAGAAAACGGCATTTAGTGCTCCGGAAGAAGAATTACCAGGTGATTTTCTCTCAGTGTTTTAGACAAGAAAACCATACCTTGCGAGTCAGAATCCTGGAACGCGTGCATAAAATCCAGAAAGAAAAGCCACCCAAAGTCGTAATCGTGGCGCATGACCTCACAGACAAAGCTGCATTCAACGTACTCACCTATGGCCATGGCGACCTAAAAACCGTCGAGCCATTCGAAATTAATTTACCAGAGATCCGCGAAGTGATTCAATTCGACGTCAAGATGCACTACATGGACTATAAGAATAAAATCTCATCGGATTCCTACACCAGTGATGACGATAGCTCTGAATCTGCAGACAGTCTGAGAGAACGCGAGGATTTAGAACCCAAAGACCCTGAAAATGAAATTGAAGCGGATTCTAACCAAGAGGAGGCATCTAACCAAGAAGGTGAAGAAGGGGATGACGAATACGATCAAAGTCCTGGTGAACGTTACTATGAAGATGAGCTCTTTGATAACTCGATTGAAGAGACAGAATTCCTTACCACTGTGCCATTGCTTTTTGAAGATGACATTGAATTCACCGCTTCGGTGTACTACGACAAGCAAAAGAAAGAACTATGCGTTGAGGCTAGGTCGGCTGAGTTCGAGACTCAGGTCCTGAGGGTCAGCTTGAAAGAAATGGGGCTTGTGACGTTCAACAAGCAGAATTTTATTAAAAACCTTGAGAAAATGCTGCTGGCGCATCTGGCCATTGAAGACGGGAAAATCATCTTCGAGTCAGATAAAACGCTACCGCCTTGTTTCGAAGTAGTAGAAGAAGAGCCTACTTCGCGAAATAGTAATATTTTTGCATATTTTTTAGTTTTAATCTGATGAATTTTAAAGGATCATTGCTAAAAACAGATCAGAGCTCAGCCACTGGAAGAGAACTCCCTATGGTAAGATCGATGTCGAAGGAACTCTCTGGGAAAAAGAAGAAAAGTTGGGTTAATATCTCTCCCAGAGGCGGTGTCGAAATCAGCCAATCTCTTAAATCTCTGAACCAAAAAGCTGAAAGCGATGCGAAAGGTTCAGAAGGAGAGAAAAGAAACAGTAACGCAGGCAGCGAGAAAACTAATAAGGACAAATCAGAAGTGAAGGAGGAGTCTAAGAATGAGCCTATCATGCGTGCAACTAAGCTGAAATTTGAAGAAGACGCAGACCTCCTTCCAAACAAGGAGCGAGAGAATGGGCCGCAAAGCTACCCTCAAATGATGAAGACATCAGAACTTGCGAATCTAATGGCAATCAGGTCTGGACCCAGCCGCTTGAAGAAGGTATCTGAGAAAATGCGAGGAGATATTGAAATTTCGAAGGAAAAGAGTGACAAAAAACAACAAGAAAAGAGCGAGGTCGAAAACATTTTGAAAGAGCTATCGGCCTCAGAACACGATGCCGAGGAAGAGCGAGAAATTCCAATTATAGACGATGGAAAGCGTGCCAACGGTCAGCAGAACGAAATTCAATTAATAGTTAATGCAATGGTAGACCGAGCTGAAGATCCCATGCAGAGTAGGAGAAACTCCAAGAAGAGTCCAATGAACTACTTAGAGGTCGAGAAGCCCTTGGGCTCTCGTTCAAATGTCGGCTCACAACAGGCATTAGTTGATTTTGTTGATCCTGAAGCCGAGGAAGTAATTTCCCCTATTCTTAAATCGGGCCCGATGAATAGGGAAACTGCGTGCTTTTCTCAAAATTTGATTGAGGAGGGCGAGACCCAAAAATCAAAGTCTCCTGATGACGAGGAAAAGGAGCCTCAGAAGGAAGCTGAAGAAGAGGGGAAACGCCCAGAGGAGGAATACCAGCTGGTTATCCATGAAGAGGAGCCAAAACCATTGAATTCGGACGAGGAAGACGCACTTATTTACTTAGAGTCAGAGGCCTCGCGAGCTTGGTCGCAGCGACCTAGCCTTATCAGTCCCCGTCACAGCAATATGCGAAAAATAGAAGAGGAAAAACGGGAAAGTTACTTCAAGGCAGACCAGCCAATTTACATTGAAAAAGGCCATGATCATCTTAGTGTGAAAGATACACTGTCTCCGCAAAGCAATCACGCGAATAGTAGGCCAAGGAGTTTAGTTTTTTGAAGAGGATTTCTTGGAAGGGGAGAAAATCGATTATTTATTAGTTCAGTTGTGTAGCTGTGTAGAGTGTAGCTATTAGGGGAAAGAAGTTGTATGCTATCCGTTTCTTGAAATTTCTGTGTAATAAATTAATAGGCATTATGTTAATTGTATTCAATCGAGAATGCACGTTTTAATACTCTGTTTCAAAGCATATCTGATTCAACGGCGAAAAGATGTCTAATAAATAGCTTTTTATCCCTTGATGTAAGGTGTTTGAGTGATATTCAGGCTTTATTTGATACAATAGGACAATTTGATCGTTTAAAATTCAAAATCAATCAATAATTTATTCTCCATTGCAATGAATCAACTACTGCAAGATTCGCGGAACGATGTTCGTGGCCTCGAGAAACAAATGGCTACATCCCTAAAAAATGTAAGAGTCACCAGTTTTCTTCCTTTAGACCGCGATTTTAACTTCAAAATAGATCAATATCCTCAAGCAATTCTTCCAAGAAATCCAGACTCTGCATGTAATACTTTGAAATAGCTTTGTTGTCATGTTATATTGCAGGAATCCTTTGCAAACACACTAAAAGAGTCGTCAGAAAGATTCTACGTAAATGAAACATTACTTCCGTGCATAAAGCCTCAAAACAGCATTCGATTATGAATGATGAAGAGGAGGAAGAGACGCTGCTCTATTGCTACAACTATATCTGCCATTATACCCTCAACCTCTCGCATTTGTATTCAGTCCAGGCCAGCAATATCCAGAATAAGATTCTTGAACCCTTTGATTTGTTTGCTGAGAATTTCAATGAGACAAATAAAACGCTGACCCAAAATGCGAAAAAAGTACCACGATACCTGAATATGATGGCTTATGTATTGCAGTTGCTAGATTCAGTACAGGGAACGAAGGCGGAAGTCATTCAAAAGCAAGAAGCGTATGTTTATATTGCAGGGAAAAATATTTGATTCAGGTTATTTTCGTTTGCAGCTACTACAGGGCGGCCAAAGAACACGAAAAACACTCGGAGAGAGACCATGAATTTCTAAAGCGAGCTGAAAAGGGGTTTTTATCGCGTGAGCATGTGAATATGATATCATGTAAATCAGTTGATTGGAC
>ENA-UOTX01002041-UOTX01002041.1-compost-metagenome-genome-assembly--contig:-NODE-2041-length-11341-cov-14.630948_pt1 | contig 11341 bp, 7 predicted proteins | sample MGYA00238143_ERZ746982 | MGnify/ENA primary metagenome ERZ746982 (study PRJEB28758, sample SAMN06268862) | compost metagenome | isolation source: single cell | place: USA: California, Emeryville, Joint... | reverse complement strand
GGAACAACGCTTAGGACACTTTCGAAGAAATTCTTTGTTGCGGGGATAATTCTGTTCTTGATGAAGGAGATTGCTTCAGGGGATAGAGAGGAGCTAATATTAGTAAAATCAGCATGAATGCGAATAGGAGCATAGGTCTTTTCGGCCAGAATCCGACTTGAATTTGCAGTTGGACTGATTTCTAAAAATTCTTTCTTGACTTTACCGGCTATCTTGTTATGAATGCATTCATGGGCGACCAATGGAGAGATTAGGCAGAGAATAAGGATTGGAAACAGACAAATGGTTGAGCCTAACATTTTTGTCAATCTAATTTTTTATTTAAGGAGTTTAAACCAGCTTATCAATTCGTCTGATTTCAAATTTTAAGATTTTGGAAAAAGCAATTTTCTACGCTATGACTTGATAGCTCGTTCTTTAGACGCATTGATTTGCGCTGTTTTCTGTTTTTGAAACAATCCAGCATGACTCCTCGCACAAGTCTGAACCTTCTTCTCAATATAGTGTTGAAGCTTGGGAAGTTTATAACTTCCCGATGCACTAGCAATGTGTATTTTATGCGTTATTTTATTTTATTTTTTTGTGCAAAATTTGTATGATAAGAAGGGAATTTGATCAAATTAGCTTATCACTTTCTAGTGTTTAACCAAAGCATTCGATTGCCCCACTCTCTCAGCAATGGGTATTTGTGAAGCATATAAAAGATACTCTTTTTCTCAATAGCTGTTCTAAGTGGAGAGTTTTCATAGCAGTAGTAGAATTCCAATTATTGAAGATAATCAATGAAAATGCATCGAATTAATGAAAAACAAAGAAAATAGTATTAGCAATTCAACAGTTTATTTACAATCAATCCTTTGTGTTAACAAAAAAAAAAAACTTTGCAGAAATTCACCTTTAAACAAGATCAGTTAATTTACAATTTGTGAGTTCATTGGAACTTTCATCGACTTTATACAACTCCTGGTAGTCTGGAAACAAATCATACGTCTTGTATCCCATGGAGAAAAATATTCTCTTTTGCATTAAATTACACTTCACTCACATGCAAATCTAAATTTTGCAGTGACGAGACTGATTGCTGCTGTTTGTTAGGGTTGTCTGATTGAGGCTGAGGAGCTATCGCTTGAACTGAAGGCACAATTATTGTAGCGACTGCCACGTGTTCCGAGCCTTGATGTTGATTAGTGTTCCCATCCTGAGGAGCTGTTCTAGTTCTTCTGCTAAACCAGTGAAGTCTCGAGATACAATCACAGATGACTAATATCACAAAGAAGGCAATGACGATAAATATTAATAGTCCTACAATTTCGAAAAAACCAATGCCTTGTTGAAGCACTTTGATAGATCCTTGAAAAGGCACGTTCTGTGTATCGTTTTGAGTGCTATTGTAATCAATGGAATCCATAGTCTGAACTAGAGAAGACGACATTTGAGGTGTTTTTGTTTGGGAATGTGATTGTTGGTTAACTATTTCTTTTGCATTGCGATCTTTGAAACTCGCTCCCATAAACGCGGCTGATTCGCCACGAAAAAGCTGGAGAGCTATGAAGGTAAGAAGCAGGCTTTCCCGTATCATAGATGATTCAACTACGATGCGATAATAAAAGTTTTATAAAGGTTTCCTTTTTGTTGGCAGATCTCATCTATTCTTTATCAAGTCAGAATTAATCTATTCAGTAATATTATTTTTTTTTTTGTTTTGATAATTGTTAATGTTGCTACTGACTCGAACTGTAAAAAGCTACACATGGAAATTCTGGGTCAGCGATCAAACACAAAATTTCCGAAAATATCATCTTCCTTATAAAACCAATTATTAACGACTGAGAAAGAATGAGACAATAGCTTTGAGATGGGATCAGAGACCTCAAATTCCAATTTTTTTTTTTTGGAGTTCGAAGGATTGCTACTCGGGGAATCACTCTTAAAAGTCCCTCCTTTACAATCTTTCACGGATCTTGACTAACCTGCCAATCATGGTAGCTCGGTTCATCAAGAGGAACTTCGATTCCATTCGTCTCATCATCAGCTATATTGTCTTTTATACAAACTGAAGAAGTTATTGGATTCATCATCTCATTGAATAAAGATGCTACTATGAAGAGATTAAATTATCAATTTGATAAATAGCTCTTGTTTGTCAATAATATCGAATATATTCACATTCATACAACGTGCATTCAAGTCCATACTAATATATAGTTAATATGTATATGTACTATATACTATTATTTCTTTTTTTTCCTGCAACAGAAGAGCGCATGTATATTTATCCACAGTGAAATTGTAAAGAATTTTTCCTACTAAACGTATGACATAAGAGTCGGAGTGAAGGCCTCTACGATGAATTTCAGGAAGGTCCAATATGATCCCTAAAATTGATAGTCAATGAAAGGAAATGAAAACAATCAATTACTGTTCCTCGGAGATACTCAATTATATACTCATCGTCCTTTTCGGTCTTGAATATTTTAACAATAGCGTCACCAGTAAATTCTTCCTCGCTAAGCTCACTAATAGCATCTTCTTTCACACTGTAATTCACTTTCACCTGTTCTCAGTAAAAAAGAAGTTGAATATAATCCACATTTCAAACTTACCTTATAACTATCCGGACTGACTTCGACTTCAAAGCCCACCACATTCGCAGTCAAAATAACACATTTGAACAAATATTCGAGATCTTTGCAGCTCACTTTCAAAGTGGTTAATGGCACACCAATGCCAGAATGCAGCTTAATTTTCCTCGCGTTCTCATCGTATTGAACCCCGTATGCCATGAGCTTTTCATCAACAGACTTTAGAAAAGAATTAGTTGAAACTGCTTTCTTCAAAGAGATTATTTACCCCAGTAGATCCGCTTCGATAGGTCTGAAAAGAATTTAACGAGCCAACATCACTGTTTCCATCGCCTTGGATATCTGTTAGACTTCCCAGCTTCCCATTCTACGTGCTTTTTTTTCTTCGGCGTATAATCGATTCACTTCTTCGACACATCTGTCCAATTCCTTGATCACTTCCTCTTTTTCAGCAGTCTCTCCTTGATACCAAGCGCTTGCTTTAATATCTTCAATTTTGAATCTCGTTTCTGGATTCGGGTCCAATAACCCACCGCATAATAAATACTTTGAAATCTTCTGAATAAAAGTCTGGTCCATGGATTGTCTTCGTATTGCTATGAGCGCTCCAAAATTTATCGATTTTCCCTTCTAAAATCGCCCGATATAATGGATCAGTTTTGCGAGCCTCACAAAACGACGGAGATCCAGCCTTCAGCCAGAACAGCATGACACCAAGGACAAATACGTCTGTTTGCTCTTGGTCAAAGCTGCTTGCAGTGAGCATTTCTGGTGCTTGGTAGCTAGTAATTTCATAGTAAAATCAATCTGCAATTAAAAAATCGTTATCCTTCAGTTCCAGTAATAGTCTTGTGTTTCTTCTTATCAGCCAAAGTGGCGAGACCGAAATCCGCAAGCTTAACATTGCATTCAGCGTCCAAAAGTATGTTCTCGGGCTTGAGGTCTCTATGTATGACGCCGGATTTATGACAAAATTCTAGCGCTTCGACCATTTGATGGAAAAGTCTTCTGGTAATGGGATCTGGGAATCCTCTCTTGTAGAGTCTTAGGGAAGCGACAAGATAGTTGTGCAGACTGCCTCTCTCAGCGAATTCCATTGCAATAACGTCTCGCTCGATTATGGTGCCGTTTTTCTTTTTGTAAGGAGACTCACTAAGGACTTTGAGAATTTGAGTGATGTGTGGGTGCTTCAAGCTCTGTAGAATTGCTGCTTCTTTGGCGAACTCATCAGAATGATCAGGCAACTGCAGGATCTTAAGAGCAACCGGGAGTTTATCTATTTTCTCTTCTGCTTGCTTGACTCTAAATTGAAAGATGAATATGAATGTAGAAAGAAATCGAGTTACGCTCCAAAAGTCCCATAGCCTAGAGTTTTGATGATAATGTAGGAGTCAATTTCAGATTTTCCAGCCTCAACCATTTGAAGGTGATATTGTTTCCTTAGAAAATGAGCTAAATTATAGTCCCAACCTCAGATGTCATTTTAACTTATTTTTTTTTAATCCGATCAGTTCCATTGAGTACCGAAAAAATCTCTTATAATTCTTCATTCATTTGGGACTAGTACTGATTATTCTAAGCCATATTGTGAACGCTTATGCTCTTGATTCTCATCCAAACTCTTGTCAATTGTCTAAATTCCTAACGAACGCTCAATTCCAACTTGCTTTGTTGGTGAGATTTGAGTAGAGTCGACTCAGGCACACTTGTTAATTTCTCGAATCTTCTCTCGCTGGAATTTTCTGTTGAAGTGCCAGCAAATTTTATATTGAACGCTATTTCTAGGGATTTGATGGTTGATTTTGTAGAATAACAGCTCCAATTGATCTACTGATACAACATCCTTTGAGAATAAATTCCCATGAGCCTCCATCTAATCCAGGATGTGAAAAACGAAATGTTCAAATTTGATTGTGAAACTTTTCAAGGCAATGACTATACAACCTGTCACTTGATAGACTTTACGTTTTTTCACATTAAGCTGAACTGAAATTTTAAAAGACTGTCGACGAGGAATACTACTAAGATTATGCAACTTTATCGTATACAAAAAAGGCGATCCGATTGAGTATTGACTTCCATATTAATAGCCATCATTAGACCAGGTGATATTCTCTGAAGGATAACCTGAGAAGGCTTCCTTAATAAGTTTCGTTGAAGTAGCATGATCAGCTCGTCCAAAGCCCTGGGAATATCCATACACAAAAATCTTCTTCTCTGTCGAGTCATGCTCGATTCTACCTCCGCCTGGACAATCAAATACTAACAAATCACGAATTTTAACTCCTGCTTTCTCTTCCGATGGCTGGTAGAGTAGGTCATCAAGGAGCTTGTTGTCTCCAACCTCATCCTGAAAGGCTTCAAAAACGTCAGCGTGGTATGGTAATGGTGAGCCTCTGATAAAGCAAATGGACTCTTTGCTGTCTGAACTCTTTAAGCTTACGTATATTTGCACATATTTAAACCTTCCCTTTGATTCAAGGGCCACGCAAGGCACATACTTGTACAATTCAGCCAGAGTCTTGATGCACTTTGATGTTTTTTCCATCACTTCCAATTTAGTAAATGATTTATTTATTGATTTATTCAAGACTGTTTCTTTGTCCCTTTATGGTTTATTTTCCAAAGGCTATCAAAAGCAAAGCTTAAAGGCTCATAATCTAGGGAGTCTGTGATGAAAGTCCAAACTCGACCGTTGAAATGAACTAGCCCGAGAGGCGCGATTGAATTGTTTCAGAGATATCAAAACTTTATTTGTAACGACCCTCAAATTACATTTGATACACTCATATCCATTTTACTAATAACTCTAAACAATATTCATGCAGACACCGTGACTTAAGCAATGAGCAGAATAAATTATCTGTAAAGCGCGTTTCATTACATCTCCCCCTACAATAATTGAATAAAAACCCCTTTTGTTAATAATCATCCTTGAGTTTTTTCGAAACTCGAGGACTCTTCATTATAGAATTATCGCTCAGGTTCGAAGTATTGAGCAAAGAACTTGGATTAATGAAAGGGTTAGTATTATTAGAAAAAGCTGGCTGGAATGACTGATAATATTGCGAGAACCAGTCCCCTGTATTTGGCGGTTTTGGCTGCAATGTGTTCAGCGAGCTCAGCGGCAGTGGTGAAAACAGCATAAAGCTTTGGTTTTGACGATCAAGACTCGTATTTATTTTCTCATAAGACACTGCTCCTTCGTGAGGGATGATTTCGTGAGGCATTTCGAATTGCGGTTTAAACTCCTGCGATGTGTCAAATCTTTCGTTTTGGTTATTCTTCTTCATTAACTCTGCCCCAAGAACGTCATCCATAATCATCATTTTGTCCTGAGGATCTTTACGAGGGTTAGTGCCTTGGAAGAGATCAGTCAACGTGCCTGTAGGCTCTATTTTCATTATATCGGACATCCCTGAATCAGCTCGTCCATACCCTGTCCAGTAGTCCTTCGCGCCTCCTTTTTGCAATTTATTTTGAGCCGCGGCGCCTTTGTTGAATTCTTCTTTCGTAAGGTAATCACCAAGCCCGGAAGACTGTCTGGAAGCCTGCTGCTCATATTTGTATTGATTCAAAAACGTACTCAAATTCGATGACTGACGTGAAACGTGATCGTTTCTTTCTACTGGTGTTCTGAACATCATATGCGGGAACTCCTGCTTAGAAGTGAGATAGTTGCTTAATTGCTGCTCTTCATGGTTTTCTATTTGTCTGTCTTGGAATTGGCTCTCGCCCTCTTCTTCGGCAACAATTGCATCAAAATGTCTGCCCGAAAAATGCCCAAATCCATGCGAAGGGCTCGTATAGAACGGATTCGTATTTCTTTGAGGAGGAGGAGATCGATTGTCTGGAAGGGCTGGAAAACCTTGCTGAGAAGTGTACTGCTGCTCGTAGGGCTGAGGGATCGCGAATCGCTGGTTGGTTTGCTGAATAGGCCGCTCAAAAACTTCTTTAGTTTCCTTTGGTAACGTCGAGTGTTGATAGAGTTGCTCGAGTAAACTCGCCGCTTTGCCAATGGTAGATTCGATTTCATGAGCGTAAGCGGGCGTTGTAACTTTGATGCTAGAAACCAAGTGCCTCATACTTTTGTTAAGATTCTCTATTTCCTTAGATACTTCCATTGGGAAGTCGTTATTTTGCATATCTCCGTTAGAATGGTTGGAAGGTCTGTTTCCAAAGGTCATATGGCTTTTTGCAGTACTAAACCCAGAATATTCAGATTTGACAACGACGCTGCCGTTATCTTTGATTTCCTCAGCTTCTTCGTCGGCGAATTCTTCATCGTCCTCATCCTCGGCTTTGACTTGACCGCGGCCGCTAGCAGATTTGTGAAAAAAATTCGGGTAATCGTTGGCTGTGAATTTGATAATTGTTCTTCTCTTTCGCGCGAGCTCAAAATAATCGTTCGGGTCATAATTCCCGTGGGAGGAGTATTGAATGAGCTTACCTGTCAGGTCCTCAAAGAATAGCAATAATTTTAAGTTGCACAAAGTTGAGAGCTCCGACGCTTTCTTTAAAAGCCCGAATTTCCTCTTGTGAAAAGTATCCTTTCTACTCTTTTTCGAGTCGATTGCTTTGATTTCGGAACGTTTCTTTCCCATTGGTTGGATTGCGTTTGCAACTTAATGATAGTTTTTTAATTGATAAAAATCTAACAAAGCGATCAAAACACCGGGCAATGTGATTATACTTCTTGCTACAAATTTATTAGATGAACCCATTGGAGGTTAATTTTCCAAGCTCTAACAGAGCAAAGAGTTGAATTGCTAAGAAATGTGCTTGTTGATAGAAGAAAAAATTTTATTTCTTTTGTGGATTTCTCTTTTTTTTTTCTTTTCGTTCCTCTATGTCGAGATTACAAATAAAGTGTGAGTACAATGGAACATGATACACTAACGAAAGGTCTGATGGAACGAGTAGGAATTTTCAAGGTGATGCGGAATTAATCAACCGATATACATAGGCATTAACTGTGCTCCTTATTTTAATTTAATTTCTTTGAATTTTTTTTTTTCAGAATTAAAGACTTGAGAACCATCCAGACTAATAAAAGCCAAAGACTTTGATATGTTTCATTGAATCATTCATAGCCTTCTGGTTACCAATCTTGTCTCACGCTGAGAATCGTAATCTTTTTCATTTTATAGACAGCGTTAAAGAAGCAGCGCTTGAGTAAGAACTCACTAAAATGTCCTATACAACCATAACAAGTTCATTAATGTACGAATAAGCATTGAACGCTTTATTCACGTTTGACAAAGTATAATAAGCTATTTCGATTTCACAATTATTCAAGGGTTTTCTGATTCATGTTAATAGGATGAAATAGTTAATAAAATATGAACAATAATAACTAACAAATAGAAATGAGAAAAACTATTTAAATGATTGAACTTTCATTATGAAATTTTACTATCAATAAAAAACAACAAGCGATGAACTAAATTAAGTATCTCTTTCCTCCTTTACGAGGTTTAGCTAGTTTCACTACCTGCATCCCAGTCCCAACCAGCTCAGTCTGAGACTCATCATTGTTAGAATGGTCAGGCTTATTTCGTCTCTCAGGCTTGTGTAACTGTGCAGCCTGTTCCATTTCACGAGGCTTTTGTATACTTGAAAGATCTTGGATATACGGAATGTCCGGTAGTCTAAAGTTATCCTTCTGTACCTTCTTTCTGCTCGGAGAAGAGCCTTTCTGTTCTTCGACTCCATTTGAAGCTCGCTGCTCTTCGCCAGCCTTATAAGGTTTGTCAATTGATTTACTCACATCTCTTGGTTCTTTAGATTGCTCTTTATTTGAGCTCGCTTCTCTCGAAAACGAGGACCGAGGTTTTCTAGCTCGTCGGTCTTTTCTCTCTTCCTTTGGAGGGGTATTCTTGTTATGATCAGAAAGTATAGGTTCAGCGTCTGAATTCACATCGGAGTTTTTGTTTGGTTCCTTTGATAGCGAGTAATGCACAGATTTAGGAGGCTTTCTGATTTTCTCCTTTTCGAGAGATTTTCTTTCTTGGTCGATACTGAAATGCACGTGGCCAGCGAGAGGAGCTAGGTCAGTCTCAGGGGTTTTCTCATCAGTTCTCTTTATTTCTTGCTTTTGAGGGGTACTTGGGTTTAGACTTTCGTTGATGGCATTTGCTAGAGCATCTTGATTTCCGGATTTTCGCGCACGTCTCTTTCTTGTGTTTAGATTCAGCATAGGATCAATAATTCTCTCTTTTTTGGGAGATAGAGCTTGGGTTTCAGATTTATCAACCGATAACGAAACTTCCATTGGATCCCTTTCTCCTGCCTCGCCCTCGCCGTTCTGTGCCCCTTGCATCGCTTTTTTGGTTTTCTCGTCCTGCTCCACAACTGCATTCATAGCCTTTTGCTTCAGCATCTCATCCAGCGACATCGGCTTAACGGTTAAAATCGTCAAGGCTCTAGTTGTCAAGGGATCAGCCAGGCTCTTCGCAATTTTGAACAGCAATCTATGCTTGATATAACGAATCCTTTTCAGTACGACTATTGTGATGCAGACCTTGATCAATGGAGTGACAAACATGTCCTGATTCAAGGTGATCAAAAAGTTTTTTGACCATGTCTTTGATTCTTCGAATGTGCTGTTCGCGGCGACGACAAGGATAATATAAACGCATCCTCCCCATACACAAATAGCAAAGATAATTCCAAGCCAAGTTTTTATGGTTTGAATTTTCTTTATAGTTTGAGCATCCCTTTGCTTTCTTTGCTTTTTTGGAGTGAGATTATTGACAATCGGTGCTCGAGCAGACGTTTTTTGCCTATTAACAAAAAGTTTAGTGCTTGAAATTAGAGTGCTTTTACTTCTTTTTCAAGAGAAGGAACTTGAGAATGAGGTTCACCGGCATGACGGTGACGTACGGCAGTCCCATGACGATCACGGTACTCAGAAACCCACCCTATTCATTAGCCGATTAATTATTGATAGAAAATTAAAAGATACGCCGGATGCAGCTTTATTGAATATCGATGAGAACGCTGCCAGTGATAATAGACGGCAATACATGAGCGTTGCGCGCGTCGTTCGCGGGAAAAGCCGGTCCTCGTAGAAATAAATCGACATGAAGGCATGTCCGTACTACAATTTTAATTTTTCGTTAAGGATATATTGAAACAAGAATTCTTACGCAAAATGCTTTCGCTGCGACTTTATAAATGGGCTCTTTGAATGTGAACCTTCTGAAAGAGACATCGAGTACCATATTTTTTGGGACTTTGAAACTGAGAGGTTTAATAACCTTTAATCTCAGGGTGATCATCGACACTAGGTACCAGAATGTGATGACCATCAGCAGCCAAAACACCCACGAACCCACATAGTCAAACGTGAGCAAGGCTGAAGCGCTTGCGAGCTTTCCAAGGTTGGAATTTGCAAAAACGCTCACAAGCGCAGTATTTGCGTTTAGAGAAGTGAGCGACTCGCAATCGCAAACAAAATAACTTGTGCCATTTATTGTTTCCGATCCCACATTACAACCGGTAAGACAAGCAGAATACTTTGAGCCGGACACTGGAGGATAATACAATTTCGCTCCAAATTGAGATGAAAGTGTCGAGTTGTTTATTGAATCTTTCTCGTTGATTTGAATGGATATCAAAGGTGGCTGACTCGAGTTATAGTTTTTCGGGCAATTAAACTGGTCTGTCTTGTAGTACACTGTATGTACATCAACTGTCTCACCGTCAGCCAAAGGCTTGGTCTGGGTTAACGCTACCAAAACGGGAGGATTATCTCCAAATTGAAAATTAGCAGAGACAGTGTTATTGTATCTCATTGAACCCAGATAGAGGTTCGTAGAATTGAGCACGTACGGATCGCCAGCTTCTTTCCCCCAGAGCTGTAAGACGCTCAAGCCTGATGTGACGTTGACAGTCATGTTCAAGATTTCTCCAGAGTTTAAATCATTTAAAGGACAATCTTGGTTTTTCACATATTGAGTACAGGCATCCACAATACGGAGGACGAGTTGCATTTTTTGAGGATCGAAGACATCTCCTTCAGCTCTATTTTCCAGGTCTGCATAGACCATATTGCGAGCAATGTCCAAACCCATTGCAGCCATGTCACCCGTTACAAAAGAGTCGTTGACTATTGTAAGAACTGCGTTGAGATACTCAATAGTACCATTGCTATCCATCGTCAGCCGCATGTCTCTCGTTACCTCTTGAAGGTATTTCAAAAAATTGATTGCTGAGGCATTTAACGCTCTGACGGAGTCAGGTTCAAGAGCACAGTTTAATGGCTTGTAGCCGCTACTGCAAGCGCACATATCCACCAAATAGTCCTCGTTTTTTCTACAAGAACCATGACCAGAGCAGGAAGGACATCCTGTTCCACCTGCAAGTAATCTATCGACGAATCGGTTATATTCATACGCAAGACTCTGGATAAGAAGATAGTGATTTTCTGTTCTCGAAGGCACACTCTGTAATTGAGTATCAAAATTCGCGTCGAAATAATCGGCGAAATCTGTTGCGAGACTTCCTCCAAAAGAGCAATTCATGCCAGTGTTATTATTCGCCAACGGAGAAGGACAATTTTTAACACAGGTAAGCGCGAATCCATTGGCATAATATCCAGAAGCGCACCCGTCGCAATCGTGAATGTCGCCTCCTCTACAATTTAAGCATGAGGCGTCGCACTGCAAGCATCTGGGCTCGCTGAGGTAAAAAGAAGTCAGATTGCAATCCGAACAACTATTGTTATAAGGTGTAAGATAGGGCAATGAAGATCC